>OESA01000437.1_pt1 | contig 10970 bp, 10 predicted proteins | sample 1540101 | NCBI WGS metagenome assembly OESA01 (sample SAMEA3891891, study PRJEB23780) | metagenome | biome: terrestrial biome; feature: animal house; material: Caecal content | place: Italy | collected 2015-05-05 | reverse complement strand
TGGTAGAATAGAACAGCGTTGGGGAGTTTTCAGATACACCCTAGTCTTTTATTTTTTAAAAACAGCAAACAAGCCCACAGCGGATTACTCCAATGGCAATCCACCGTAGGCTCGATTCGTTCTCCTTATTTTTTACTTGCTGCTCATTTTGTGGGTCAAAACAGAGCTGCGCCAAAACCTCCCACCTATAACTTCTGGATTCCAGCTTCTCCGCTGCCTGTCAGCAAATAAACACTTTTGTTGAACGAGTCGAGCCGCCAAAACCCTTTAGTTATCGTGGTATTTCTTGGTTGTCCCTATTATATCTCCATCACCAGTCCCAGCTACCGCAATCGTATATTTTTTATCCATCGTGTTTCTCTCCCCATTATATTTTTGCATTCATTTTTATAGATCTGCAAAAAGCTCCTCCCGATACACGCCCTTCGCCAACATCTCCCGGAAGCTCTCCTTCACGGCCGGCACATCCTCCTTGTAGGTCATGCCGTACCAGGTGTCGTCGGTGCGCAGCACCTTGACCGACAGTTTGTCCTGTTCCAGCAGCTGGCCAATAAAAGTCGGGATCAGGTACTCAGCTTTCAGCGGATTCAGCGGGACTTCTTTCCGGAAGAATTCCACGAATCCCTCTTCCAGCAGCTGCAGAAAAGCCGGCGTCAGCCCCCACATATTCATGGACACCAGCGATTCCAGATCCAGAGGCACGCCATCGGCCTCAGCACCGCCAGCCGTCTTGACGATGTTCTTGGTCTCCACCACTTTGGTCAGGTTGGACTGTTCATCCATCTCACAGATGCCGCGGGTGACGCTGCCGTTGTCCGACAGGGTATTCTTGAGCACAAAGCCTGCCATGCAGGCCTCGCCGCCGTTTGCCAAGTAGTCGTGGACCTTGCGGAAGCCGTCTTTGCCGTAATAATCATCGGCGTTGATGATGACAAAGGGGGTGTGGATCAGCTCTTTGGCTGCCAGCACTGCCTGGCCGGTGCCCCAGGGTTTGGTGCGGCCTTCGGGGAGTTGACCGGGAATGTCGCGCAGATCTTGGAAAGCGTAGTCCACCGTAACGCCGTGAACGGCGCAGACAGAAGCGATGCGGTCTCCGATGACCTCTCGAAACTCAGCCTCGATGTCCCTGCGGATCACAAAGATAACGTGGTTGAAACCTGCCTCGATGGCGTCATGGATGGAATAGTCCATGATGATGTGGCCACTGGCATCCACCGGCTCCAGCTGCTTGATGCCGCCGCCAAAGCGGGAACCGATACCGGCGGCCATGATGAGCAAAGTTGTGTCCATACTTTTCCCTTTCTATGTTTTTCCGTTACTCCTCGTACATATTAAAGAAAGGCTGCTTTTCTCCGCAGTTTTCGCGTTCAGAAAGCAGCCTCCATTCATAATGATCTGTTCACACAATTCCTGGACGGCTGTTCTTTATCAAAAGTGTGTAAGAAATTCAGCCCTGTACCTGTATCTGAGCCGCGATCATCACGGGCTCCGAGCTGTATGGGTTCCGGTATATCATGCCGTTCGCCACACACAGGCACGGCGCAGGAATTGCCGTTCCTGTCCCAACCAACATCCACCACTTGAGTGCCGTCCGTCGCACCAACCACCGGGCGCCCCGCTCTGCCTCCCGCCGCGGCATGGTCCGAGAGGGATTCACATCCAAGCTTCCGTAATCTATATTTTGTAGAATGTGGCTGTGCAGTTCAATGCTTTGACCGTCACTCTCTTCCGCACAGAATAAATCCCATCCATTCTAAAAACGGAAGATACCTTTTTCAACTAAATGTACATGTATTTTAGCATGGTTTCGAGTGTTTTGCAAGTAGAGCGATTTCACCTGCAACCAAAATCGTACAATGCAACAAACGATTTATGCAACACTATACCAATATTTTACAGATTGCAGAACCCACTATGTAATAAACCGTACGATGTATGTAACGAAACGCAGGAAAGAGCGTTCAATATGGCAAGAAAGGCCCAAGGCAAAAAATCTCCAGGATGAAATTTTCAGAACTTGCAGGGCAGTGGCTTTTGTCTGTTTCATGCAGGCTCAAGGAAAAACGCCTTTTTGTGCTCCTGGCGTCGCCGTCCCCGGCCGAGTTTGTGGATTTTCGCCGCCAACGATTGACAAACACTACAAAAAATGTAAAATAGAGTTAACATCTTTTGAAAGCAAGAAGGAGGCTTTCCCCATGTCCAAATTAGAGTCCCGCAGAACGTTCCTGAAGAAAACTGGCCTGTCCCTGAGCGGGCTGGCTTTCCTCAGCCTGGCCGGCTGCTCCCAGACGGCTTCCAGCTCCAGCTCTTCCGCTGTGGCGGCGTCGTCCGAGCCTGCCGCCGAGGCAGTGGCCGCGGATGCGGAAATCGAGATCCCTTCCCACCCCTATCCGTCCTGTGAGTTCGATCTGGACCGGGTGGAGCAGCTGGCCTACGAGAGCTTTTATCAGAACGGCTGCTGCTACGCTGTGACCAACGCCCTGCTGACCGAGCTGAAGGAAAAAGTGGGCTTCCCCTACACCGCCATCCCCGCCGAAATGTTCGTGAACGGCAAGACGGGCTACGGCGCCAGCTCTCTGTGCGGCTCTCTGGGCGGCGCGGCCGCTATCATCGGCCTGATGTGCTCCCCGGATGATTCCTCTGCCATCACCAAAGAGCTGTTCAACTGGTACACCTCCACCAACCTGCCCATCTACCAGCCTGAGATCCAGGCCGAGACCCCCACGGTCGCCAAGACCGTGAACTGCGCCGACAGCGTCACCACCTTCATGGCCGCCGCCGGCATCACCGAGATGAGCGACCCCCGGCGCCTGGCCCGCTGCGGCGGCGTCAGCGCCGACGTGGCCCGCAAAACCGCCGAGCTGCTGAACGTTCACTTCGGCTACATGGAGGCCGAGGCCGCCCCGGCCGAGAACGCCCCCGAAGAGACCCTGGCTGACAACGAGTACATCGGCGAGGGCGAGGGCTTCGGCGGCACCATCCGGGTCAAAGTCACCATGGACGGCGACCAGATCAGCAAGATCGAGGTCCTGTCCCACGGCGAGACCGCGGGCGTCTCCGACCCTGCTTTCGAGACCATTCCCGACGCCATCATCGCAGCCCAGTCCACCGAAGTGGATGCGGCCGCCGGCGCGACCTTCTCCAGCAAGGGCATCATGGAAGCTGTCAACGACGCCCTCTCCAAGATCGGCACCTGATCTCCCCTTTTTGCGCAGCAAAAACCTCCTGCGGCAGAATCTCCTTCTGCGGCGGGAGGTCTTTTTTTGTGCCGCACGCCAAAAGCGCCCCTGCCGCGGCTGCGGCAGAGGCGCGGGGCGCTCTCTTCCTTATATAATAGTATCCTATCCTTCCAGCAGCCAGCGGCGGATGGCTTGCGCCGCGCCGCCTTCGGTGTTGCGGCCGGTGACGGCCCGGGCCGCCTGCTGGACGTGGGCGGGCGCGTTGCCCATGGCCACCCCCAGCCCGGCGGCGGCCAGCAGGGCCGCGTCGTTGCCGCTGTCCCCTATTGCCATCACGTCCTGCAGGGTCAGCCCCAGACGCCCGGCCAGGAAGGCCACGGCGGCCAGCTTGCCGGCACCGGGGGCGGTCAGCTCGATCGCGCCGCCGCCGCAGTCCATGGCCAGGGCCGCGCCCTCCACCTCCGCAAAGAAGGCGTCGCGGGCCGGGCCCGGCACCAGCAGCGCGTTGATCTTGAGGATGTCCCGGCAGGCCAGGCCGGCGGCCGGGCCCTCCAACGGGCGGCCGCGGCGGGCCAGCACCCCTTTGTGGAAAGGGGTGACATCCGGCGAGCTCTCCAGCATCCGGCGGCCGGCCGGGGCCACATGGTACCAGCTGTCCCCGTCGATGTACTCGACCGGGAAGCCGCCCCGCCGGGCCGCCTGCTCCACCCGGGCCAGGCTGTCGGCGCCAAAGGCCCGCCGCCAGAGGCGCGCGCCGGTGCGGGGGTCGATCACCTCCGCCCCGTCGTCCAGCACCAGCCATTGCATCCAGGCCGGCACCGGGTCCAGGGCGGCGGGCAGGCACCCCGCAGGGCGCCCGGTGGCCGCCGCCACGATGCAGCCCCGCTCCGCCGCGGCGGCGGCCGCTTCGGCCAGGCCCGGCGCAAAGGCGTCGGGGTCGCTGCCCAGGGCGGTGCCGTCCAGGTCCAGAGCCAACAGTTTATAGCGCATCGGCGGCCTCCTTTGCCGGAGGCGGCACCATGCAGAACCGGCTGCCCCGCTGGATGCAGTCCATCAGCAGCTGGTACCGGGGGGCCACCCGGCCGATGACATTCACCCGGCCGTCGGCGGGCAGGTCCTGGCGGACCAGCTGGATCTCGCCGGAATAGCGGCCGTACAGGCGGTTGTCCATGGTGACGCTCCCCCGCAGCCGCACACCGCAGCCGGCAGGCTCCGCCGGGGGACCTGCCTTCGCATAGGCCCGGGACTCCTGGAACCGGACCAGCCCCTGGGGCGAGTCGGGCCGGCAGGTGAACACTTTGCCGTACAGCCCCCGGTGGGCGGGTTCCAGCTCCACCGGCACCGGCAGGACCTTTTCAGTGCAGAAGCGCGCGATCTGCGCCTGTTCATAGGGGCTGACGCCCGGGTCCCCCGCAAAGATGCCGTCCACCCCGTAGTGGGCCGCCAGGTCCGCAAAGGCCGCCAGAGGCGCGGCCCCCCGGTGGGCTTCCAGGGTGGGCAGCCCGGCGTACAGAGGGCCCCGCAGCTGCTGGTCCCCGGGGATAAAGGCATAGACCTGCATCCCGGCGGCCTGGAGCATCCGGGTGCTCTCCCGCAGGAACGCGGGGTCCAGGCCGGTCTCGGGCCGGGGGTAAAAGTTGTGGATGGCGATCACCTCCGGCCCGGCGGCGGCCAGCGCGGCGGCCTGGGCGGGGGTGGTGGTGGAGGCGTTGACCGCGATGGGCATCCGGGCGGCCAGGGCGCAGGCTTCGTCCAGCGAAAAGCCGTCGTCCAGCCGCAGCCCCCACAGCCCCAGCGCCCCGGGCAGCTGGGCGGCATCGTCCAGCCCGAACAGGGGGGCGGTCACTTCGGACACATCCGCCAGGATGCGCCAGCCCTGCCCGCTCAGCCAGCGGCACATGGCCCGCGCCCGGCCGGCATAGCCGGGGCCAAACTCCTCCCCGATGTGCAGGGAGATGAAAACAGGCGCACCGCCTGCCGGGCTGGCGGCAAGCGGTGCTTTCTGTTTCTCAAACTCTGTCAGGTAGACCGACCGTCCGAGAAAGTCAGGCATCGGCTACCTCCTCGGGCTTGATCATGGCGTTGGTGACCAGGAAGCCCATGACGTAGCTGATGAGCAGGCCTACCACATAGCAGGCCACGCTGGCGGTGGCGCCGGAAGGCCCGGCGGTCATGACGAAGATGGCCAGCAGGCCCGAGGGGCCCCAGGTGGTGGCGGCCACCTGCATGGCCATGACGAAGGCGCCGCCAAAGCCTGCGCCCAGGCCCGCCGTGATGAAGGGGCGGCCCATGGGCAGGGTGACGCCGTAGATCAGGGGCTCGCCCACGCCCAGGATGCCTGCGGGCAGCGCGCCGGTGATGACTTCCTTCATGCGGGTGTTGCCCACCTTTTTCGCCTTCAGGTAGATGGCGATGGCTGCGCCCACCTGGCCGGCGCCTGCCATGGCCAGCGCGGGGTACAGGGTGACATAGCCCAGGGTCTCAAGCTGCACCGAGTACAGGGCCACCAGGCCGTGGTGCATACCCATGGCCACCATGGGCAGGAACAGGGCGGTGGAGATGTAGCCGGCGACGATCCGCATGATGAGGCTCTCGCTCATGCAGACCTGCTGCACGATCCAGCACAGGCCGGTGGAGATGTAGCCGGTGATGGGCATGACCACCAGGATGTAGGGCACCGAGCAGATGATCAGGGTCAGCAACGGGGTGAACATGATGTCCAGGGACTCAGGCATATACTTGCGGATGAACTTTTCCACATAGCTCAGGCACCACACGCCGATGACGGCGGCCAGGACGCCGCCGCGGCCGGCCCGCAGGATGGAGTCCAGGGGCTGCACCTCGTCGTACAGGCCCAGGATCTGGGAGATGGTGTCGATGTTGCCCAGGCCGGTGATCATGCCCAGCATGCCGCCCAGGATGGGGGTGGCGCCGAACTTTTCGGCGGCGCGGTAGCCGGCCCACGCCGTCAGATAGCTCAAGAACGCGGCGTTGATCAGGGCCAGCAGGTTGTACACGATGCTCCAGAACGAGCTTTCGGCGTAGTTGGGCATCACCTGGGTCATCAGGGTGGCCAGGCCGGAGCACAGGCCCGCGGCGATGACGCCGGGCAGCAGGGGCACAAAGATGTCCCCGAAGGTCTTGAGCATGCTCTTGACCTTGCTCTGCTTCTGGCCCGCCTTGACGGCGGCCTTGTTGGCCTGCCAGTCGTTCTTGGTGTCGGCGCCCCCTGCGGCGGGGATGCCCATGCTGCGGCAGATGTCGGCGCACTTGCGGCACTTGCCGGGGCCCACCACGATCTCCACATAGCCGGGCCGGTCGTGCACCACGCCCAGGACGCCCTCGATCTTCTTGATGGCTTCCTCCTCGACCTTGCCTGCATCCTTGACCTCGATCCGCAGCCGGGTCATGCAGTTGGTGGCAGAGATCACGTTCCCCTTGCCGCCCAGGTGTTCCAGCGACTGCCGGACCAGTTCTTCGTTGGTCATTGCGTTGTCCTCCTTTTGATCCGAAATCGTTCTATTTGACAGACGGCATACGCCGCTTTGTCCTTCGTCAGCCCTCGATGGCGGCCCGCACATGGCCGTGGGCCTGTTCCAGGCGGCGGTGGGCTTCGTCCGCCGAGCAGCCGGCCAGCAGCATGGTGATGGCGCACTTGACGCTGCCGCCCGCCGCGTCGATGGCCTGGCGGGCCTCCTCCCGCTCCACGCCGGTGGCGTCGATCACGATGTTCTCCGCCCGCACATGGAGCTTTTCGTTGGTCTGCATCACGTCCACCATCAGGTTCTGGTAGGCCTTGCCGATGCGCACCATGGACGCGGTGGAGATCATGTTCAGGATCATCTTCTGGGCGGTGCCCGATTTCAGCCGGGTGGAGCCGGTCAGCACCTCGGGCCCCACCTCCACCTCGATGGCCAGGTCCGCCGCCTGGCCCACGGCGCTGCCCGGGTTGCAGGCGATGGCCGCCGTGCGGCAGCCCACGCTTTTGGCGTATTCCAGGCCGCCCAGCACGTAGGGGGTGCGGCCCGACGCCGCGATGCCCACCACAAAGTCCTTAGCGGTCAGGCCGTGGGCCTCCAGGTCGCTGCGGCCCAGCTCGCGGCTGTCCTCCGCCCCCTCGATGGCCTTGAGGAAAGCTTTTTCGCCGCCGGCGATCAGGCCCACCACCATCCCGGGGTCCACCCCGAAGGTGGGCGGGCACTCGGCCGCGTCCAGCACGCCCAGGCGCCCGCTGGTGCCTGCGCCCATGTAGAACAGCCGGCCGCCCTGCTCAAAGGCTTCCACCGCCCAGCGGGCCGCCTGCGCGATCTCGGGCAGCTTTTTGGCGATCGCCAGGGGCACCCGGGCGTCCTCGTCGTTGATCGCGGTGACGATCTCCAGCTCGGACATGGTGTCCAGGTTCATGGTGCGGGGGTTGCGCCGCTCGGTGGTCATTCCGTTCAAATTCAGTTTCATTGTCTACCCGGCCTTTCTTGCTGCAGAGTTGGGGGTTATGCTTGTGACTGCATTATAGGCTTTTGAAAACAAAATGTCCACATTTTCGGCAGATTGTGGTATAATGTTTCATAAAAGGCCGGTTTTTGAAAATCTTATCCATGTTTGAGAGATTTTTTGTGCAAATGCTCCAAGAACCGGCGAGTTTTGCGCCCATCCAGGAGGTCATTATGAAAAACGCCCTGCTCCGCCTGCGGGAAGCCTGCGCCTCCCTCAGCCCTGCCGAACAGCAGATTGCCCGCTTTATCACCGACAACCCCGAAGAAGCCACCCTGCTCACCGTCCGCGAGCTGGCCCAGCGCACCTTCACCTCGCCCTCCAGCGTCGTGCGGGTCTGCCGGTCGGTGGGCTTTGACGGCTACAAAGAGCTGCGCCGCGCCCTGGTGGGGGAGCTGGCCGCCCTGGGCGAGACCGGCCGCCACCCCGAGCAGGAGCTGACCGCCGGGGACAGCGTCCACGAGATCATCCAGAAGGTGACCCGCAAGAACATCCAGTCCCTTTCCGACTCCCAGCGGCTGCTGACCCCCGAGACGGTGGAGCAGTGTGCCCACCTGCTGGACGCCTGCCGCAGCGTCCTGCTGTTCGGGCTGGGGTCCTCCCTGTGCGTGGCCCGGGACGCCTACCTCAAGTTCCTCCGGTTGAACAAGCCCTGCGTCATCAACGAGGACTGGCACGCCCAGCTTCTCTCGGCCCGCTACGCCACCGGCCAGGACGTGGGGATCGTCTTTTCCTATTCGGGCCAGACGGTGGAGGTGATCGAGTGCATGAAAGCCATGAAGGCCAACGGCGCCCCCCTCATCGCCGTCACCCGCTACTACCCCTCCGAGGTGGCCAAGCTGGCCGACTACAACCTGTACATCGCGGCCAACGAGTCCCTCTTCCGCAACGGGGCCATGTCCTCCCGGCTGGCCCAGCTCAACGCCGTGGACATCCTCTACACCGCCTACGCCAGCCTCCACTACGAGGACACCCTGCGCAAGCTGACCCTGACCCACATCTACAAGCCCGGCGAGCCGGAGGACGCCGCCCCCTGACGCCAAACAGCCCCCCTTTGCCTGCGGCAGGCGCGCCGCGCTGCAAGGGAGGGCTGTCGGTTTTTCCGGGGGTGCGGGGAGGCCGGCGCGGGGCCTGTTTCGGTCTGTTGCCGTTTTGGGTCCGCATCCGCCCCGGGCGCGAAACACGCTGCAACCCGGACGGTTGACGGCGGCGCCCGGCCGGGACTATACTAAAAATAACCGAACCGGCGTAAAACCTGAAAGGAGAGAGCAAACGATGGAATACACCAAACTGGGCAAAACCGACATCACCATTTCCAAGCTCTGTGTGGGCTGCATGAGCTTTGGCAAGGCAGGCACCATGCACGACTGGACCCTGGACGAAACCGAGAGCGAAAAGGTCATCCGCCACGCCCTGGATCTGAGCATCAACTTTTTCGACACCGCCAACGGCTACTCGGCGGGCACCAGCGAAGAATATCTGGGCCGCGCCCTCAAGCGCAGCGTCCCCCGGGACCAGGTGGTGATCGCCTCCAAGGTCTACTTCAACCCCGGCCGCCTTTCCCGCCAGGCCATCCTGCGGGAGATCGACGGCACCCTCCGGCGGCTGGGCACCGATTACCTGGACCTGTACATCATCCACCGCTTTGACTACGACACCCCCATCGAGGAGACCATGGAGGCCCTCCACGACCTGGTCCGGGCGGGCAAGGTGCGGGCCCTGGGCGCCTCGGCCATGTACGGCTACCAGTTCTACAACATGCAGCTCGCCGCCCGCGACCACGGCTGGACCCCCTTCTCGGCCATGGAAAACCACTACAACCTCCTTTACCGGGAGGACGAGCGGGAGCTGATCCCCATCTGCCGCCAGATGGGCGTCTCGCTGATGCCCTACAGCCCCCTGGCCGCCGGCCACCTGACCCGCCCCACCTGGGAGGCCGACACCCTGCGGGCCAAAACCGACCGCGTCGCCATGGGCAAGTACGACCGGATGGAGCAGCAGGACATCCAGATCGTCCAGCGGGTCCACCAGCTGGCCCAGCAGAAGGGCTGCAAGATGTCCCAGGTCGCCATCGCCTGGCAGTGGGCCAAAGGGGTGGCCTCCCCCATCATCGGAGCCACCAAAGCCCGCTACCTGGACGATGCCGCCGGCGCGCTGGACGTCCGCCTGACCCCCGAGGACGTCGCCTTCCTGGAAGAATGCTACGTCCCCCACCCCATCGTGGGCGCCATCAACGCCAACCCGCCCCAGGGCGTCGTGCTGCTGGACGAGAAAAAGTAACCCCCAACACCAAAACCCCGGACGCGTACAAACGTCCGGGGTAGTTTTATGCCGTCGTGGTTTTACAGGGGCTGCGGGGACGGATCAGTCCCACTCGTCGTAGCGGTCGTCCCAATCGTCATCGTAACGGTCGTCCCAATCGTCGTCGTAACGGTCGTCCCAATCGTCGTCGTAACGATCGTCCCAGTCATCGTCGTAGCGGTCGTCCCAGTCGTCGCGGTCGCGGCGGTCGCGGTCCACTTCCAGCACCTTGCCGCTGGAAGCGCCGATCTCAAAGTCGTACTTGACGTCGCCCACGAGCACTTCCAGCTCGTACTTGCCGTCGTCCCGCTCGCATTCCAGCACTTTCAGGTCGCTGACGTTCACGCCCAGGTGGTCGGCGGCGATCTGCTTGGCGGCGGCTGCGTCGATGGCGGCGGAAGCGGACATGGAGCCGCAGGCGGTCAGGGCGGTCAGGGCCAGAGCGGCGGCGAGGGTCAGGCTCATCTTGCGGTTCTTTTTCATGGTCGTCATCTCCTTATGGTTTGAGGGGTGGTTTTCGGTTCCTTTGTTTTTAGTTTACGGAGCCGCTGCCCCGAAACCGGGGTCTTGCAGAAATTTTTTGGGGAAGTTTTTGGGGGCCTCCCCTTCTGCGTTCGGCTTACATCCAAAGGATACGGGCCCGCCCGCCTCAAACCGGGGCCGCCGGCCAAAAAAATCAAAATTTTTGATCCGGCAGCCGGGGCGCGTCATTCGTACTCGTCCCAGTCGTCCCAGTCGTCGCCGTCGTCGTCATCGTCGTCATCGTCGTCCCAGTCGTCGTCCCAGTGGTCCTCCCAGCTCTCGCGGCCTTCGGCCTCCATTTCGGTCACTTTGCCGGTGCGGGCGTCGACCTCAAACTCGTACTCGATCCCGTCTGCCACAAAGGCGATTTCATAATCGCCGTCCTCCAGGTCGTAGTCGCGCTCAACGAACTGCAGGTCGTCCCGCGCCAGCTGGGCCGCCAGCAGCTGCTCGGCCGCACCGGCGCTGATGTAGCCC
>OESA01000436.1_pt1 | contig 10981 bp, 5 predicted proteins | sample 1540101 | NCBI WGS metagenome assembly OESA01 (sample SAMEA3891891, study PRJEB23780) | metagenome | biome: terrestrial biome; feature: animal house; material: Caecal content | place: Italy | collected 2015-05-05 | reverse complement strand
ATGAAATCTGCCCGGTGTGCAACTGGCAGAATGATCCAATCCAGACCCTCCATCCGTCCATGGCAAGAGGCGCCAACAAAATGACGCTGGAGGAGGCGAAAGCCGCATTTTCCGCCGGAAGGGCGGTGGAGTAAAGGATATCTCCGGGAAATAGCTGTCCCATAAAACGGACACAACTAAAGCGCAAAGGACGCAGAAATCGAGACCCCAGAAAATTCTGTGTAAACGACGGGATATGACAGTATAAGAAAACCTGGCAAAGTCAAGAATATCACCAAGATATTAACGACAAAGGAGTCAGGAAACCATGCAGTCAACCCCACAGGAATTATTGAAGCAATATGTTCAGATACCAGCACCGCGGATATCATGGCGGCCATGAAGGAACTGTTCCGGGACATCATGGAGGTAGAGATGGACGAGGAACTGGGCCGGGAACGGTGTCAGCGTGCCGACAGCGAAACCGCTTCTCCCAACTACCGCAACGGTTACTCACAAAAAACCGTCAAGACCCAGCTGGGGGAAATCGACATCAAGGTGCCCAGAGACCGGAAAGGCAATTACGCCCCAAAAATCATCACTAAGTATGACCGCAGCGCAGAGGGCATGGAGGACAAAATTCTGTCTCTTTACGCCTGCGGTATGAGCCAGCGGGATATTGCAGAGCAAATCAAGAGTCTGTATGATGTAGAGATTTCCCCGGAACTGGTGAGCAAGATCAGTGAGAAAATCATGCCGGAAGTAACCGCCTGGCAGAACCGTCCGTTGGAAGCAGTCTATCCTTTTGTGTTCATGGATGCCATTCACTACAAGGTGAAAGAAGATCACCGCTATGTGACCAAGGCGGCTTATGTGGTGCTGGGCATTACCATGGACGGACACAAAGATATTCTGGGCATGTGGATTGGGGAGCACGAAAGCAGCAAATTCTGGCTGAATGTGCTCAATGACCTCAAAAGCCGGGGTGTTTTGGATGTGTATCTTTTCTGCACCGACGGTCTGCGGGGGATGATGCAGGCCATTCAGGCGGTGTATCCTAAAAGCCGCTTGCAGCGCTGCATCGTCCATCAGATCCGCAGTTCCACCAAGTATGTCAGCTATAAGGATATCAAGAAAGTGGTTGCAGATCTGAAGAAAGTCTATGACGCCGTCACCTTGGACGAAGTAGCGGATTGTGAAGCATTGGCACGCCCGGTGCCAGAATTGGGACCTGGTGCGAAGCCAGCTGGAGATTTTGTTCGCTGACCGGGAGGCAGGCTAATCCCCTTGCATTAGGATTCCCGGAGGTGCGGGTCGGCATTCACGCCGCCAGCGGCGCGCATACCGCCCCGTCCCCCGGGAAAATGGCAGACAAGGGGAATAAGCCCCATCATGCACAGCATACATGTGATATTCTTGCTTTTGTCGAAAATCGCTTACACAAAATTTTCTGAGGTACCCAACAATTTGATTCATTGTTTAATTCCGGTAGGCAAATACCGTTAGCGTGAGTTTCATCTCACTTTGTGTTTGCTTTGATATGGCTATCCAGTGCTGAAGTTGTAATCTTCACATCAGTGCTATCCCTGGTACGACACTGGTGTTTATTGGACTTCCATCATGTATGGAATCAATCAAAAACAAGGTTCAACCGTTGATTATCCAGGCAAAACATTGTATACTTAACCCAGAATAATAAAGAGCAAAAATATTAACTATTGAATGCGAAAGGGTTATAGTATGGCAACACTGATTTCTTATGGCAAGGAAATAAAAAATGTATTTCAATTACTCGGTGATAAAGAGAATGACATCACCAGTAGTATCTGTTGGGCTCTTGCTAGGTGTCCAGAATTTTTGAAAGCTGTAGTAAATAAAATCTGTGGCATTATACCCGATGTCGATTCGATTGTCATTCGGAATCAGGAATACGAAAAAGGCACCGGAATCACGGATATAGAGGTCTCCGATACCCAAAACTTCCATATCGTCTTCGAGGCGAAGCGAGGATGGATTCTCCCGGGTTCGGAGCAGCTCACAAAATATTCCTTGAGACCCAATTTTGCACTGAGATCAATTCCGGAGAAGCACATAGTCTCCCTTTCTGAATGCTCTTCCCTCTATGCAGAATCAAATTTGCCCTTCCATGAGATTAACGGGATTCCCGTTTCCCATCTTTCCTTCGCTGAATTATACCAACTTGCGATAGATGCCCGGCCAGCCTCAACGCATGCTCAGAAACATATGATCGATGAATTCACCGGATATCTGGGAGGAATAATGACAATGCAGAACAAGACATCAAATTGGGTTTATGTTGTTGCCCTTAGTAACGGTCATCACGATGGCTGTGAACTTTCATGGATTGACATTGTGAAGAAGCACAACAAGTATTTCTGCCCTGTTCGTGGAAACGGATGGCCAAAAGAACCGCCGAACTACATTGCGTTTCGGTACAATGGCTGTTTGCAGTCTATTCATCATATCGAAAGCTATACCGTATCAAAAAACATGCACAACGAAATTCCCGAAATGCCGGACGAAGAGTGGGAAAACAACCACTTCATTTACAGACTAGGACCTGCAATTATTCCCGGTAAAACTGTTCGAACTGGAAAAATCTACCCAAGCGGCCGAGTCTGGGCTATGTTGGATACACTTCTAACATCAGATACTATCAGTGAAGCCAGGGATATTAGCTACAGACGGTGATGAATATACGCAAGTGAAATCCACGTAGTAACAAAACAATTCATATTGGCGCAATGCAAATCATAAATCATATATCCCCACTTGGGATCAAAATGGAGCATGGTGTCTGTTTCGGAGGACAAAGCAGGAATGCTGTAATTTCACCCGGATACCGACTACTCTATTTTTAATCTCCCCTTTCAGGAGATACCTTGTAATTTTAAAGGAAACTGTAATTTCAATGCTATAATGGAGGCATAAAAATGTGCAATAGACAGGCTTCCATTTCGCACACGGTGCGTGAAATGGGTTTTAAATATGATATATTAAAGGGAGAATTATCCCATGGGTGTATCATTTCTAAATCTATACATCCGATTTCCGAAGTGGAAGTCTTAAAAGAGAAGCTTCTCGGAAGAAACTATCTTAAAAATGCAGGCACACATTGGATTCTCAAAAAGAACATCCGTACTGGATTGTTAATGGCAGTCAATCTTCATTTAGGATATCTTGTAGCAGAATCACCATACAAACAAGATATCATTGTTACATCAGAAGAAGCAGCCGAACTAAGTGAAAATCTTGAGCAAAAACATGTATGTGTCTCTAATTCAGATATCGTAATAAAATCTCTCCGAGATACTTTGCGGTTATCCAGTGTAAACATCATGGAGGTCAACCAAGGCATTTTTAAGCATCACGAGGCTAATACCTTTGCACCAGAAGAAGCTTTTGTATTAAGGATTCTTCAAAATCGAGGCATTATATCTTCGTCAGCACGTCACGGAATGTCTGAAAGCAATGAGGCTGATATTGTTGATGAAATTCGGAAAGAACAATTTGAAGTTGTGTATGAATTTAAAACAGAGTTACCCAGAAAAAAGATGAAGCCAGATTTCATTTACTCTCCTGAGATTCTTGTGCTGCAACTAGTAGATAGCCCGTTTATTCATACAAGTAATGCACTAAAAAAGAAGTTTACGAAAAAATATACCGAACAATATCGCTCTAATTTAGTGATTCTGACTTTTGGCGCCGAAGATGTAGTTATTTCTATGTTAGAATCACTATGTGATAATCTAAAAAAAGAAGTCAACACAGAGTTAAATTTCTTCGAGATCTATGTTATCTCATTAGATTTTTTAAGTGAACAAGCACTCTTTCTCAGAATATCACCAACAGGCTCCTTCTCTCTGGAGCGCATCCCCTGTAAAAATGACGAATTGGGTTTTATTAAGTTAACTCCAGTCTGTTTTGCATCTATTGAAGATACTCGCAAATATCTAATGATTTGCGACGGAATATTTGACGGAATACCTCGCTGTTTATACGATGATGGCAACTCGTTGAAAGCTTGGGTAAAAGCGGTCAATATAAGCAACAGCCAATTTTTCTCTAAAATATAGAGACTGATCTGCCGATTCAAAGTGTACAGTAACCCCGTATTTTTTCTTTTTGGGTCCATAAGAATGCTGTTGTACTTATGACCTCTGGAGTTGTCTTTGTATTTACTCCGGGGGATGTATTCAAATACGATTGCACAGTATAATCTTTGTATCGTAAACAAATTCATATTCTGTGTGAAATCGCCAATGTGAGGAGAACTTGTATTTCAAAAAGAGTATAGTATAACGAGCAAAATACAACTTGTGGAGGTTGTTATGGGAATTCATTATAATGCATTTATTTCCTATCGGCATCATCCGGAGGACATGAAAGTTGCGGAGCAGATTCAGCGGCAATTGGAGCATTATCGCGTTCCGCGAGTAATTCGGAAACAAGGAAAAAGAATTGGCAGGATATTCCGGGACAAGGAAGAACTGCCCATTACCAGCAACCTGTCTGATGACATTTATGAGGCGCTTCGGAACTCGGATTATCTGATTGTGATATGCTCTACACATACCAGGGAGTCAACCTGGGTGCAGCGGGAAATCGAAACATTTTTGAGGTTTCACGATTATAGTCAGGTTCTTACGGTGCTGGTAAACGGAGAACCATACGAAACCATTCCGAAAATACTTCTGAACAGGAAGATTACCGATTCTTTAACCGGAGAGGTCAGGGAAGAGTCCGTTGAACCTTTGTCATGTGATTGGCGAGTGAGCAGAAGAAAAGTCAGACATGAAGAATTTTTGCGCCTTGCGGCAGCATTGCTTCACTGTAGATATGATGAGTTGCGTCAGAGGGAAAGACAATACCGTATGCGCCGGATGGTTGCCTGCTTTTCTGCAGCGCTGGCCTTGTCTGTTGGAATGATGGGGTATTATATCTATACCAGCATTCAGATTCAGAAGAATCTGGAAGAAGCACAAATAAATCAATCCCGCTACCTGGCCTCTGCCGCAATGCAGCAACTGGAGGAAGGCGACCGGCTGCTGGCAATGGAGCTGGCCTTGGAAGCTCTGCCTTCCTGTGCATCGGAGCGTCCGTACGTTGCTCAGGCGGAATATGCGTTGGGAAAAGCGTTGGGCATTTATACTTCCGACAGCCGTCCGCAAGCTGTTGGGGCAATTACTTGTGATGCCGTTATCCTTCAGTTCCAAATTACGGATGACCGTAAAACTATGTTTGTGGTTGATAATCGGGATGTTTTGTCTGTTTGGAACATGGAAACCTATGAAAAAATGGCGGCTGTGCAGTTGACGGACTCGGTAAAAGATTTGAACATAACTAAGAATGGAAACGCTTTGGTCCTGGGATATGACCGCCAGATATCTTGCTACGATTTGAATGCGGAGCTCCTCTGGCAGGCTACGGGTGTGTCTTCATCGGCTATGACCCAGGACAGGGATATTCTGATCCTCCTTTGTGATAAGCAGTTGAGCTTTCGGAATCCCGATACGGGAACCGAAGCAATGGCGGATGTGGAGATACAGATTCCCCAAGAAGATGAAATACCGGTGCTTTCGCTTCTCCAGGAGCGTTATGACTTACAGCAACCGGTGATGGTTGTATATAAAAATTGGTCCAATGAGAAGGTCTTGGGCGTAAATATACATTCCGGTGAGACGACTGTGCTGGATACATTTCCGGAAGGCATGACAGTCCGCTATACCGGCAGTACGGAAGATGGCGATCTTCTGATTGGCGCAGCGGATAAGAGTTTCCTCGTGACAGGCGACTTCGGGGAAATGGTTACAAACACTTCCATACAGAATCAGCTAAGATGCTATCAGGCAAAAACACTTCAGTATAAATGGACAGCAGAACTGACTTCTTTCTGCGGTAATTCCCAATACATCCTGGAGATGATAGGAGACAACAGGATTCTATGGCAAACAGATGATGCAATCTGTCAGGTAGATGCTGCCAGCGGCGAAGTGCTGGGTAATTGTATGCTGAGCACGACTCCGTTGTGGTCAAATGTGCAGGACAACAGTGCGGAATTTCTGTTATCTGACGGATCCGCAGGAACCTATAGCTATGCGGACAATGCCTTCAACAGCATCAGATATTTCAAGGAAAATCTGGACTTGGGATTTTGTAATAATTCGATATATGTGCATCAGGAAAACAGTACGCAGATTTTGGTATATTCCGATTTGTGGGACAAAAATTGGGAGCAGGTTGACAGTGCGCAAATTGGTACGGTTTCGGATTATCAAATTTTTGGAAACCTGGCGCTTGTCCAGCATGCTTACGGCGTCAGCCTGATAAACACCCAAGAGAAATCCCTGTTATGGACACAGGAGGAAGAGATTTCTCAAAACAAAACCATACTGGATTTCTCTGAGAATGGAAAAAACGTTTTCGTTTGCGGTCAAGATGGCAAGCTTTTTCAGATTTCCGTTGCAACCGGAGAAAGCAACGAGCTTTCATTGCCAACAGACATAAATGGAATTTCCTTGTCTTACACCGGCTCCGATGGCTGGCCGCAAAAAGATGGAACACAATTTTATTTCACCGCATTTGATCAAGTGAAAAATACTTGTTATGTTGTTGCATGGAATTGTGAAACATTGGAGGCCTCGGCGTATCCTTTGTGTGCCTGTGAAAATGGAGCGGGAAGAGGCGTTCTGCTGTGCGCCGGAGACGGTGTAGTATATGCCTGGGAGGAGCGTACAAAAGCCATCTATCGCCTGGACACCAACACCGGGGAGACGGAAATAATCCGGGAAGATATTGTAAACCAGCCCGTTGTTCAAATTCTCGATGAGGAAAATACAATTTGCCTGTGCGAGGATAACCGCGTGATCCTGATTTCTGCCCGGGGTGAGGAAATGACAGTGGATTTGGGAGACCAGAAGGGAATCAGCTGTTATCTTATGCAGGATATGCTGCTGGTTATTACGGACAGTGGTAACCTGTTGCGATTCTCCAGGGATACAGGGGAAAAACTGGGAGAAGCCGGACTGGATATTTATAGAAGCTTTTTCTCAAACATATCCCCCGATTATTACCATCCCAGCCGGATTCGCTGGACACGGATAGATGAAAAAAACCTGTTCATTGACATATTCAATGCGGGAAATATCATCCAGACAGAGCAATGGGAGGTTGTAGCATTTGTCCCGGAGTGTGTGGGATATCTGCCATCGGAAAATAGTTTTTTGACAGGTTTGGAAGACTTCTCGACGATCGGCCAACAACTGGGCCTTTTTCCCCATTATTCCACGGAAGAAATTCAGACAATGGCAAAGAAAGCTCTGGGGGATTATACATTGACGCCCGAGCAAAAGTGTCAATATGGCTTGGTGAAGGAATAGGCTGAATCCCTGCTTTTTCGGCAAAATGCAAAATACCACAAGAAAGCAGATGAAACACATGGTATACAGTGTGCAAACTTTTTTCCTTCGTTTCTAATCTATGCATCAATAAAAACTGGGAGGTATCACCATGGCTACATTTCGCTATAAAACCCGGGGGATGAGTTCTCCCCAGGGAAAGTCCCGGATATTTTTCTGTTGTCACCCGGAGGATTTTGAGACTTATTTTTCTGAGATTGCAGATAGCATTCTGAAGATGGTCAACTGCGCAATCTGGTACCAGGAAGATTTACAACAACCGTTGGACGAGGAGCAGCTGGAGACCAATCTGGGTCAGATGCAGCTGATTGTGGTTCCTGTGACCACAAAGCTACTTACCCGGCAGAATTTTGCTATGGACACAGTATTTCCCTTTGCCCAAAAGCACTATATTCCTGTGCTGCCACTGCTGCAGGAAAGTGGGTTGGAAGAATTGTTCAGCAGAAGGTTCGGAGATATTCAGTATCTTGATAAGTGGAACCAGGATCCCACAGCGATTCCCTATGAAGAGAAGCTGGAGAAATATTTGGAATCGGCATTGACAGGTGACGAATTGGCTGCAAGAGTACGTGAGGCCTTTCACGCCTATATCTTCCTGAGCTACCGTAAAATGGACCGGAAGTATGCCCTGGAACTGATGCGGCGGATTCACACCATAGAGGAATGCCAAAGTGTTGCCATATGGTATGACGAATATCTGACATTAGGAGAAAACTTCAACCAGGAAATTGAGGCTGCGTTGAAGAAGAGTGAATTGTTTGCCCTGGTGGTTACGCCGAATTTGTTCAACAAAGATAATTATGTAATGACCATTGAGTACCCCATGGCAAGAAAATTCCAAAAACCGATATTCCCGGCGGAGGTAACCAAAACAGATTCCGGTGAACTAAAAAAGTATTATACCGATATACCAAACTCCGTAGATGCCCATGACAATGCTGCCCTCTCGCAATATTTGGTTGAGATGATGCAGCGCTTGGGAGTCCGGGAAAATCAAAGCACACCGGAGCATAACTATCTGATGGGAATGGCCTACCTGAGCGGAATCGATGTGGAAGTAGATTCAAAGCGCGGTTATTTACTGATTCGGGAAGCCGCAGAGTCAGGACAGGAAAAAGCAATAGAGAAACTGGTTAATATGTACCGAAATGGAGAAGGCGTAGAGCGGGACTACGAAACGGCAATCGCCTGGCAAAAGAAACTGGTGGAGCTGCTGGTAAAGCAATTTGAAACAGAGAACAGCGAACAAAATGCCCTGCGGGTAGCGGACGCGTATAGGCGGCTGGGAGACTACCAGTATGAGAAGAGAGATTTAAAGGCGGCAGCAGATTCCTGTACGGCGGTGATGCGGTATACAAATGACGTGGGTTTCCAGTCGAGTGCGAGCAAAAGATATTATTCAGTCAGCTGCGGCAGTATGGGAGATATTCGAAAGGCGGAGGGGAAACTATCAGAAGCAGCTGAATTTTATAAAAAATCTCTGGAACTGGATACACAGCTGGCGTCAGAAATGGGAACTGAGAGTGCCAGAGGGAGGCTATCTATTAGCTATGGAAGAATGGGAGATATTCGAAAGGCGGAGGGGAAACTATCAGAAGCAGCTAAATATTATCAAAATTTCCGGGAGATTTCCGAACAGCTTGTATCAGAATTTGGAACTGTGTCTGCCAGAAAAGGGCTTTCTTTGAGTTGTAGTAAAATGGGTAGTGTTCTGAAGGAACAGGGGAAATTGCCGGAGGCAACTGCATATTACCAAAAATCTCTGGAGCTTGTTGAACAGTTGGCATTGGAAATGGGAACCGTGCAGGCCAGAGGAAAACTGTCTGTCAACTATGGAAGCATGGGGGATATTCTGAAGGCTCAGGGGAAATTGTTGGAAGCAGCTGAGTATTACAGGAAGTTTTTGAGGCTTGCTGAACAGCTGGTAGTAGAAACGGATATTATAGATGCCAGAGAAGGTTTGTCTCTCAGCTATGAGAGAATGGGGGATATTTTACTGGGTGAAGGAACACTGTTGGAAGCGGCTGTGTATTATCAAAAATCCTTGGAGCTTCGTAAACGACTGGTATTGGAAACGGGAACTGTGAATGACAGAAGAAGTCTATCTATCAGCTATGAGAAAATGGGAGATGTTCGAAAGGTAGAAGGAAAGTTGCCGGAAGCAGTTGAATATTACCGAAAATCGCTCGAGCTTGCTGAACAGCTGGCAAAAGAAACAAGTACTGTGAAAGCAAGAAGAGACCTATCTATCGGCTATGAGAAAATGGGTAAAATATGGGAGGCGCAAGGGAAGTTGTCGGAAGCGGCGGTATATTACCGCAAATCTCTGGAGCTTTGTGAACAGCTGGTATCAGAAATGGGCACGAATGATGCCAGGGATGGCATGGCGGTGTCCTACTACAATTTGGGGACTTTGGGTGCGGGAAATACGGAGTACCTGGAAAAGGCCCTGAAGATTTGGAGCCAACTGTTTGAAGAATGTCCCAATGTGGCCCGATACAAAAGAAACCAGGAAATAGCAGCAAGAGTATTGTACCGGAGGAAGAGTACACGATCAAGTGAAGCCGAAGAAGCAGGTAAAAAAGTAACTGAGGAGGCCGGGGATGCTACAGTCTCCTATCTGTTGCCGGAGGATTTGATTTGTGCAGACTCTGAGAATGCAGCGGTATTTTACCGCTCGGCGGCGGAAAAAGCCCAAAAAACAGAGGATGGGAAAACGCTGGCCATCAGCTATGGATGCCTGGGGGATGTCTGCCTTCAAAATAAAGATTTTCAGGCGGGTGTTATCTATTACCGTTGGGCATTGCAGACGGCGACGAAGCTGGAAAAAGAAACAGGAAGTGCAGAAAGCCGGGATATCCTGGGCGTGACCACGTACAAGCTTGGCGTTGCTGGGAAGGGTGATCCGAAGCAGTTGCAGGAATCTCTTCGAATCTGGAATCGGCTGGCGCAAGAGAATCCGGATTCTACTCGCTATGTCCATTGTAAGAGAATTGTGAAAGAAATACTTTCAAAGTATGCTTCGCCCTCAGATACGGAATTACAAGTGACAGATACCACAAAGAAAAGAACTCAATGGAAATTCTGGAAAAATGGGAAGCGTAAAATCCGATTACCATGATTTGCCATGACCTGTCGCTTGTAAAAACATCCCATACCTCAAATGTCTTTCGTAATATGATGTAATGGGAGGTGTTTAAAGGACAGGAAAATAGCTGCGAATGAGTTAAAGGGTGCAGAAAGATTGGGTTGGGTGACAATCCAGTTCGCATTGGCTCATAATGTGAAAATACTTCCCAATGGAACGAATACCTCCAGAGTATAGTGGCTCCGTATTAGAAAAATTTCCTGGGTATGTGAATCTCCCAAAGCTAATGCCATGTTATTTGTGTAAATGCTACTCTAATACTTGACCACAGTGACACTGAAAAAGTTTACCACTAACATCACATTCCTTGTAGAATAGAGGAAACTCTAGGAGCAAGGAGAGAAAGGTATGGTAGTGGGGATGTCACTTTACTCGCAGATCCGGGAGGCGTATATTTCCGGAGAATCACAGAGAT
>OESA01000414.1_pt1 | contig 11418 bp, 8 predicted proteins | sample 1540101 | NCBI WGS metagenome assembly OESA01 (sample SAMEA3891891, study PRJEB23780) | metagenome | biome: terrestrial biome; feature: animal house; material: Caecal content | place: Italy | collected 2015-05-05 | reverse complement strand
GAAAAAGCAGATATTGTTTCCGCATTAAGAGAAAACGTAAAAACAGGAATAAAAGGAATAATAAAATCGTATTTCTCGAAAGCTCCAGAGCAAGTTTTACTCGATTTACAGGGCGCTAAACAGGCAGTAGAGCAGTTAGTTGCTTTAACCCTGGAATTTGCAGAAGCTTATACACAAGAAAAGCGAAAGCGAAACATCGTAGATTTTCATGACTTAGAACACTTGGCGTTGAAAATTTTAGTGAAACGAGAAGTAAGTTCTGATGAAAAGGGAAATCCAACGGAATATATTGTTCCAACAGAGGCAGCAGACCAATATGCACAATTATTTGAAGAAGTAATGATTGATGAATATCAAGACAGCAACTATGTACAAGAAGTAATTTTAACAAGTGTTACTTCAGAGCGGTTTGGACGCCCAAATCTATTTATGGTAGGGGATGTTAAGCAGAGTATCTATAAATTTCGTTTGGCAAGACCAGAGCTGTTTATGGAGAAATATGAAACCTATACTACAGAAGAAAGTAAGCATCAGAAAATTGAACTGCATCAAAACTTTAGAAGCCGTGCAGAGGTACTAAATAGTGTCAATTATATTTTCTATCAAATTATGAAAAAGCAGCTTGGAGATATTGAATATACAAAGGAAGTTGCGCTGCATCCAGGATTGGATTATGAGCCAACCAATTATAATGTTGGAGGAAAAACAGAATTATGGATGCTCTCTTTAAATGGAGAAGATCTTGGAGAATCGGAGGCAGAAGAAGAACAATTAACCGAGAGAGAATGGGAGGCTCGTCTGATTGCAAAACGAATAAAAGAATTAACCGATCCAGACGAAGGGCAGTTTGTATGGGACAAAGAGAAAAAGGAATATCGCAGAGCAGAATATCGAGATATTGTAATTTTGCTTCGGACAATCGCTGGATGGGCAGACCCATTTGTGGAGACATTAATGAGTCAGGGGATTCCAGCTTATGCGGAGTCACAAAATGGATATTTCACAACAATAGAAGTACAGACAATGCTGAATTTACTGCGGATCATTGATAATCCAATCCAGGATATTCCGTTTGTATCAGTATTACATTCTCCAATTGTAGGATTAAGTAATGAGCAGCTTGCTCAAATAAAACTTCCTTATTCAAAACAAATGGGAAATGGGATTTATGGAGCATTTTGCTTTTATATGGAGCATTTTTCAGAAGATCCATTAGGGAAACGACTAATTGAATTTTCTGAAAGATTAGAAAAGTGGAGAAATGCCTCTCAATATATGGCGCTTCACGAGTTGATTTTATTATTGTTAGAAGAAACAGGTTACTACGATTATGTGATGGCAATGCCAGCAGGAGAGCGCAGAAAAGCAAATATTGATATGTTAGTGGAAAAAGCAATCCAATATGAGGGGATGAGTGAACATGGCCTGTTTCGATTTATTCGCTATATTGAAAAACTTCAAAAATTTTCTGTGGATTATGGGGAGGCTTTGATATCGGGGGAAAATGAAAATACAGTCCGAATTATGAGTATTCATAAGAGTAAGGGATTGGAATTTCCGATTGTTATTTTGGGAGGGGCTTCCAAGCGGTTTAATCAGCAAGATGCGAGAAGTCGGGTTGTATTTCATTCAGATTTTGGAGTCGGAGTCGATTATATTAATCCAAAGCTTCGGACACGGACTCCTACGCTAATTAAGAAAACATTTCAAAAGAAAATTGTCATGGAAAATCTTGGAGAAGAGCTTCGTGTACTCTATGTAGCATTGACAAGGGCAAAAGAAAAATTGATTATAACTAGTGTAAAAAGAGACATGAGAGGGTATATAAAAAAGCGACTGACTCAATGGAATGATTGTGGAATGACTTTTCTAAATTCTGCATTATGTTATTTGGATTGGCTTCTTCCCGTATTTGCAAAGCAGAAAGGATTTTCTGAAATTTATAAACAGTTAGAAATGTCGGCACCATTTACCAATCCCTATTGGCATGATCCATCACCAATAGAAGCGACGTTACTGGAGCAGGATGAGTTACTTTTGTCAGCAGCAAGAGAAGAGGCTGCTTATGCAATATCCAAATCTGTGCTAGAACAATGGGATAGTAACTGCTGTTATGATGAAGAAGCGGCGAAGCAAATTCAGTATCAGTTTAATTTTGATTATCATTATAGTGATATGGAAAAAATTCAGGCGAAAACTTCTGTCTCTCAACTAAAAAGATTACATTTGCAGCAAGAGGAAGTAATTCTGCTTGTTCCAGAAGGAGAGGAACAGGAAAGTCCTATACAAAAAACAATTCCTCGTTTCCTAAGACAAGAAGAAAAAACAAAACAAGCAGCCTGGAGAGGAACGGTGTATCATAAAGTATTACAACATTTGCATCCGACACTTCCAATTCAAAAAAAGACATTGAAGCAAGATTTGAATCAATTGATGCAAACAGGAATCTTAACAAAAGAAGAAAGAACCGTTATATGGGATATGGACTTTGTGAATTTTTATAGAGATGAGCTTGGAAAGCAAGTCATTAAAGCACAGCAGCAAGGAACCTTGAAAACTGAACAACAATTTATTATTGGAGTAACACCACAAGAATTAGAGCCGAACGTCCATGGTGGAGAAAATGATTGGGTTATGATACAGGGGGTAATTGATGCAGCGATAGAAGAAGAGGATGGTTGGATTTTAATTGACTATAAAACAGATCGGGTTGACCCAGAGAAGGGAGTGGAGCAGTTAAAACAGCGTTATCAGATTCAGTTGGATTATTATAAACAAGCTTTGGAAAGACTTAGCCAAAAGCCAGTGAAACAGCAATGGATTTATTCATTTGCATTGAAAGAAGGAATTTTACTGTAAAGAATGTTATTTATATAGTGGATATTCGTTGTGATATCCACTATACATACAAAAATGGGGAAAGGAAAATGTAATGGAAAAGAAACAAGAGAAGGAAAACATTTACGCAAGAGATTTAAGACATTTGATTGATTATAGGAGAGAAGAAAATGATGAACGGTTGTGGAATATTGCCCAATCCATTATTCCAACAAGCAGTATCGATCGAATTACACGAGGATATCATGCAGAAGATAAAATTGTTATGGATCGAGTATTGAGAAGAGTGGGAATTGATCCAGCAGAAATAGAAATGATTATCTTTAAACGGGATGCAGAACGTTTTGCAAAGCGAATAGAGATATATAAAACCTACAATCAAAAGCAGTATGGTAAATTAGAACAACTGCTTCAAGAATATGAAAAAGAAACAGCAGAAATGCATCGAATTCATCAACAGTTTGTAAAGAAAATGCGTGTATGGATGATGATTCAACAAAATAAAAATATGAATCAGATTATACTAATGTTAAAAGAAGCAATTAGTTATACAGTTCCAAACTTGGGAAAGGTGCCTTTTGAAAAAATATCATTTGCGCCTGAAGAAATGGAACTCTTAATTTTACTGGCATCTTGCTACAGAAGAAGAAACGAACTTACTCGTGCAAAAATGTTATTAAAAGAGATCTTCCATTATGCAAGGAGACGTAAAATGTCAGAAAACCTGAGAAGCTCCTATGTACCATTTGCCTGTTTGGAACTATCCAAGGTTTGTGAAGCAGAATTACAGTATGAAGATGCAAGATATTATGCACTGATAGGAATTAAAATCTTATATGGTACTGCAAAGGTTTCTTATTTAGTTGCATTACAAGAACAGTATTTAAAAATAGAACAATTTATTGCTGAGAGACAAAAACTAAGCGCTTGGAGAAAAACAAGAATAGAGCAGATCAAAGAAGAAAGACAGGTACTTTTGGAATTGTATCAGGAATCCAATTTAGACCCATACCGCTTGTATCCAACAGATGGATATCAAAGTTGTTATATTTTTAATGAGCTATTAATCTTCTACCGTGATTTTTGGAAATTATCAAGGAGAGACTTCCACAAAGGAATTTGTACTACAGTTGCATATCTGAGTATAGAGAGAGGAACGAGTGATCCAAAGAAAACATTCAATGATTGGATGAAGCGAATTGGATGGCCACAAACTTATTATATAATACAACTTCATGGAGGCAATACAGATCATATTAGAATGTATTTTCGTATTGAACATTATATACGAAGGCAACAGTATGAAAAGGCAGAGGTATTATTTAATCAATTGGAAGAAATTTTTGAGGAAAAACATTTAAAAGATATATGTCCAGAAAATAAACAATATTTTTTGCGAATGAGAGCTGTTTTAGATCGGGAGTTACATAATATTTCTTTAAGAGAATATGAAAGTCGTTTAAGAGAAGCACTGAGTCTTACAATTCCCAGATATGAAGAAATTGATCTTTCATACTAATCTCCATTCCGCCGCCTTTCAGTTGGCGGCACAAATAGTAATGAAAGTTTCGACTTCCTCCACGTTTTGCCCTATACTAAAAGCGAGAAGCTATACTACAAAGCACGGGGAGGTGAGTCGTAAAAACTCTCTCGTTTTAGACAGCATACTAATCAGTGTAAGTTCTACCTTTCAAGCACAAATAAGTGGCTCTCCAAGACCGTACACTAAGAATTGTTTTAACTCTTGTTAAATGTGTGGTGGAACAGTCAATGGCTTCTCTCTATTTTTTCAGAAAGGAGTTTTGCCTGTGAAAGTCGTTTATCAAACCTGCTGTGGCGTCGATGTCCACAAATCTTTTCTCGTTGCCACCATCATCAAAACCACTTCCGGAGTTCAGCCTTCTTACCAGAAGAAACGTTTCTCCACCTTCAACAATTCTATTCTTGAATTTAAAAAATGGCTGTTGGATAATTCCTGCCGTGATGTCTGTATGGAATCTACCGGTAAATATTGGGTTCCTGTGTTCAACCTTTTGGAAGACGAATTAAACGTCACCATCGCCAACCCCAAATGGGTAAAGGCTGTCAAAGGGAACAAGGATGATACCAAGGATTCCAAATGGATCGGGGATCTGTTCAGATTGGGGCTTGTGCCTGGAAGCTATATACCGTGCAAACCGATCCGTATCCTTAGAGAGTTTACGAGATACCGGTATAAGCTGACTTCCTGCAGAAGCAGTGAGAAGAATCGGTTTCAGAATGCGCTTACCGTCTGCAATGTCGCATTGGATTCGGTTGTTTCCGATATTTTCGGGAAATCAGCCACCTCTGTGATCGATTACCTTCTTGAACAGTCCGACAATTCCATCAACCACGAAGAAATATCCTCCAGACTTCTCCGTTCGCTTAAGAAGAAGTCTGAGAGTGTCATTGAGTCCATCGAGGGTTATCAGATGACTGATGCCCAAAAATATCGTATGCGTCTTGTCCACGCACATATGGATTATATCACATCAACGCTTACAGATATAGACTCTATGATCAATTCGTTGGTCGAACCTTATGAAAATGCTGTCCAGTTACTGTGTACCATCCCCGGAGTAGACCGCAACAGTGCGATCACGATTCTCTCTGAGATTGGTACGGATATGACACAGTTTTCTAATTCCAAACGGTTATGCTGCTGGGCTGGCCTGACTCCCGGTAACAATGAGTCCGCTGGTAAGAAGAAATCTGTTCGGATCACACGTGCCGGCGTCTACCTCAAACCTGCATTGGTACAAGTTGCCCATGCAGCCGTGAAATCCAACAAATCTCCTTATTACAAAGCCAAATATGAGCGCATCATGAAACGTCGTGGTAAGAAACGTGCCATCATTGCGGTCGCTCGGATGATCCTCACGGCTATCTACCATATGCTGTCTACGGGAGAAGCGTGGAATCCAACCGACCTTTACAAGATTGATATGCCTAAACCACTGAAAAACAAGCAGAAGGAAAAGGCTGTCAAACAAGCTATGAAGCTTTTAATTGCTGAAGGACTTATAAAAGAATCCCAGCTTGTTTCTTAACATATCTTAGAAAAATCAACCCTGTTTCAAATGGCTATTTGTCAATAGCTTGTTTCAGTGCGCCATTTTTCGGCTGGCTTCTACTTTCTTTCACACTATCTTCCTCAAATTTCCATTATAGCGAATCAATTTCCTATCGTTTCTCAAAAGCACTTACAAGTAAAATAATCAGACCTAGTAGACCGACTATTAGTGATAAAAAGGACATACCTGTAGAGCATAATTCTAGCAGGATTGCAAAAAGTAATATACCAATTCCTAATATACATTGTTTCATTCTATCATCTCCTCATAAAAAGGTCACTTATTTGATAAATTTATCAATTGCCTGATTCAACATTTCTATCGCTTCTTGATCATTTTCTTCTACTGCTTCTACAATACAGTGATTGATATGATTTTTTAAGACGACTTTTCCTGTATTATTAATCGCAGAGCGTACCGCAGCCAGCTGTATCAATACCTGGCTGCAATCTTCATCGTTTTCTATCATACGTTTGATTGCCTCTAAATGGCCTATTGCTCTGGACAGGCGGTTTAAAACGGCCTTTTTCTCTTCCCTGCTATGAACATGATGAAAATGTTCTTTCCCATGTTCATGCTTTGAGTCATGTGTATGTTCATAAGAATGGTTATGAAATACTTCTTTTTCTTGCATATCCATCATTCCCTATCCTTGAATTATACGTCTTAGTACGCAATTACCTCACATCCATCTTCAGTAACTAATACTTGAATTTCCCACTGTGCTGAATCAGAACCATCCTCTGTATAAACCGTCCAGCCATCGCTGTCATCTACAAAAATATCCGCAGCTCCTGCATTTACCATTGGCTCGATTGTAAACATAAGTCCAGGCACAAGCAGCATTTCCGTCCCTCTTTTTCCTATATATCCAACCCAAGGATCTTCATGGAATTCCACGCCAACTCCATGACCGCCAATTTCTCTTACGACATGGTATCCATTGGTTTCTACATGCTGCTGAACTGCCTGTGCCATATCTCCCATAAATCCCCATGGTTTTACTTCCTTTAATCCCAGTTCTACCGACTCTTTTACAACCCGAACTAATTTTTCTCTTTCTGGACTTACCGTTCCAATACAAAACATTCGAGAAGAATCCGAAAAATATCCATCATAAATCGTTGATACATCTACATTAACAATATCGCCTTCCTGTAAAATCACATCTTCAGAAGGAATTCCGTGGCAAACCTGATCGTTTACTGATGTACAGACACTTTTTGGATAGCCTTCAAATCCAAGAGGAGCTGGAATTCCTCCCATTTCTCTTGTCTTTTCCTCTACCCATTGATTAATCTGTTCCGTAGAAATCCCTGGACGAATTTGCTCTGCAATATAGTCCAACACCGCAACATTAATTCTAGCGCTTTCTTTAATCTTCTGTACTTGCTCTGGCGTTTTAATCATATCTCTTCTTGGCACAATATGTCCTTCTCTTGCATAACGGGCAATCTTTTCATCCAAAGCCTCATGACATACTTTATACTTCTTCCCACTTCCACACCAACATGGATCATTTCTCCCAATTTTTTTCATAATCCCAAAAGCTCCTCTCTTAACCTATCTCTCATTTACTAAAAGTAGTATATCATTCTGAAAACGGTTTTACAATCACTTCTTATATCCCCATACGAATTGGCTGCTCACTATCTGTAGAGGAAGAAGTCTTTCCCCATCTGATAACTATTCTCGCTTTACAAAATCTTCTTTTTCTTAAAAATAATAATACATAGAATAATAACGGAAATACTCAACCCAATAATAAAAGGATATCCATGTTCTAATTCAGGCATATCTTTAAAGTTCATCCCATACCAGCTTGTAATCAATGTCAATGGAAGAAAAATCGTAGATATAATTGTCAAAACCTGCATATTCCTGTTCTGCTCTTCATCTACCTGTGCTTTATATGCATCCCGAACTTGCTGGGCATAATCAATCAAGTGAATTGTTTTTCCTATTAACCGTTCGGCACGATCACTAATTGTTCCAAAATATTTCAAATGTTTTTTCGCAAAAAATCGGTTTTCGTTTTCTTCAAATGCTTTTCCCATTTCCCTCATTTGGTCATAATATCCTCTTAATACAAGCAGTTGCTTTCTCACCGACATCAGATGGTTTTGATAATTTTGCATTCGATCATTTGCAATCTCATCTTCCATTTCCATAATCTCCCGTTCAAATCGCTCCAAAATAGAACTATCTTTGCTCATAAATTCCGAAATAAAGTTATAAAGAAACTTTTCCTTTGTCTGCCCCTGTTTAACCTTTTTTCTGCAAATTCGCTGAATTAATCTCTCAGCAAATCCATCCCTCTCTGAAAATACAATATATCTGGAATTAATAAAAAACATAATACGATAACGGCTTCCCAATACATCTAAAAGTCTTGGAATCGCAAATGTTCCATACAAACAGTCTTGCTGCGTTTCTACTTTACAGAAATAGGCATCTTCCAAAGAAATGTCCCCTTCGTATCCAATTCCAATTTGTTCCAAAACTTGCTTACATTCATTTGGACTCACAATAAAAACTGCCTGTCTGCTGCTTTCCAGAATTTCTTCCATTGTTGACTCGATTAACTGTTCTCCTAATGCATATATTTTCATTTTTACCCATTTCCTTTACCAGTTTCCGTTAACAAGGCAATCCTGCCCCATCCTCTCTGTTTATGGAATCAAATTGATTATTTTACATTAATAGGATTCCCCTCTAACCAATACTTCACATTATTTAAATTAATGATGGCTCTTTTTACAAGTGCCTCTTTTGTAGCAAACGCAATATGAGGAGTGGCAATTAAATTTTTTGCATGAAGAAGTGGATGTTCCTGTGGTACTGGAGGTTCCATTTCAAATACATCCACACAGGCTCCTGCAATTTTCCCCTCATTCAAAGCTTCTGCCAATGCCTCACTATCTACAACTGGACCTCTCGCCGTATTAATCAAAACAGAAGTTTTCTTCATTAACGCCAGTCTGTCTCGATTAATTAATCCCCTCGTTTCCTCACTCAATGGTACATGCAGCGACACAATATCACAATGAGACAACAATTCTTCCAAGCTTACGTAAGTTACATTTGGCAGTTCTTTCTTCGTTCTAGAATATGCATAAACTTCACAGCCAAATGCAGAAGCAATATTCGCCACTCTCGAACCAATCGCTCCCGTTCCAATTACTCCAAACTTCTTTCCTTCCAGCTCCATGCCAATAAGACCATCTTTCGTTCCTCCAACTCGAACTCTTTCATTACATGGAATCACATTTCGATATAACGTAATCAACATACCAAATACTAAATCAGAAACCGCTGCATTGGAATAGCCTGCACAGTTACATACTGTAATTCCCTTCGCTCTGCAAGCCTCCATTGCAATATGATCCAATCCTGTAAACGCAACCGCCAACAACTTTAAATTATGACATCCCAGAATCACTTCCTCATTCATCGGAAGATTTGCAACCATAATAATATCGGCGTCTTTTCCTCGTTCAATTAACGTTTCGGTATCCGTCACCCTTGTATCATATAAAACTAACTCTACTCTATCCCCTAAAATTTCCTCTGCCATCGACAGAAATTGACTCTTCTCAACTCCAAGCGGCTCAATTACTACTAACTTCACAATCGTATCTCCTTTCTTATCGCCTCTTCTTATGCTATCATCTCATATTTTTCTCCGTTTTACAATCCCTACATTAACTTTAATCAATGGAACAAGAATCGTTCAATAGAACTAAGAATTTTTCTTGGAAATTCTCCAAAAAATACACCAGAGATTAGGACATTTGTATCCAATACAATTTTCATCTTTTTTTCTTCTTTCTTGTAGATTTAACAATATCATTGACATCACTTTCAGAATAACCAACTGAAGCAGCCCACTTCTGTGCTTCATCCAGAGACGCCTCAAATTCTTCTACAGAAGGAAGTTTCAATGCCTTGAGCATAATAACATCCCCTGAAGTATACACCACCAACTTATCACCAGTATCAATTGATAATCGCTTCCGAATACTGATCGGCAAGGAAATTTGACCTTTGGATGAAACCGTTAAAATCTGTGTATTCATTTCATCAATCTCCTTTCTAGTAAGAATTTCTTACTTATATTATGTAACAATCTAATTACATATGCAAGAATAATTGTAATTTTTCTGATAAGGGAAAAACCAAAGTAAACCTGGAGATTCTGTTGCTAAGTCTGGGATATAATGTGAATAAACTACATGAAAAAATTCAAACTGGGTGAACAGAAACGCATCTATTTGAAAGAAAAAGTGCATAGAAAAAACGGAAGACCGAGAGGCTTTATTAAAGTACGGCAAAAATCTGGTGTTCTCCTCTGAAAACGAAGAGAACACCAGATTTTTGTGTCGAACAAGTGAAAGTGCCGCTCAATCATCTTTGATTAGTAATTTTGCGACACTCCCAGAGAATTTTTCAAAACATGACTATTTCATTTCTACTATAAGAGTTTATCTAAATGTTCATCGGTCATTTTAGGTAAGGTGACGTCTTCCAATGGATCATCCCAACTTAGAAGTTCATCCAAACTCTTTTGTTCTTCTTCTGTATCAAAACAAGCAATATAATATGGGCAAGACTCTTTTTGTTTTATAATTTTTTCAAGATATTCACAGAAACAACACCCTTTCTCCCATCCTTCCCAAGCTGCTCGATTTTCATTACTATAAATACAAGACTCATGGTAGGTTTTAGATAATTTGCATCCTCCAGTACGATACCTTTTTCTATTCAATGGAGTATAGTTCCAAGTTTTATTCATATCTAAAATCAAATCATAATTCCACGCTTTTTTTCTTCTCTCCTTTAAAAGTTTCAGACATTGTTCAGCATTAGGGATGTTTTCTATATCAAAATATTGATCTAGTATTTCTTGTGCCATATGCCGAATTCTTCTTTCTCCTGAAAGATTCCATTCATATCTGCTGCAATGCGATTCATATTCCTTTGAAAACAACATAAATAAATTCGCACATTCTCTTGCACTCTTTTTCATAACTAGCACCCATTGGTTATCTTTAAATTGGTACCACTCTTTTCCGTCTGCTACAGGTAAAGCATCCTCATTATGCCAATTTATATTTCTCACATAAACTGGATATGGAGATATATTTCTTATGCACTTATCGTTCCACTCTTCTCCATTAAATTGAGTTTCATACACCTTTTGCATAGTTTCAAAACTTTTCAGTATTTCTTCATACCTTTTTTGCCTCATTTTCTTCCGTATTTTCCATTTTAAATCTTCTAATAATCCCATAATACAAATTCTCCCTTTCTACTATAAAATTTTTAATATCAACTTTGCCACATTTATATTAATATCTACCTACTTCTCTATAGATTGATTATAGAGCAACAGAATTATTTTTTTCAATTAAAATTTGATCTTTCACTTCATAACGGATTCAATTTGAGGATATCTCATATGTACAATGGACCAATACGTATC
>OESA01000410.1_pt1 | contig 11442 bp, 9 predicted proteins | sample 1540101 | NCBI WGS metagenome assembly OESA01 (sample SAMEA3891891, study PRJEB23780) | metagenome | biome: terrestrial biome; feature: animal house; material: Caecal content | place: Italy | collected 2015-05-05 | reverse complement strand
CCAAGGCTTACCTGGTGAACACCGGCTGGAACGGCACCGGCAAGCGTATCTCCATTAAGGATACCCGCGGCATCATCGACGCCATCCTGGACGGCTCCATCCTGAAGGCCGAGACCAAGACCATCCCCTACTTTAACCTGGCTGTTCCCACCGCTCTGCCCGGCGTGGACACCGGCATCCTGGATCCCCGGGACACCTACGCAGATGCCAAGGAGTGGGATACCAAGGCTCAGGACCTGGCTGCCCGGTTCATCAAGAACTTCGTGAAGTACACCGGCAACGACGCCGGCAAGGCTCTGGTTGCCGCTGGCCCTCAGCTGTAATCAAAACCCCATAGCGTTTTACCCCCTCCCGATTCCGGGAGGGGGTTTTTCGTAGTCAAAGGGGTGCATACAATGGGGATGAGGTGATGAAAATGTCCATTGTCAATCCGGCGGTGTCCTATGAATCCTGCCGGGATACCCTAAAGAGCCTTGCCGCTGACTGTCCCCAGGCACGGCTTCGGAGTCTGGGCTGTACCCCTTTCCGGCGGCAGGTGCTGGCGCTGAGTATGGGCTTTGGGGAGCGGTCGGTGCTTTTTTCCGCCGCCCACCATGCCAACGAGTGGATTACCGCTTTGGTTCTTATGGAATTTGCCCGGGACTATGCCCGGGCGCTGAAAGAAAATGACACCCTTCTGGGGGTATCAGTCCGGGAACTGGCGGAAGTCTGCACCATCCATTTCGTGCCCCTGGTAAACCCGGACGGGGTGGACCTGGTGACCGGGGCTGTGGCTCCTGACAGTCCCCAGTACGCCCTGGGGGAGAAAATCGCCGCCCATTACCCGGAAATTCCCTTTCCCGAGGGCTGGAAAGCCAACCTTTTGGGGACGGATTTGAACCTGAACTACCCGGCGGGCTGGCGGCAGGCCCGGAAAAACAAGGCCCTGCTGGGGGTCACTGCTCCGGCGCCCCGGGACTATGTGGGGAGCAGTCCTCTGAACCAGCCGGAGACCCGGGCCCTGGCGGCCTTTACCCGGGAGGTCCAGCCGGAGGTGGTGGTGGCCCTGCACAGCCAGGGGCAGGAGATTTACTGGCAGTACGGCGGTCTGGAAATCCCCGGAGCCCGGGAGCTGGGGGAGGCTCTGGCGCAGGTCAGCGGCTATGCCCTGGCGGAAACCCCCTATCTTTCCGCCTTTGCCGGGTACAAAGACTGGTTTATCAAGACCTTCCGCCGCCCCGGCTACACCGTGGAGGTGGGGCTGGGGGAGAACCCCCTGCCCCTTGCCCAATTCCCGGAGATTTACAGAAGCTGCCTGCCTTTGCTTCTTACCGCTGCTTTGGGAAAAATACCTGTTGACAAATGGGGAGAAGGGGTGTAATATAAGCATAGAATTATTTTATTAACTTTTCTTTAGAGAGGTGAGACCCTTGACCCAGCGGGAAAGACAGATATTGCAGCTGATTGCTGCCAATCCCATGATCTCCCAGCAGGAGCTGGCGGAGGCTCTGGGGATTACCCGCTCCTCCGTGGGGGTGCATATTTCCAACCTGTCCAAGAAGGGCTACATCGCCGGGAAAGGCTATGTTCTCCGCTCCGGCAGCTACTGCGTGGTGGTGGGGGGCGTGAATGTGGACATCGGCGGCGCTTCCTTCGGCGCCCTGGTTCCGGCGGACTCCAACCCCGGCCACGTGACCGTGAGCCTGGGAGGTGTGGGACGGAACATTGCCCACAATCTTGCCCTGCTGGGGCAGGAGGTGAAGCTTCTCAGCGCCTTCGGTGAGGACATTCACGGCCAGCAGGTGGCCGCCTCCTGTCAGGAGCTGGGGATTGACGCCAGCCATGTGCTCCGGGTGCCGGGAGGTACCACCTCTACCTATCTGTATATTGCAGACCCCCAGGGGGAGATGGTGCTGGCGGTTTCCGATATGGAAATCTGCAACCAGATTACCCCCTCGTATCTGGCTGCCAACCTCTCCACCCTGCAAAACGCCCAGGTGGTGGTGACGGATACCAATATTCCCAGAGAATCTTTGGTGTACCTGGCGGAAAACTGTACGGCGCCGTTGTTCTGCGACCCGGTTTCCACCAAGAAGGCGGAAAAGCTCCTGCCAATCCTCCACCGGATTCACACCCTGAAGCCCAACCGGGTGGAGGCGGAGCTTCTGTCCGGGGTGAGCATCACCTCCCGGCAGGAGGCGGAAAAGGCCGCCCGGGTGCTGCTGGATAAGGGAGTTCAGCGGGTGTTCCTCTCCATGGGGGGGCAGGGGATATACGCCGCCCAGGCGGATGAACAGCTGTGGGTGGATGTGATTCCCGGAAAGATGGTCAGCACCACCGGCTGCGGAGATTCCGCCGCTGCGGCTCTGGCCTGGGCCTATATGGAGGGCCTGGGACTGGAGGAGGCCGCCCGGGCCTGTGTAGCCGCCGGTTCCATTACCATGGAGGCGGCCGAGACCATCAACCCCGCCATGAGCAGTACGCTGCTTCAGTCCCGCATGGGGCTTTGAGCCATAAATAACATAGGATAAGGAAGGTAAATGATTATGCTTAACAAGTATCTGGACGTAAAACCTGAGGTAGCCGAAGCCCTGGCTGCCGGTAAGCCTGTGGTGGCTCTGGAGTCCACCATCATCTCCCACGGTATGCCCTACCCCCAGAACGTGGAAACCGCTCTGGCTGTGGAGAAGATTATCCGGGACAACGGCGCTGTGCCTGCCACCATCGCCGTCATCGGCGGCCGCCTGAAGGCCGGCCTCACCCCCGAGGAGATTGCGTACTTTGGCAAGAAGGGCCAGGCCATTGCCAAGGCCTCCCGCCGGGATCTGGCTGTGCTGTGTGCCCGGGGTGAGGACGGGGCTACCACCGTTACCACCACCATGATTATTGCCCACATGGCAGGCATCAAGATTTTCGCCACCGGCGGCATCGGCGGCGTACACCGGGGGGCAGAGACCACCATGGACATCTCTGCCGACCTGGAAGAGCTGGCTCAGACCCCGGTGATGGTGGTTTGCGCCGGTGCCAAGTCCATTCTGGACCTGGGCCTGACCCTGGAGTACCTGGAGACCAAGGGCGTGCCGGTAATCGGCTACGGAACCTCTGAGCTGCCCGCCTTCTACACCCCCCACTCCGGCTTCTCCGTTGACTACCGGATGGACACCCCCCAGGAGCTGGCTGCGGCTTTCGCTACCCAAAACGCGCTGGGCTTCCGGGGCGGCATGCTGGTGACCAACCCCATCCCCGACGAGTACGCCATGCCTGCGGAGACAATCAACGCCGCCATTGACCAGGCCGTTGCCGAGTGCAACGAGAAGGGCATCCACGGCAAGGAGACCACCCCCTTCCTGCTGGCAAGAGTCTCTGAGCTCACCGGCGGCGACTCCCTGGAGTCCAACATCCAGCTGGTATTCAACAATGCCCGGCTGGCTGCCAAGACCGCTGCAGCTTACTGCCAGCTGTAATTTCGCTTTTTACCGAAAGATTCCTCCCGGGCGTTTGCCTGGGAGGAATTTTTGTGTGTCCGGATGGGACAAGTTGTTTTTGCTTGCAAAACTTCCGGGTTTATGTTATAATCCCAGAAAGATAAAAGATTTTTGGAAAAATTCCCCAGCCCCACAGCTTCGGAATCAGGTGGAAAGATGGACGAACTTAGAAAAGATTTTGTCAGCGTGGTCATTCCTGCCTACAACTGCACACCCTATATTACCCAGGCCATCGACTCGGCCCTGGGGCAGCAGGTGCCGTTGGAGGTGATTGTGGTGGACGATTGCTCCACCGATGATCTGCCGGGGCTGATGACCCGCTACCGGGAGGAGCCCCGGGTCCGCTATGTGCGCAATGAGAAGAATCTGGGGGTGGCCAAGACCCGGAACCGGGGTGTTTCCCTGGCCCGGGGGGAGTATGTGGCCTTCCTGGATGCAGACGATTACTGGGCGGAGGGAAAACTGCGGCTCCAGCTGGAGAGAATCCGGCAGAAGCAAGCGGTAATCTGCTCCACCGCCCGGGAGCTGATGACCCCGGAGGGACAGCTTACAGGCTATGTGCTTCCTGTAAAGGAGGACATTACCTACCGGGATATGCTCCGGCAGAACCACATCGGCTGCTCTTCCGTTCTGATGAAAACCTCCGTTGCCCGGGAGTTTCCCATGCACCACGACGATGCCCACGAGGACTACCTCATGTGGCTGGAGGTTTTTGAAAAATACCGTTACGGCTGCGCCATAAACGAGCCGCTTCTTAAATACCGGCTTTCCACCACCGGAAAGTCCGGCAACAAGCTCCACTCCGCCCGGCTTACCTACCGCACCTATCGGTACCACGGCTTCGGGCGGTTCAAAGCCCTGATGTGTTTTTCCAGCTACGCTTTGTATGGGGTACAGAAATACTTTGGCTTTTTCCGGAAACGAGGTGCCAAGTGACACTGGAGGTTTTGCTGTCCTGTATGCACCAGAAGGATTTTTCCCTGGTGGAAGCCTCCCGGCTTACAGGAGATGTGCTGATAATCAACCAATGTGACCGGGAGGATTTTGCCCAGGTTCCCACAAAAACCGGCACGGCCCGGATGTTCTCCACCCGGGAGCGGGGCCTGACCCGGAGTCGGAACATGGCCATTGAGAAATCCCATGCCGATGTGTGCCTTCTGTGCGACGATGATGAGGTTTTTGTACCGGATTATGAGAAAATCATCACAGAGGCCTATGAAATGCTGCCAAAAGCGGATATAATTGTTTTCAATATGACCAATCGGCCTGCCTCCCTGGGGAACCGGGTGCGGCAGCTTCACTTTCCCTATACCTGCCGGGTCAGCTCCTGGCAGATTTCCTTCCGCCGCCAGTCCCTCCTGCGCTCCGGCGTCCGGTTCGACACCCTGCTGGGGGCAGGCACCGGCAACGGCGGGGAGGAGGAGCTGAAGTTCCTTACGGACTGCCGCCGGGCAGGACTGTCCATTTACTATGTGCCGGAGGCCATTGCCTCCGTAGCCCAGGAGGTCTCCACCTGGTTTCACGGCTATACGCAGACCTATTTTGAGAACCGGGGGGCGACCACCCGGTATATCCTGGGGCTTCCTCTGGCCCTTGTGTACGCTGCGTACTATGCGGTGAGCAAGCGGAGCCTTTACACCCTCTCCCCCTGGCAGGCTTTCAAAGCTACCTGCCGGGGCATGAAGGGAAACCGAATCGGAAAGCTGGCCAGGAGCCTTCCGGGAAAGGCGGGGGGTTGAAGAACAATCATACAGCATGCATTCTCTTAAGATTACTGTCATAAGGAGTATCAAACATCCATGATTCAGAATTTCAAGGCCTTCTGGGCTGAATTTATGAAATACAAAGACCTTCTGAAGCTTCTGGTGGTCAAAAATGTGAAGCTCAAGTACCGCCGCAGCTTCCTGGGCTATGTGTGGAGCATTCTCAACCCCCTGCTCATCATGGTGGTTATGACCATTGTGTTTTCCACCATGTTCAGCCGGAACATCGCCAATTTCCCGGTGTACCTGTTCTGCGGTCAGCTGCTGTTCAATTTTATGAACTCCTCCACCCATCAGGCCATCTTCTCCATCACCAGCAGCAGCGCCATGCTGAAAAAGGCCTATGTGCCCAAGTATATCTTCACCCTGGCCCGGATTACCAGCGGCATGGTGGATCTGGTGTTCTCTCTGGGGGCTCTGGTACTGGTGATTATCGCCACCCAGGCCCGGGTCACCTGGTATGCCCTGCTGTTCCCCTGGGTGATCTTCCAGCTGTATGTGTTCACCATCGGCCTTGGACTGTTCCTGGCCCAGGCCAATGTGTTCTTCCGGGACATTCAGTACATCTACAATGCGGTGACCACCGCCTGGATGTATCTGACCCCCATCTTCTATCCCCTGGAGATGCTGCCCCAGAATTTGCAGTGGATTGTTACCCACTTGAATCCCATGTACTACTACGTGGGGCAGTTCCGGGACATCATCTACTATGGACGGCTTCCCTCTGCTGAGCTGACCCTCCTGGGCTGCGGCGCTGCCCTGATTATGCTCATCATCGGCGCTTTCTGCTTCCGGAAAACCCAGGACAACTTCATCCTGTATATCTAAGAGGTAACCCATGGACGATAAAAAAGTGATCATTGACGTGGACCATGTGACCATCCGGTTCAACCTGGCCAGTGAAAAGATTGACAACCTGAAGGAATACTTCATTAAGCTGGTGACCAGAAAGCTTATGTTCCAGGAGTTTCTGGCGGTGAAGGACGTGAGTTTTCAGGTGCGGCAGGGAGAGGCCTGGGGCCTCATCGGCACCAACGGCTCCGGTAAGTCCACCCTTCTGAAAGCCATCAGCGGCATCCTCAAGCCCTATAAGGGCACCATCACCGTAGACGGCTTCATCGCACCCCTCATCGAGCTGGGGGCCGGCTTCGACCAGGAGATGACCGCCCGGGAAAACATCTTCCTCAACGGCTGTGTCCTGGGGCATACGGAGCAGTTTATGAAGGAGCATTTTGACGAAATCGTGGATTTTGCGGAGCTTCACGATTTCCTGGACTCCCCCCTGAAGAACTTCTCCTCCGGTATGCGGGCAAGACTGGGCTTCTCCATTGCCACCATGGTCAAGCCCCAGATTCTCATTGTGGATGAGATTCTCTCTGTGGGCGACTACAAGTTCCGGCAGAAGTGTGCCAAGCGGATGGAGGAAATGCTCTCCGGCGGCACCACCCTTTTGTATGTGTCCCATTCCATCGACGAGGTGCGCAGGCTTTGCGACCACGCCTTGTGGATTGACAAGGGCGTTCAGCGGATGCAGGGAGATGTGACCACTGTGTGCGATGCCTACATGGCAGAGATGAAGAAATAATGAAAAACCAGGACTTCCAAAGAGTCCTGGTTTTTGTATCTTACAGCAGCGGGGCAAAGGCTTTTAACAGGGGGCCCATCACCTTCCGAATCATAGGCTCCTGCTTCATGCTCTCCCGGGTGACCCGCTGGCACTTTTGGAGGGTTTCTCCAAAGTCCCGGGCAATGTCCGGCAGGCAGGCGGTGCCGTAGAGATAGGCGGCGCACTCAAAGTGGTGGTAAAGGCTCCGGTAGTCCAGATTGATGGTGCCCACCACCGCCTCCCGGTCGTCGCTTAAAAACACCTTGGCGTGGACGAAGCCGGGGGTATACTGGTACACCTTCACCCCTGCATCCAGAAGCCGCCGGTAGTGGGTGTAGGCCAGGGCGTAGGGGGAGATTTTGTCGGGAATGCCCGGCAGGATGATCCGCACATCCACCCCCCGCTCTCCGGCGTAAATCAGGGCGTCCTCCATGTCTCCGTCCAGAATCAGGTAGGGGGTCATGATATACACATACCGCTCCGCCCGGTTGAGAATGTCCATATACACCTGCCGCCCCACCTTGTCCCGGTCCAGGGGACAGTCCCCGTAGGGAATCACAAAGCCGGGGGAAGGGGGTGCCGGGGGGATGGGCTGGTTCAGATACATCTGGTAGTCCGCCTGCTTTTCGTCCAGGCACCACATCTGCAAGAACATCAGGGTGAAGCTCCGGACTGCTTCCCCCTTGAGCATGAGAGCGGTGTCCTTCCAGTGACCGTGGAGCACCTTCTGGTTGATGTACTCGTCTGCCAGGTTGATGCCCCCGGTAAAGGCGGTGTGGCCGTCGATCACCAGAATCTTCCGGTGGTCCCGGTAGTTGTAGTGGGTGGATACCATCAAAGAGGCGGGGGCAAACATCTTGCACCGGATGCCCAGTTTCTCCAGCCGCCGGGGATAGTCGTGGGGCAGATTGGTAAACTCGTTGGTGCCGTCGTACATGACCCGCACTTCCACCCCCTGGGCGGCCTTTTCTGCCAGGATTTTCAGCACGGAACCCCACATCAGGCCTTCCGCCAGGATGAAATACTCCAAGAAGATGAATTTTTCCGCCTTTTGAAGCTCCAGGAGCAGCTGGCGGAACTTGTCCTCTCCCAAGGGGAAGTAGGTAAGATTGGTGTTTTCATACACGGGAAAGCAGCCGCTGCGGTGGACATACCGGGCCATGGCTGCCACCCCGGGACATTCCTCCCGGAGCTTTTCCATGGTTTCCGGATTCTGGGGGATGGCCAGCTGGGATTCATCGCTGCGCTTCTGCATCAGACGGGCCATAGCCCGGTGGCCGATGTCCCGCTCGGTGAAGAGGTACAGCAGGCCCCCAAAAACGGGAAGCAGCAAAATGACCACCAGCCAGGTGATTTTTCCCGTGGGGTCCATCCGGCCGTTGAGCAGGTACAAAATGACCAGCAGAGAAAAAATGGTGCTGGCACCGTAAATACTGGGCAGCCACCGGTCAAACCAGAGGAAAAGCCCCAGCAGCACCACCACCTGCAAAAGCAGCAGTGCCACCACCAGGGTCAGTCGATTGAAAAGCAGCCCGGGGAGGGTGCGTTTCTTTTTTTCTACCAGGGTGAGAATATCCGGGTTCTTTTCCAAGGCAGCCGCCTCCTTTTGGGGTTGTTACCCCTATTATACCACGGTTCCTACAATCCGCAATACAAAAAAGCAAGTCTCCGAAGCCTGCACCAAAGGCTCCCTTGCTAAAGGGAGGTGGCACGGCCGGGGAGCCCCCGGTGGCCTTCGCCGTGACTGAGGGATTCACAGCAGGCACTTTCTTTTTTCAGAAACCCAATGTGAAAAGCTACGCACCCCATAGCTCCCTCCGGGAGGGAGCTGGCACGCCGGAGGCGTGACTGAGGGAGCCAGCGGGCGGTGCATTTCCGGTTTGCTGATGGGATGGTACTTGCTGGTGGTTGTCGATACCCATTTTTAACCTTTTCATCTGTTCTACAATCGGCTTACTGCAAGCGCTTGCCAGCGGGGCCGTACTTTCTTGCTCCGGCAAGAAAGTACGGAAAGTTGTCCGGCTTAAGGGGAAAACAACTCACTCCCGTTCGGTGTTTTCCCCTTGTATTATAGAGTAGTAGTTTTCAGTGTCCTTTTGCAAGGACGTATGCTACACTGTAGAGGATGCTGTGGATTGGTGGTCTCCCCCTACCGCAAGACGGTTTTCTTAAGGCTCCAACCACAGCCCTTTACAGATTTGTTAATCAGTTAGATACCGCCAGACGGTTTATGTAGAACAAGGTTACAACAGTAAAGTGTTCTGTGGATACAGCATCATAAAATATATTCTGGAGGTATAATCATGATTTGCGTTGGTATCGATGTGGCAAAGGACAAGCATGACTGCTTTATCCTAAGCTCGGAAGGAGAAGTTCTGGCGGATGTGTTCACCATCCCCAACAACATGGAGGGATTCGGGAACCTGCTCCAAGCCATCCGCTCCTGCTCCAGGCCCGGAGACAAAATAAAGGTAGGACTTGAGGCCACCGGACATTACAGCTACAACATTTTGGGATTCCTTCTTGACAAAGGTCTACCCACCTTTGTCATAAATCCTTTGCATACCAACCTCTATCGGAAAAGTCTGACCCTTCGTAAAACCAAGACTGACCGAGTGGACGCACGAACCATCGCAGCTATGTTACTGTCTGATGTAGACCTCAAGCCCTACACGGGTACATCATATCACAACGAAGAGCTAAAGTCACTAACAAGATACAGATTTGACAAAGTTCGTGAACGTGCAAAGATGAAAACCGCCGTGTCCCGGTTGGTCTGCATTCTCTTTCCTGAACTGGAAAAGTTGTTTCCCAATCTCCATATTGCCTCTGTTTACGCACTTCTCAGGGAATTTCCGGGGGCAAAGCAGGTGGCTGGTGCAAACCTGACCCGCTTGAAAAACTTGCTTCATGAGGTCTCCAGGGGGCGCTATGGCAGGGAGAACGCGGTTGAGATTCGGAACATTGCCAGAAACTCCATTGGCTCCTTTATGCCTGCCAAGTCCCTGGAATTAAAGCATACCATTTCCCTCATTCACGTGCTGGATGAAGAAATTGCGGAGGTGGAGGCAGAAATTGATTGCATCATGGATGAGATTCAATCCCCCATTACCTCTATTCCAGGTATCGGCAGTCAGATGGGTGCCATGATTCTGGCAGAGGTGGGAGATTTCTCCTGCTTCGATTCCCCGGACAAGATCCTGGCCTATGCCGGTCTGTCTCCATCCGTCCACCAGTCCGGTCAAATGAAAAACTGCTACGCTCACATGGAAAAGCGTGGCTCCAGATATTTACGCTATGCCATTTTCAATGCCACCAGGTTCGTCTGTAACTGGAATCCGATTTTTGCCGCTTACCTTGCCAAGAAGCGCTCTGAGGGCAAGCACTACAATGTTGCCATATCCCACGCTGCCAAGAAGCTGGTGCGTCTGATTTACGCCATGGAGAAATCCGGACAGGCATACCGCCCAGCAGTCTGATGACTCCAACCTCATATCCCTGCCAGAGCGCCGTCTTCGACGCTCTAATTGTCATGCCGTTTTCACGGGGGGAGACTGATTTGCAATTTCCTCATTTCAGGACTTGACTTTTAATAGTTAGTCTTAAGAATCCCCCGGGAAGAACCACCCGGGATTGACCCTTCGCTTTGGCTCGGGTGCTATGTTTCGACTACCGCCCCCGTTATACCCTACACATTCCGGGGATTTTCCTTTCCCACGCTGTCGATTGAAAGTCAGAAAAAGCCCGGTATCGCACAATGAAACGATACCGGGCACAAAAAGGCTCCCTTGCCAAAGGGAGCTGGCGCCGAAGGCGACTGAGGGATTCACAGTTGGGACTTTCTCAAAAGTACCAACCAATGTGGAAAGGGGAAGGGCGTTTTTAGGGAATAGTGAAAAGTGAATAGTGAATAAGTTCCGTGGCTTTGGCCACGGAATCCCCCCGCCTCGGCAAGCCGAGGCACCCCCCTTTGGCAAGGGATTTGAAAGGAGCCATCTTATGACCTACCAGGAAATGCACCCCGGCCTGTTTCTTCGCCGGCCCAACCGATTCATTGCCCATATTGAAATCGACGGCAAAGAGGAAATCTGCCATGTGAAGAACACCGGGCGGTGCCGGGAGCTGCTGACCCCCGGGGCGAAGGTCTACTGCGAGAAGGCCGCCTCCCCCCTGCGGAAAACCCGGTACGATCTGATTGCGGTGGAAAAGGGCAGCCGCCTCATCAACATGGACTCCCAGGCCCCCAACAAGGCGGCTGGGGAGTGGCTGGCCTCCGGCGGTCTGGGCAAAATCGAAAACCTCCGCCCGGAGACCCCCTTCGGGGACTCCCGGATTGACTTCTCCTTCCAGAAGGACGGCAAGCCCTGCCTGCTGGAGGTGAAGGGGGTCACCCTGGAAGAAGATGGCATTTGCAGCTTCCCCGACGCCCCCACCCTCAGAGGCGCCAAGCACCTAAAGGAGCTGTCCCAGGCAGTAAGCGCCGGATATAAAGCCTATGTGCTCTTTGTGATTCAGATGGAGGATGCAGCCTGCCTTCGCCCCCACTGGGAGCGGGACCCGGCCTTTTCCCAGGCTCTGGTGGATGCGGCTTCCGCCGGGGTGGAAATCC
>OESA01000407.1_pt1 | contig 11496 bp, 9 predicted proteins | sample 1540101 | NCBI WGS metagenome assembly OESA01 (sample SAMEA3891891, study PRJEB23780) | metagenome | biome: terrestrial biome; feature: animal house; material: Caecal content | place: Italy | collected 2015-05-05 | reverse complement strand
AAGACAGAGGCCTCTCACGCCTTTAACATCGGTTCGATTCCGGTACGGGTCACCATATGCACCTCTAGCTCAGTTGGTAGAGCAACTGACTCTTAATCAGTGGGCCCAGGGTTCGAGTCCCTGGAGGTGCACCACAAGCACAAAATCCGAACTTTTTTCCAATAGGAGAAGGGTTCGGATTTTTTATTTTTCTTAAAAAGTGGAACCCGAGTCGGGTGCTCTTTGCGTGAAAATAATATTTCATATTGCGACAAAATAGAAAATTATACAAACATTTTACGGCTGTGTGGTCGCAGGCTTTACGTTCCGCTGGTAAACTTGGAATTGTTCGGAACGGTTAACATTCTAAGATTACTGGGAGGTATCATGTATGGAATCCGTCAACAAGCAAACGTCCCATCAGTCTCAGAAACTGATGGTCTTTGTCCTGACCATGGCGCTGTACGGCCTGGCTACCCTTTTTTCCGAGCTGATCCCCAAGTTTCAGGTGGGCATCGTGGAGTTTTCGGTGGAGTATTTCCTGTTCATTCCGCTGACGCTGGCGATGCTGTTTGACCCCATGTCCGCGGCGCTGGGCGCCGCCACCGGCGAGCTGGTGTTCAGCGAGATCATGCTGGGACAGTTTGGCGGCCTGGGCGAGGTGGAAAAATTCCTCACCGTCACCATCGGCGTCTATGTGGCCGGCCGGCTGGTGCGTGACCCGTCCAACCGGGTGATGGTCGGTGTGGCGGCCATAGGCGGTACCGCTTTGCAGCTGTTTATGGGTACGGTGGTGGATATTCTGAAAGTACAGTTTGCCATCGAGGACTTTGAGGCCGTGGCCGGCCTGCCCGAAAGTGTCTTTGCCACCGAGGGCTTTGCCTTCCTGAACGACCTGCTCTTCTCGGGCATCCTCTTCTGCCTGCTGCCCACCCTCTATCTGGTGCCCAAGCTCCACGGCAAGATCGAGCCGCTGCTGGGGATGCAGCCCCGCACCCCGAAAACCGCACTGGAGCCCCTGGGGGCCAAGGCTGTCCTGGGCTGCATCGTCGGTTTTGCTGCTGCCGCCGGCACCCAGATGCTGGCCAAGAGCGGTATGAGCCTTGTGGACTGGGAGGCTCCCTGGTCTGAGAGCATGCCCGCTTTTGCAACGGCGATTTTGATCGCCGCCGCCCTGTGCCTGGTGGCCGTCCTGGTCATCCGCAAACAGGCCGAGCAGGATCAGAGAGGTTGAGCCTTATGCACGCGATAGAAATAGATCACCTGACCTATTCCTATCCGGGCGCAGCGCATCCGGCGCTGCAAGATATTACCGTCTGTGTGGAACAGGGGGACTTTCTCGCCATTGTGGGCAACAATGGATGTGGAAAGTCCACTTTTTGCAAGACCCTCAACGGTCTGATCCCCCAGTTCATCAGCGGCGATTTTTCGGGGCGCGTCCTTGCCTGCGGGCTGGATACCCGCACGAGCGACGTGGGCGCCCTGGCCCGGAAGGTCGGGTATGTATACCAGGACTTTGAAAATCAGATCATCCGTCCCACCGTGCTGGACGACGCCTCCTACGCCTGCCAGAACTACGCCATGCCGGACTATAAGGAGCGGGGCATGGCGGCGCTGGAGCGGTGCGGCCTGCGCGGCCGGGAGAGCGATTTCATCTGGCAGCTGTCGGGCGGGCAGACCCATCTGCTGGCGCTGGCGGGGGCTCTGTCTCTGCAGCCCGACGTCCTGATCCTGGACGAGCCCATCGCCCAGCTGGACCCGGCCCACGCCGACCGCATCTATGGGGTGCTGCGGGAGCTGAACGAGCGGTACGGCAAGACCATCATCGTCATCGAGCACCACACCGAGTACATTGCCGACTTCTGCAAGCACGTCATGCTGCTGAAAGAGGGCCGGGTGCAGTGGATGCTGCCCACCGGCGAGGCTCTGCAGCGGGTGGAAGAACTGCAAAGCTGCAATATTTTCCCGCCGCAGGTGACCCTTGCGGCCTGGCGGATGCGCCAGGCGGGCAGCCTGACCGTGCCGCGCCTGCCGGCGACCATCTCAGAGGGCAGGGAAGTGTTTGTCCCCCGGGCAGACCCGGCACCCGCCCCACGGTCTGCCGCCCCTGCGCAGGGGGAGACAGTGGCCTCCTTCCAGGACGTTTCGGTGGCCTACCGCAGCGTCAAGGGGGAACCGCACAAGGTGTTCGACGGGCTCAGCCTTGCGATCCACAAAGGGGACAAGGTGGCCCTCATCGGCTCCAACGGGGCGGGCAAATCCACCTTTATGAAACTGCTGGTGGGGCTGATGAAGCCGTCGGCCGGCACGGTCTGCCTGCATGGACGGTCTCTGCGGGACGTCCGGCCGGAGGCCCTTTCCCGCGAGGTCTCGATGGTCTACCAAAACCCCGAAGATATGTTCATCAAGGATTCGATCGAAAAGGACATCGCCTACGCGATGGAGGCCCGGGGCGTTCCCGATGCGGCCGGCCGCACCGACCGGCTGCTCGAGCGTTTCCGTCTGTCCGGCCTGCGGGACCGGGACGGCCGCCTGCTCTCGGGTGGGCAGATGCGCCGGGCCAGCCTGGCCATCGGGGTAGCGCTGGACCCGGGCATCCTGCTGCTGGACGAGCCCACCGCCAACCTGGATATTGCCACCCGAAAGGAGATCATGCGCACCCTTGAGGATCTGAAAGAGATCACCGAGACGGTGGTCATTGCCACCCACGATATGCAGCTGGTCTGCGAGTGGGCCCAGCGGATCATCGTCCTGTGCGGTGGAAAGGTCGTGGCCGACGGGACCCGGGATGAGATCTTCGGGGACCGCGCCTTGATCGAGCGGGTGGGCATCCGTCCGCCCGAGATCTTCGCCATGGGGCAGTCGCTGGACCCCGCCGCCCTCTGCTACACCATCGACGACTTTTTGCGCTGTTTTGAGGGGAGGAAGCCTGTATGAAAGCGGTCGATAAGCTCTCGGAAAATATCCTGGACAAACTGTCCATAGATTTTCTGCGCAGCCAGGTGCTGAAAAATGCTTACGGCAACAACGATACCGTCATCGCCGCGATGGACCCTCGCGTCCTGATCGTTTGGTACCTCTTTTTTGGGCTGGTCCCCTGGTTCGTCAGCGACCTGCCCTTCCTGCTGGGATGTTTTGTGCTGGTGACAGCCACCACGATCCTGGCTCATGTGGCGGGGCTGGTGCTGTTCCTGTTCGGGCTTGGTGTGTTCTCCCAGACGGGGTATCTGCTGGTCGTGACCTGGCTGTTCGGCGGAGACGCCTCGGCCATCGCGCCGCTGCTGGTGCTCACCCTCAAGGTGGCCACCGTGTCGCTGGCATCGGTCACCGTCTTTTCGGGGATGGACCCCGACAAACTGGCCAATGGCCTGATGTGGTTCGGCTGCCCGGAGCAGCTGTCTTTCTCCATCTCCTACGCCTACCGGATGCTGCCCATCCTGATGGAGGAATTCCAGAACGTCCTGCTGTCCTACCGGCTGCGGGGCAACCCGCCGGCCCACGACACCCTTTGGGGCAAGATCCGCTACCTGGCTTACCAGATCCAGATCATCATCTGTGCCTTTTACCCCCTGATGCTCAACACGGCCAAGCGGTCCCGCACCACTGTCGAGGTGCTGGAGATCAAGGGCTACCGCTACGCCGCCGCCAACCCCGAAGTCAAAAAGCTCAAGCTGGCCGCCCTCAAAGTAACGAACAACGATCTGCTGTTCCTGGCGCTGTCGTTTGTCTGGGTCGCCGCCGCCTTTTTGCTTTCCACCTTGCTCTGAGAGGGACAACGCTATGTACATGGATTTTCACACACATGGGAAGCTGGCAAAATATCTGCCTTTCTCCACCGAATACACCGACTGGCTGCTGCGCGAGGCGCGCCGCGCCGGCCTGGACGCCATCTGCCTGACCGAGCATTTCAACACCCAGCAGTTCGACACCCTTTACGGCTACATCGAAGCGCGGGGCGAAAAGAACGGGGACGCCTATGTATTTGAAGACGCGGGCGGACTGCGCGTTTTTCCCGGCATGGAGACCGACATTGCGGAAGGCGGGCATGTGCTGTGCGTCGGCCCGATGGAGGTCATCCGGGAGATGAACCGCCGCCTGGAGCCGCACAAGGCCAAAGACCGGTTCCTCCCGGCGGAAAAGCTGTTTGAACTTTTTGACGAATACCCGGTCCTGGTGGGAGCGGGCCACCCGTTCCGCGCGGGCGGGCACATCCCCGACCTGCCGCCGGAGCTGCTGATGCGCTTTGACTTTCTGGACCTGAACGGCAAGGACATCGCCGAGGACCGCCAGCGCACTGAGGAGCTGACCTTCGGGCTGGGGCAGCGGCTGGGCAAGCCGGTGGTGGCCGGCAGCGACACCCATCAGGCGGTGCAGTATGGCTGCATCCGCACCTGCTTTGAACACGGATTCGATACCTTTGACGCGCTGGCCCGGGAGATGAAGGCCGGCCGGTACAGCATCTGCATCCACCCCGACGCGGAAGTCAAAGTGCGCACAGCCAGCCTGCTCAAGCGCGCGCTGAAGGAAGTCCACGCCCTGGGAGGCGACTATGTTTCGGTCCTGCTGAGCAGCGGCGGGGAGTCCCCGGCGGTGCTGGCGGCCAAAAAGGCGGTTTTGTGATGGATGACGCAGAACTGCTGCGGCAGGCCGGCCGCATCGTACAGGAGGCGGGCGCACGCCTGGAGGACCGGGATCGGGCGGCGCAGGTGCGCGCCAAAGGCCCCACCGACTTTGTCACGGCGGTGGATACCGAAGTGCAGGAGCGGATCCGCGCCCGGCTGCAGGCGCTGGATGGGACCATCCAGTTCATGGCCGAGGAAAAGGACAACGCCGCCATCGATCCGGCCCGCCCGGTCTGGGTCCTGGACCCGGTGGACGGCACCACCAACCTGATCCACGGTTTCCGGCACAGTGCAATTTCGCTGGCGCTGGCCGAAGGCGGCAGGGTGTGCCTCGGCCTTGTGTTCGACCCCTTTGCAGGGGAGCTGTTTACCGCCCGGCGGGGCGGGGGAGCGTTCTGCAATGGGCGGCCCATCCATGCCAGCGGGACCGTGCACCTGGCGGACAGCCTCTGCTCGGTGGGCACCAATCCCGGCCGGCGGGAGGAAGCCGGCGCCACCTTTGCCCGGGCCCGCCGCATCTACGACCGCTGCCACGACATCCGCCGGATCGGCGCGGCCTCCGTCGAACTGTGCTATACGGCCTGCGGCCGTCTGGATGCGTACCTGGAGCACGGTCTCAAACCCTGGGACTATGCGGCCGGCTGGCTGATCCTGGAAGAAGCCGGCGGCCGCCTGACCACATGGGACGGCAAGACCCCTTCCCTTGCCGCAGCCAGTTGTGCTATACTGGCGACGAACGGCCGCATTCACGAGGAATTGCTGGCCCTGGTATGACAGGAGGCGACTATGAACCTTTCCTTTCCCCAAATGCCGGACAAACTGACCAGCACCGAACAGGACATCGTGGAATACATCGCCGCGCACCGGGATGAATTTCTCTGCATGACCATCGGGCAGCTGTCGGCGGCGCTGCATATCTCGGAGGCTACGGTCTCCCGCTTTGCCCGGCATGTGGGCTGCGAGGATTTCAAGCACCTCAAGCGGACGGTGGTGGAGCAGACCGTCCAGCGCGGGCCCGCCCAGAAACTGAACTATACCCTCCGGACCGGGGATGGAGACCTGCTGACCGCCTGGATGGAACAGCAGCGCTACAACCTGCAAAAGACCCTCGATCTGCTGGAGCGGGACGCCTTTGCTGCGGCGGTGGCCGCCCTGCTGGGGGCGCGCAAAATTTTCCTCCACGCCCGCAACGCCTCCCGCGCCCCGGCCGTCCTGCTGGAATACCGGCTGCGCCGCATCGGGCTGGAGGTGGAGCAGCTGCCGTCCGCCGGCAGCGAACTGGCCGAGCGTCTGGCCGCCATCGGTCCGCAGGACGTGGTCGTGCTGTTCGGCTTTGCCAAGGTGTCGGCGGCGGCCGGGGTCATCCTGGAGCGCCAGAAGGAGGCCGGCTATCAGACCATCCTTTTCACCAGCCGCGTTTGGCACGGCGAGGGCCCTCGCGCCGACATCGAGCTTTTTGTTTACCGCGGGGACGAAAAGGAACAGCACTCGATGAGTTCCCCCATCTCGGTGGCCGAGGCCCTGAGCCTGGCCCTCTCGGCCCAAATGGGTGACGTCGCCCTAGCCCGCCTGGACGAAATCCAGCAGCTCAAGGCCGCATATAAGGATAGGCTGTGAAAAGATGCGGCTGCCTGGTCCAGTCTGGCGCACCATAAGCACAAGATCCGAACCTTTTCCAATAGGAGAAGAGTTCGGATTTTGTTTTCTTCGGTGAGTTAAATAATGAACGGCTCCCTTTCCGAAACCGTACCGGAAGGCCGGGGGCCAAAGCGGTGATGGGTTACTCCAGAGTGAAAAATAGATGCGCCCTGAAGGACGTGAATTGCGCCCCATTTGTTTGACAGCATGAAATTGTCTATCCTGGTTGACACAAAACGCGCAAGCATCTTCCGCGCATTTCTACGCAGATTGCTGCAGGGAATGGTAGAAGTGCTGCCTCCCGAAGAGCAGGATGGGCCTTTACTGCGTTCTCTACGGTTCTGGCACACAGGGGCGCTTTCCTATTGGTATCCATAGCCAGCCCCAGGACAACTCTGTCATAGGAGACCGGGGCTTCGCACCCCTGCCGCCGGCAAAAACGCCGCAGCGTCAGGGCTTGCCTCCCTTTCTGCGCAACCAAACGCAACACATTTTGCCTGCCGCGGTTGGTGGAACTTTTGGACCATCGAGAGTATAATCGAACCGGGAGGTGTGAAAGGTATGAAAATGCAGAAAAATAAAATCGCCCAAAATCTGATGGTCCTGCGGCAGCTGCATCAACTGTCCCAGGAAGAGGTGGCCGGGCGGATCGGCGTTTCCCGGCAGGCTGTCGCAAAGTGGGAGATAGGTTTTCCCCAACCTAAAGTTACCTCCCGCCCACGCTTCCTGCTTCCACCGTCATCAGGCCGAAACCGCGTCTATCGAAAAATAACCTGCCTCAAAAAGAGTGTACAAAAATCGACCCTCCAGGGAAGTCAAAACGGCCTCCCTGGAGGGTCTTTTCGCATGATTGTATCTGTTTTTCAGAAGCGATGTTGCGTTTTTGTTTTGCCGCCGCCCGACTCTTTATATAGGGCTGCCGTCTCTGCTAAATACTTTCCTCCCTGCGCTCTTCTTGCCGCAGGACGATGCGTACCGTGGTGCCGGCCTGGGCGGTGCTGTCAAAGTCAAAGGTGAAATCGCGGTAGAGCATCGCCAGGCGTTCGTAAATGTTTTTCAGGCCGATGCCGTGGCCCTGGGGTTTGACGGTAAAGGCGCGGATGGCGGCCAGGCGCTCGGGCGGCACGGGCGCGCCGGTGTTGTGGAGGGTCAGGGTCAGCACGCCGCCGGCGGCGACGGCGCACACATCCATATGGCAGATGGTCTCACTCTGCTCGACGCCGTAGTGGATGGCGTTTTCCACCAGCGGCTGCAAAGTGAAGTGGGGCAGGTACCAGTGTTCCAGGTCGCCTTCGGCCGTCAGGGTAAAAACGGCGCGGTTTTTGTAGCGCAACTGCTGGATGTCGATGTAGCTGCGGGCCAGCTGGACGTCGGCGGCGGCCGTCGAGTTGTCCCGGGGGCTGAGCGCGGCCCGCAGGATGTCCCCCAGACTGACGATCATCCTGCAGGCATCCTCCCGGTCGCCCGCCCGCACCAGCCAGTTCAGGGTGCTGAGGGTGTTGTACAAAAAGTGCGGGTTGATCTGGGCCTGCAGCATCTTGTAGCGGGTCTCCTGCAGCATCAGCTGCTTTTCGTAGTTTTCGTGGATCAGGGTGTCGATCTGCCGGAGCATCACGTCAAACTCCCGGGTCAGCGCGCCCACCTCGTCCCCCGCAGGGTCGGCGGGCAGCAGGGCGCGGGCTGCGGCAAAGTCGCCCCCTTCCACCACCTGCACCGCTTCGCTCAGGGTGTGGATGGGCCGGGTGACGAACCGCGCCATCCGCAAAAGCACCCAGGCGAACAGGAGCAGGATGGCGCACTCGCCCGCGATCAGCGCGTTGCGGGCTGCGCTGGTCTGGCCGTAGATCTGGTTGTAATCAAAGACGCTGCACAGCCGCATCCCGGTCAGGCGGCTGGTCATCCAGCAGAGGAAATATTTTTTGCCCCCCAGCGTGCTGATCCGATAGCCCTGCCCGCTTTCCGGCAGGGTGAACGCCGCGCCGCTGCCGCTGCTGCTGTAGACCAGCTGTCCGCCGCTGTACAGGTACAGTTCGCTCGGCGGGGTGGACAGGCTGCCGATCTCGCCGTCCAGCAGCGTGCCCACGTCCAGCGCGGCGATCACGGTGCCCAGCGGGGCCAGGCTGACGTTCTTGCTCTGCAGAATGGCGCGCCCGCAGAGCAGGTAGGGGCAATCTACGTCCACCGGCGGCAGCAGGGCAAAGCCGCCGGCCTTTTGCTCCAGCAAAGCCTCCATCTGCGCGCCATGCTCGGGGGCGGGGTCCGGCATCTCTTCGCCGATGGTCAGGGTGTGGCCGTACAGGTCGGTGTACTGGATGCTGCTGAGCTGGCGGCTCTGGTAGAGCTTTTCCAGCAGCAGCGGGCGCACCCCCGTCAGCAGGTAATAATAGGCGGCCGTCTCCGGGTCGGCGACAGCCAGCTCCCCCAGCTGCTGCTGAACGGCCGAGTCCACCGCGATGCTGCGGGTCAGGGTATCCACCTCCTGGATGTCCCCGTCCACCCGCTGGAGAAAAAAGTCCAGCTCCTGCAGGGACTTCTCGTAGAACTTTTCCTCAAAGACCGACAGCCCCAGATGGAGCGCCCCCACCATCAGTGCCCCGCTGAGCAGGGTCATCAGGGAAAAGACAAAGACGAACTTTTGGGCCAGGGGCCAGTCGAGAAAACGTTTTTTCATGCGGCGGAGCATGGGGCCTCCTTACTCGCCCCAGCGCTGTTCCATCAGCCGCCAGAGGGCGTCGTCGTCCGGGTGGTTTTCGGTGTTCAGGATCAGCATGACCCGGCGCTGGGCCTCGCTGTCCCCGAATGTCCGCATCCACTCGTAAAAGTGCGGGCCTTCGCCCAGGGTGCGGGCAAAGCTCATCAGGTAGCCGCACAGCTGTGTGGTCTGCTTGACATCAGTTTGGCACTCATTGGCGTAAAAGTCAATCCATTTCCCGTGTTCCCTGGCCCGCATGGCGGCGTCGGCGGCCGTATAGGCCCGCTTTGCCCGCCCCGCCAGATAAAAGCAGCGGGCCCAGTCCCCCACAAAACCGGCCTGCAGCGCCTGGCAGACCGCCAGCGCCCCTTCGCTCCAGAAGGCATACAGCCGGGCCTGCAGCAACAGGCTATCCTGGAACAGGGTCCGCGCCGGGCCGGTCAAAATGGCGGCAGTGGCCTCGCACTCCCGCAGGTAGCCATCGTAGCTGGCGCAGGCCGCGGCGTACCGGTCCGCGCACCAGTTGGCCTGGGCGCTGAGAGCGGGCAGGGCGCACAGCCAGCGCAAGCTTTCGGCCGGCCGGTCCCGTCCGGCTATGAACTGGGTGATGAGCATCCGGGGCACATGGTTGTAGAACTGGTCCCCGGCGTGGTCGTCCTCGTGGGGGCCGTAGGCCAGGGCCGCGCCGGCGTAATGGCGCAGGCATTTGGCCACCGCCCACCCGGCGGCGGTGCCGTAGTAGCTTTGGGCATAGGTCACGCTGTGGCCCACAGGTTCGGCCTCGCCCGTCTGCCACAGCCGGGCGATCAGGTCCAGCAGGGGCAGATGGGGCTTGATGTTGGAGCAGTTGACCAGCCAGTAGTCGCCTGCGCCGCGTGCGAGAGCCTGCTTCAGCTCATCGCAGACCAGTCCGGCGCTGTTGGGCAGCATGGTGATGTGGCTGGCCGCCTGCAGGTCGTAGAAGGAGGCGTGGTAATAGACGCCGTGTGCGCCGCCGTCCCCTTCGGGGGGCAGAGCAGGGACACGGGGATTGTCGTTGCCCTGGCGGCGGCTGACCATCCTGCCGTAGCCGTTGTCGGCCCAGATCTTGATGACGTCTGCCGGCAGGTCAAGGCAGCCCTGCCGGTAGAGGTCCATCACCTCGCCGTAGAGGTTGGTGCAGCAGACGGCGTCCGGGTCGCTCTGTTTGACCAGATTGTACTGCTGGCGGATGAGGCTGGAGATCAGCGCGCCCCGCTTGGCCGGGGTATCGTACCGGGGGTCGTCCTCCCAGAAGGGCCGGTCCCCCTGGCCGCGAAAGCCGATGTTCCAGACCACCCGCATCCCCTTTTGCGCGTCGATGCCCTGCTGCCATAGCGCCCGGAACCGGTCGGGATATTCGCTGTACCGGGCTTCCAGCTCCGGGTAAACGCTGGCGAACATCTCAGCCCCCAGAGGCTCGGCGTGGTGGTGGGTCAGGATCAGCCCCATGTCCGCCGCGGCCCGGCGGTAGCGGCGGGCATTTTCGCCGGTGCCGGGGATGAGCATATTCCCCCCGCAGCGCAGCAGCGCCTCAAATGCCATGATAAAGGGCAGGTCGTCCCGGCGCTCCACCTTCCAGTGGGAGAGCAGGGTCTCGTCGTTGATGAACCACCCGCGGTACCTGACCCGGGCGGGGCGGCTCTCCTCGCAGAAGTCCTCCGGCACGGGGACCTGTTCCACGGGGGCAAAGGGCTGGTCGTTCCAGAACCAGAAGGGCAGCACCCCCAAAAAGCGGCGGCTGATCTCGAACAGCCCGTAGACAAACCCCAGGTCGTCCCCGGCGGCAAGGGTCAGGGCCTCTCCCTCCGCCTGCAGGCGGTAGCACTCGGCGGGCAGGCCCTCCGCCTGCTCCAGCCGGATGCAGCCGCCGGGGGCGGCGCTCTCCCGGAACACCTTGGCCATGTCCCGTTTCAATGCGTTCCGAGCATACCGGACGGGCGCCGTAAGGTTTGAAGGAGGGACGATCTCACTGTTGCGGTTCAGAAACATAGCAAACACCTCGTTTTGAAAAAAGGCGCTGCGCACAGATGCACAGCGCCTTTTCCAGTTTAACCCTTGATGCCGTCGGTGGCAATACCCTCGACGATGTACTTTTGGAACAGGATGAACACGACGAGACGGTTGTCTTGCTTTCCAAGGGAGAAATCGACTCGAAGAAAATGCGTGTGGAGTTCTCGTTGGAGGATATGGATATGTCTGGGTTCCAGAAGGGCGCCACATATGGACAGATTAAGGAACGTGTGTTGCAGCAGACCGGGATGAAAGTTTCTTCCCTCTATATCGCTCAGGTCAAGCAGAAATATGGCATTGTGGAGCGGGAAAACTACAACAAACCGAAGTCCGAAAATTCCAGGCAGCCGAAATGTCCACCCGAAAAGGAAGCGGCGATTGTGGAAGCACTGAAGCATTTCCAGATGATTTGACCATTACCCTAATATATAATGAAAGAGGCGCACGCTCTCCGGGATGGTTCCGGTGGGCGTACGGCTCTAGGGTGTATCTGAAAAGTCAGCTCATATGTGCAAAATGGAGAAAATGACAGCA
>OESA01000406.1_pt1 | contig 11526 bp, 10 predicted proteins | sample 1540101 | NCBI WGS metagenome assembly OESA01 (sample SAMEA3891891, study PRJEB23780) | metagenome | biome: terrestrial biome; feature: animal house; material: Caecal content | place: Italy | collected 2015-05-05 | reverse complement strand
GCTCCTGGTTCTCCGAGCCGGAGAGAATGCGCAGGGTCACGTCCCCGCCGTAATCAAAGACGTGATCCCTGCCGGAGTCTGTGCTGTCAGACGGCGCTGGACCACAGGCCGTTAGAATCAACGTCAACGCCAGGATACATACGGATAAAACTGTGCGTTTCATAGCAGCAGATCCTTCCTTTCCCAATATGGCGCGCAGGCAGCGCAAGCCCGCGCGTGGCATATATAAAATAAACCTAATTTACCATATCACAGCCGGCCTATGCCCGCTACCGCGGCACAGTAAAATGTGTGTAAAATCCGTGTGCCGGCCCGGAAAATGAACGCATCCCCCATGTGCGGGCATGGGGGATGCGTTCATCCGTCTGGGAAATAGTCCTTTTTCATCCGGTGCAGCGACTGGAGGCGCTGTGCACCCTCGGTTCCCAACCGTTCCGCCACAGCGACTGCCAGAGCATCCAGCAGAGCGGCGGGGGCTGCCATGGAGTGGTACTCCTTCTCTGTCCCCCGGTAGGCAAAGAGGCTGATGTCCGCCCGCTCCTCCGCAGGCAGGCAGGTGCGGCCCACAAAGGCCAGGGTCCGATAGCCGGCGGACCGGCTGTGCTTCAGGAGGATGCGGCCCTCCCGGGAGAGCTTGGAGAAACTGAACAGCACCATCAGATCCTTCTCCGCCGCTTGCGAGAGCCCCTCCAGCAGTTCAGAGCCGCCGGAGGGAAGGAGAGACACCTGTAAGCCCAGCCGCCGCAGGCGGAAATGGAGCAACTGTGCCATGGAAGCGGAGGCGTTTTTTCCGTGGAGAAACACCCGCCGGGCAGAACAGAGGGCCTCCACCGCCCGGTCAAATTCCCCGGTGGAGAGCTGCTGTATGGTCGTCTCCAGGTACGCCCGCTGCCGCTCCAGCCAGGCCTGTGGGGAAAAACGCGCTCCCTGACTGAGTGTGGCCGCCAGCTTTACCGCCGGGCCCGGAGACTGCTCCAGCACCAGAGATTTCAGCGCCTTGAAGTCCCGACAGCCCACATGGCGGGCGAAGCGGGAGACCGTGGCGTCGGAGAGCTCCAGCCGCTCCGCCAGCTGCCCAATGGACGAAAACAGGAAGGTATCTGTGTTGGTGTTGATATAATCCAGGATCTTCTGCTCCGCCCGGGTCAGTTCCCCGGCCGGGGTGGGAAGGTGCAGGTCCATGACAACCCCCTCATTCTTTCAAAATTGCTTGCAGCGCGCTGTGGAGCCGCCCGTTAGAGGCCAGCAGAGGCCCGCCCTCCCGGAGGGATAGGGGGCTGCCGTCGGGGGTGGTGACTTTTCCCCCGGCCTCCGCCGCGATGCGCATTCCGGCGGCGTAGTCCCAGGGCTGGAGAGACAGCTCCACATAGCCGTCCAGCCGTCCGCAGGCCACCCAGCACAGGTCCAGGCTGGCGCAGCCGGTGCGGCGCACGTCCTGACACCGGTCATACAGCGCCCGCATCTGCCGGAAAGCCGCATCCGCCAGCTCCCGGCGGCCTGGGACGGTGCCCGTGGACAGGAGGCTGTCCTCCAGCCGGGAGACATCGCTGACGTGGATCGGGACTCCGTTTCGGAGCGCTCCGCCGCCCCGGCGGGCGGTGAAGCACTCCTCCGTATAAGGATTGTATACCACACCAAAGGCGGTTTGTCCATCCTCTGCCAGAGCCAGGGAGATCGCGCTGTGCCGGAAGCTGTGGATCAGGTTGGTGGTGCCGTCCACCGGGTCCAGGATCCAGCAGGGGCGGCTCCAGTCCAGTCCCGTATTGTCCTGCTCCTCTCCCATAAACTGGACATCCGGGGCCAGGGCTACCAGACGCTCCCGCAGAAACGCCTGTACCGCCACGTCCACATTGGTCACATAGTCCGTTTCGCCCTTGGAGCGGATGCTCTGAACGGCGGCGGGATCGGTCAGCAGCTCCCCCGCCTCCAATATCGCCTGGATGGCCCCCTCCGCCAGGGAATCCGTCAGGGCGGTCATGCGGTGGCCTCCCGGGTCAGAATGGCCACATAGTCGCCTCCCAGGGCATGGATCTCCTTCAAGGACCGCTTCAACAGACAGGCGGTGCGCACCTGGAAGGCGGCGGTGTCGGAGAGATCAATGGCGTAGCGGCCGGCTGTCATCTCCCCATAGAGAGCGGGGACGGTGTCCACCTCCCGTTCAAAGACCGTGGTGACGCAGCCGTACTGCACCGCCTGATGGGTGTCGCTGCCGGACACCACAGGGATGCCCAACTTTTTCCCCAGGGCGTAGGTGAGCCGCTCCGTCCTCTCCCGGTCAAGAGCCAGGTCTTTCCCGTTCAGATCCAGAAATTTCAGGCGGCGGAGTTGCTCCTCCGGCAGTTCGGGCACATGGCCGCCGGCACGGAAGGGGTGGCCGCAGCCCATCAGCACCGGGTATTGCCCGAACAGCTCCATGAGCCGGGAGAAGGGCAGAAAGTCCCCCTTCTCCTTGTGGGGCTCCAGCCGGCGGTTCAGCTCCAAAATGGCCTCCAGGGGCCCGATGGACAGGATATGACCGCCCTCCGCCACATCCGTCTCCATGCCGGAGAAGACGCGCAGGCCGTTCTCCAGCTCCAGGGTGTCCCCGATCCTTCGGCTCACCGAGGCGATGTAGCCGTACACATCGGCAAACTGGAGGGTGTTGAAGTGCTCCGTCAGGCACAAGGCGTCCAGCCCGGCCCGTCTGGCCTCGCCGAAGAGCCAGTCGGTGTAGGCGGTGGAAAATGGGAGCTTTTTGGCCAGCTTCCCATGGGTGTGAAAATCCAGACGCAAGAGAAATAACCTTCTTTCTTACAGCAGTGTGGAGATCAGGACGGCCACCGCCACCACCAGGAAGGAGATGGCCAGGAACAGTCCATCGTTATAAGTGACCTTCAGGGCGGCCAGCTTGATCTTTTTCACGGACTTGTTCACCGCCGCGTACCGGTAGCCCCGCAGCTCCAGGGCCTCCACCGTGGTGCGGGAGCGCTTGGCGGTGTTGAGCATCAGGGGGTAGAAGGACTGCATGATGATCTTCACCTGATAGACCAGGTACTTCACCTTGCCCCCGAAGGTCTCGTGGGCGGGGGGATTGCCCCGCAGCCGGTAGGAGAGCAGCACATTCTGGAACTCCTCCATCAGCATGGGCAGCATCCGGTAGGCGTAGGAAATGGAGAAACTCAGCCGCTCCGGGCAACCGTACCACATCAGGCCGTTGGACAGCTTGTCCGGGTCCAGCCCGGAGAATACCGTCACCGAGGCCAGGGAGATGGTGGCCACCTTCAACGTGAGGATGAGCAACGGGGCAATGGCGGAGGCGTCGCCTCCAAAGAGCAGGGTCACCACAAAGAGATACCCTGTCTGGGAGAACACCCCCAGGGCGAAGAGGAACAGCACCAGCCCCGCCACTCTCGCCAGGAGGGTGGTGGCCATCACCAGCAGGAAGCACCCCAGCAGGAAGGGAATGTCGCTCACGAACCAGGGCACCAGGCCGAAGAACAGATACCAGGCCAGCAGGATCCTGGGGTCCAGGGCGGCGATCACGGTGTCATCGTTGCCATAGGCGTTCTTCAGCACCTGATTGCGGAGGAAGTCCATAGAGAGCTTATCCAGGATGCTCTCCGAGAGTTTTGCGGTCAATTTTTCCACAGCGCTCACGCCTCCTGAAAGGATGATAGGAACTCATCGATGGTATAGCACAGGGCTCGCCTGTCTAAAGCCTGCCCCATGGTGAAGATCTCCGGCGGGCGGATGCCCACCTGCTCCACCACATCGGTTCGGGCAAAGATCTCGTCCCGGGGCCCGTCCGCCACCACACGCCCGCCCCGCAGCACAATGATCCGCTCCGCCCACTGACACACCAGCTGCATGTCGTGGGTGGCGATGACAGCGGTCTGGATGATGTCCTTCATATCCGAGAGCACCGCCATGATCTCCCGCCGGGTGGCGATGTCCAGGTTGGCGGTGGGCTCATCCAGCAGCAGGATGCCCGGGTTCAGGGCGATGCCGATGGCCAAACTGGCCCGGCGCATCTGGCCGCCGGACATGAGGCGGCCGTCCCGGTCCGCCAGCTCTGTCAGCCGGAACCGCTCCAGCAGCTCCGCGGTGCGCTTCTCCCACTCCGGGACCTTCCGCACCTCCATGGCATAGGCGACATCGGCGCGGATGGAGTCCTTGATGAACATCTCCTCCGGGTTCTGGTAGACCAGGGAGATCTGCCGGGACAGATCCTCGGCCTTTTTGTCGCCGATGGCCTCCCCAAACAGGGACACCGTGCCGGTATTGGGCTTCAGCAGCCCCACCATCAGCTTCATCAGGGTGGACTTGCCCGCCCCGTTGGAGCCGATGAGGGCCACCTTTTCCCCTTTCCGTATGTTCAGGTTCAGGCCGTCGAACACGGTGTGGGGCTCCCCCTTTACCGAGCGGTAGGCCAAAGATACGTCCTGGAAGGAGACTGCGCTCTCTCCGTCTGGGACAGCTGGCGCCGGACGTTCCCGGGAGATATAATGCAGTCCGGCGAAGGCGGTTTTTCCTCCCTCCACGGTGGTGGGCAGGAGGATGTCCGCCGGGAGACGGCCTGCCCTCCGCAGCCGGTGGGCCGCCTGGGTCACCTGGGGCGGGAAGATGTTGCATTCCTCCAGCTCCTCCACCCGCTGGAGGGCCTCCTCCGTGGGCAGCATCCAGCGCGCCTGGCCGTCCTTCATCAGCATCACATGCTTGCAGAAGTCGGCGATATACTCGGTGTGGTGCTCAATGACAAGGATGGTCTTGCCATGGTTCTCATTCAAATCCCGGAGGACCTTATAGATCCGGTCGGCGTGCATGGGGTCCAGCTGGGCGATGGGCTCGTCCAGGATCAGGATGTCCGGCTGGAGGGACACCGCGCCGGCCAGGGCCAGCAGGTGGGTCTGACCGCCGGAGAGCTGCCAGACATATTCCTCCTCCCTGCCCTCCAGACCGCACTGCCGCAAAGCAGTCCTGCCCCGCGCCAGGTAGTCGGGGAAGGCGTAGTTCAGGCAGGCATAGGAGGCGTCGTCCAGCACGGTGGGCCGGACGATCTGGTTTTCAAAGTCCTGATACACATAGCCCACCTTCTGGGCCAGGACGCCCACGTCGCTCTCCCGGGTGTCAAGCCCCTCCACCCGCACGCTTCCCTCCATGGTCCCCGTGATAAAGTGGGGGATCAGGCCGTTGAGGGCCTTACACAAAGTGGACTTCCCGCAGCCGTTGTTGCCAACGACCGCCAGGAAGTCCCCTTTCTCGATCTGAAGGGAGATCTCTTTCAGGGTGGGCTGAGGGGCGCCTGGGTAGGTATAGGTCAGGCCGTCGATCTCAACCGCGTTCATCTCAGTTCACCGCAGCCTTTTTTCCCGCGTTCTTTTTGATGACCAGCAGGGCGATGATGGCCACCGCGGCGGCCGCTACCATGCCCACGGCCATGGCGGTGCCGCTCTCCGCCCACTCGGCCTCCCAGTCGATGAGGGACATGCCGGCGGTGGCGGCCAGCTCGGCTACGATGGCGCACACAAAGCCGACGGCGCACACGATCAGAGCCTTGGGGCTGATGCCGCTGACGGCGCTCTCCGGGGTACGGGGGGCCATACCCAGCAGGGGCTCGATCTTGCCGTACAGCTTGGGCACCAGATACAGGGTGGGCAGCAGGCAGAACAGAATCCCGGAGAACAGCAGATCGTTGAGGAAGGCAAAGCCCTCGGTGGCGAACACGCTCTCGGGAAGGCCGGCCACGGCCTCGAAGTCCTCCACCGCCAGCTGGACCTTCAGAATGTCCACCACGGTGCCCATCAGCAGCTGGGCGGCGGTTCCGGTGATGGCGGCTACACCCACCATGGTGCGGTTCTTCGGGTCCTTCACCAGCCGGCCGGCGATGTATACGCCGATGGTAACGGTGAGGAACTTCTCCAGCTCGCCCAGGCCGCCGAACTGGCCCAGCATGATCTCGCTGAACACCAGCTCGCCGGTGGCGGCGCCCAGGGCGGCGGACAGGGGGTCGAACAGCATGGCCAGGGTCAGGGGGATGAACAGGAAGTACTCCACGGAGAACTCCACGACCCCCACCTGGAACTTGGGGATCAGCTCCGTGAACAGGGTGGCCAGCCCGTACAGGGACATGGACAGGACAAAGATCATCAGCTTCTGGGACTGTGTGGCAGTCTGCTTCTGTGCGATACTCATAGCATATTTTCCTCCCTATGATGGTGTGTTTCTCGCTCACACAGGCACAGTGTACCACCGGGATGTAAATTCTTCCCCCAAAGTCCTGTAAAATGTAAATAAATTTTCTTATCTGCCGTGTTATGTAAGTTCTGCCCTCATTTACATCCGCATCGCCGCGTCCAGAGCCAAAGAGGAACGCTCGCACTCGTCAGGGAGCATGGTCAGCTGGACGCACAGGGGACTGCCCTTCATGCGGGCGCTGGCATAGGTCAATCCGTTGCTCCGGGTGTCCAGCAGGGGGTGGTCGATCTGGGCCGGGTCCCCCAGCAGCACTACCTTGGTGCCCTTTCCCACCCGGGTGATGATGCCCTTGACCTGCCGGGGGGTGAGGTTCTGGGCCTCGTCGATGATGAGCCAGGTATCGGTGATGGAGCGGCCCCGCATGAAGTTCATGGCCTCGGCAGCGATGACGCCGGTGTCAAAGAGGTAGTCAATGCGCCCCCGCAGCTCCTCCTCGCTGCGCCGCTCCTTTTTCTTCCCCTCCAGGTCCAGCAAGATCTCCAGGTTGTCCACAATGGGCCGCATGAGGGGGGAGATCTTTTCCTGCTCACTGCCCGGGAGAAAACCGATGTCCGCGTCAAACTGGGCATTGGGGCGGCACACCAGAATCTTCCGATAGGGCCGTTCCTCCGCCTCCAGCACCTGCTCCAGCCCTGCAGCCAGGGCGTAAAAGGTCTTGGCGGTGCCCGCCGGCCCTTGGATGATGGCCAGGGGCGCCTCCGCCACCGGCAGCAGCAGGGCCTCCTGCAGGAATTGCTGCCCCACGCTCCGGGGCTTGACGCCGAATGGGCGGACGCCGCCAAAGCGCAGGGCGGTGACCTTCCCCTCCCGGAAACGGCCCAGCATGGTCTTTTTCGGCTCGGTATCCGAGTGCAGAAGGACAAACTGGTTCTCGGTCAAGGAAACCGGCTTCCGCTCCCCCGCGCCGTCCACGGTATAGAGTTCTTCCGCCGGAGCTCCCTTTTTCTTGAACGCTGTGAGCAGGCTGTCCGAGATGTAGACCTCCGCCCGGCCGGTGTAGGGCTGGGCTCCATCCGGCAGCCGGTCGGTGGTGAAGTCCTCCGCCGGCACCTCCATCATCTGGGCCCGGATGCGGGCGACCATGTCCCGGCTCACCAGCGTCACCGGCGCTCCCTCGTCCATGAGGCCCCGACACACCTTCAGCACCCTTCCCGCCCGGCTGCCGGGTTCTATCCCTTGGGGAAGGGCCGCGTCCACATGGTTGACCTCCAGGCGCACGGTGCCTCCACTGGGCAGGGTCACGCCTTTTACCAGGTCTCCTTGGAGCCGTAATCTCTCCAGGAAGCGGAGCACATGTCGGGCGTTGTTTCCCGCTTCACCGTCAGCCCCCTTCCGATCATCCAACTCCTCCAGCACCGCCAGTGGCAGCACGATGTGGTTGTCCTCGAAGGACTCCAGAGCGTAGGGGGCCTGGAGGAGGACATTGGCGTCCAGCACATAGGTCTTCTGCATACGTTGCGCCTGCCTTTCTTCTTTGCTGTCTTATGACCATTGGGCGCGGCATCCACAAAAACAGCGCCGGTCCGCCCTGTAAGGGCGCAAACCGGCGCTGATCATACTCTGTCGATTTTGATCGGGCTGTCTGAAACCGTACTCCATACTGCCGCTCCCAATCGATGCCTACCGCATCTGTGTTCAGTATAGCAGACGCCTTTCCCAGCGTGCGACGGTATTTCAGTAAAGAAACCGTCAAATCCATGTGAAGCGCGTTTGCTATGAACCCGGTTTCGTTCCAGACCTCCTCTGCCTACAAGAAATTTACACATTCCCTCTTTCGGATTTTACAGTCGTGGGATTATACTAAATCAAATAGGGAGAACGTACCGCTCCCTTTCCAAAACAAAATCGCAGGAGGAAACAGCATGAGAAAAGCAAGACGGCCGGCAGCCATTGCCATGGCCCTCGCCCTGGCGCTTCAGCTGGGCACTGTGGTGCCAGCGGCGGCAGCGGGCATCAACTCGACCGCTGGGTATGAAAACGGCAATTCCCCCCTGAATCTGAACCTGATTGCCCGGTACGCCTCCGGCCAGTACAACGTGGACGGCGGCGTCATGGAGATCGTGGCCTACAGCCAGAGCAATGGCTATGCTTACGCCATCAACGGCCAGAGCGGCCTGCTGGCGGCAATCCCCCTGGGGGATCTCACCGCCGGGATCTCCGTCGCCCGGCTCAGCGGCACGGACATCGACGTGAAGGCCCTGGTGGAGGCGGCGGACAGCTCATTCCGCTATGGGGACATGACCTCCGTGGCCATCTCTCCGGACAACACCATCCTGGCCGCCGCCCTCCAGGCGGAGGGATATCATGACGCCGGCCGGGTAGCCCTGTTCGCCTGCAATGCCGACGGCTCCTTGACCCTGAGGGGACTGGTGGAAACCGGTGTGCAGCCGGATATGGTGACCTTTGCCGGCAGCAGCACCGTCCTCACCGCCGACGAGGGGGAGCCTCGGGAGGGCTACGGCGACGGAATCGTTGATCCCAGGGGCTCGGTTACTGTGGCAGATGTGTCAACCCTCACCAGCGAGGTGGTGGGCTTTGACGCTTTCGACGCCCGCCGTGACGAGCTGGCCTCAGCCGGGATCGTGCTGAAGAAGGGAGTCGATCCCTCCACGGACCTGGAGCCGGAGTATATCGCCGTATCCGGCGGCAAGGCCTATGTCACCCTGCAGGAGAACAATGCCATCGCCGTGCTGGATCTGGCCTCCCGTACCTTTGACGGGATCTACTCCGCAGGTTTTGAGGACTACAGCGTCACCCCCATTGATATCGACAAGAAGGATGACGCCTATGCGCCCAGGACCTACGGCAGCCTCATGGGCATCCGGATGCCCGACGGCATCGCCGCCTTCCAGGTGGACGGCAAAACCTATCTGGTCACCGCCAACGAGGGCGACGCCCGAGAGTGGGGCGACGAGGATCTGGGCACCTTCTACCTCAGCGAGGACGAGCAGGACTTCGGCGAGGAGGGCGTGACCTCCCCCACTGGAGCCATCACCGGGGAGAACTCCGGCCTGGAGGGCAAGGTGGTCTTCTTCAAGGTGGAGGACTTTGACGGCTTGGACAGCGGCAAGGACTACCTCTTCGGCGGCCGCACCTTTACCATTTATGAGGCCGGGGAGAACGGCGTCACCGAGGTGTTCACCAGCGGCAACGACTTTGAGACCCTCACCGCCCGGTACCTGACCGATTACTACAACTGCTCCAACGACAACACCGTGGTGGATGACCGCTCTGGCAAGAAGGGACCGGAGGCGGAGAGCGTCACGGTTGGTACGGTGGACGGCCGCACCTATGCCTTCGTGGCCCTGGAGCGCACCGGCGGCGTCATGGTCTATGACGTGACCGAGCCTGCCTCCGCCCAGTACGTGAACTACATTAACACCCGGGATTTCGCCTCCATAGTGGAGGGCTCCGAGGAGTATGAGGACGGGGAGCTGGACAAGTGGGTCACCGGCGGCGATGTGGCCCCCGAGGGTCTGCTGTTCCTGAGTGATGCCGTCAGCCCCACCGGAGAGGCCCTGCTGCTGGCAGCCTGCGAGGTGTCCGGCACTGTGGCGGTCTATCAGGTGGGCGGCGAGCCCCTGTCCGTCCTGCCCTTCACCGATGTGGAGGCCCGGGATGCCCAGGCGGTGCGCTATGTCTGTGAGAACGGCCTGATGGCCGGCGTCAGCGCGGACCGCTTTGAGCCCAATGGGACGCTGACCCGGGGCGAGGCGGTCACGGCCCTGTGGGCGCTGGAGGGCCGCCCGGTGGTGAATTATCTGATGGACTTCTCCGATGTGGACCCGGCGGCCTCCTATGGCGAGGCCGTCCGCTGGGCCGCCTCCGAGGGGATCGCCGGCGGCTACGGCGGCGGCCTGTTCGGCCCGGACGATCCCATCACCCGGGAGCAGCTGGCGGTCATGCTCTACCGCTACGCCCGGCATGAGGGCTATGACACCGCCCAGGGCGGCATGGCCGTCCGGGAGTTCGCCGACTATGACCAGATCGCCGGCTACGCTGCGGAGGCCATGACCTGGGCGGTGGAGGCCGGCGTGCTCACCGCGACCTCCTTGGACACGCTGGCCCCCGGCCAGGCAGCCACTCGGGTGCAGACTGCCCAGGCGCTGCTGGCCCTGTCCCAATTCACCAAATAACCAGGCGAATTGGGGTGTGAAGACCATGAAGCGTTTGGATAAGGAACGCCGGAAGCTGGAAAAGGTCGGATTCTCCGGGCAAACGTTGGAGCGGGCGATGGAGCTGCTGGAGCGGACGAATGCGTCCATCCTGGCCGAAATCCTGGTTAAGATGGTGACCAAACAGGAAAAAACGCCGTCCATGGCGCTGCACGAGATGGCGGCAAAAACGCGGGAACTGGAAGCCAAATTGGGATTCCCGCCCACGGAACCGTCCTAAAAATCAACAGAATGAAGCAGCGGGGAGAAGACAGACGTGCCTTCTCCCCGCCGTTTTTATGTGCCGACGGTCAGTCCCGCAGATCGGCATTCCAATCAAAGATTTTTCCAGTTTGCGGGTCAATCTCAAATTCGTACTTCATATCTTCAAAAAACAACTCCCCCTCGTAGCGGTCCCGGCCATCTTCAGACTCCTCCCGAACAGATACGTCTGCCGCATCAGCGCCGGGGACTTTGCCAGCAACAATGACTGCGGCCCCCTCCACGGTGACAGGGCTACCTCCCAGAGTGTCCAGCCATTCCTCATCCACCTCGTAGTCCCCCCCTACGATGCGTCCATCCGCGATGGCCACCTCGAAGTCATAGTCTCCGTAGTCTGTCTCGAACTCAATATCATAGAGGGGAATGCCGTTGTCGCTGTCTTTCTCGTTTTTGATGTTGTAGGCGTCGTCCTCCGGCACGCCCGCATTGTCCAAGGCAATGGCCAGCGCATCCTCTGCGGAGATTTTCCCCGCTGGCCGACCGGTGTTTTCCGCCGGTGGGATCGACTGCGTTTCTCCAGAGGGGATAGCGGCGGAATCCGCCGTGCTGGTCTGGAAGTTTCCCGTAGGAGGTTCGTTTTGAGGTGCGGATATCTGGGGTTGCTGCCCACAGCCTGCCATACAGGCGAGCAGGCAAATGGCTGTGGCGAGTGTAAGAGATCGGTGTTTCATGGCTTCCTCCTGTTATCGAAATAGTTTTGGCGGATCCATTCATCCGCCGCACCGGCGTCTGGCTTGGTCGCCGCTACCTGAAATGAAAGATTTTGATCTGTCCGTTCCTCCTCTCTCACAGAAGGATACGAAGTTGTCCCCGGAAAATCGGGGTGTCACCGTCCGTATGTTCCTCAATCGATTGC
>OESA01000405.1_pt1 | contig 11542 bp, 7 predicted proteins | sample 1540101 | NCBI WGS metagenome assembly OESA01 (sample SAMEA3891891, study PRJEB23780) | metagenome | biome: terrestrial biome; feature: animal house; material: Caecal content | place: Italy | collected 2015-05-05 | reverse complement strand
CCGGAACAACTGGCCTTTAAAATTAGCGGAAAACTGGCCATTTACGAAAGGCCAGTTTTCCGCTACTATGAAAAGCACGTTTGAAAAATACGGGAGGAAGAATCCATGAACACCCATCTGTCCACCAAGCGCATCGTCCTGACCGGCCTGCTGGCCGCGCTGGTGGTGGCCGGCTCGGCCATTCGCATCACCGTACCGGTGGAGATCACCGGCACCACCTCCATCCACCTGGGGAACATCCTCTGCGCCCTCTCCGGCATTCTGCTGGGGCCGTGGCTGGGGGGTGCCGCCGCCGGAATTGGCTCGGCCCTCTATGACCTGACCAATCCCCTCTACGTCTCTGAGGCCTGGATCACCTTCCTCTTCAAGGGCGCCTACGGCCTGGCCGCCGGTCTGGTGGCCTGGCGGGTCCTGGGTCAGTGCAGCTACCGCCGGGCTGTCGTGGCCACGACCGCCGGCGCTGTGGCGTACGCCGTCCTCTACCTCCTGAAGAGCTATTTCTACAACGGCCTGCTGCTGGGCGGCCTGGCCCCCGCCGCTGCCCTGGTGACGGTGGCGGGCAAGCTGCCGGCCACGGTCTTCAACGCCGTGGTGGCCGTGGTGGCCGCGCCGCTGCTGGCGGTGGCCATCCAGAAGGCCCTGGTGAAGCAGCACCTGCGGCTGCAATAATGGAAGCCCGCGTCCAAGGGCCCGTTGCAAAAACAAAAAATACCAAATTGCAAAAAAACAGACTGGGCCGCCCCAAAAGGGTTGCCCAGTCTTTCTTTTTGCGTTAAGGTTAATTTGTGATTAAAAACCATACGCAAGACCAGTGTACCGTATATGAGCGGAATGGTCAACTGGTAATTGCACTTCAAACAGAAATGATGATACCGGAGGACGCACCTGTCCGGCTGCTAAACGCCCAGCTTGAGGAACTGGAGTACGGGAAACTGTACGAAGCGTATTCTTCCAAAGGGAGAAAATCGGCGGCGGATCCACGGGTGCTGTTCAAGGTATTGGTACACGGCTATCTGTGCGGGATCTACTCCAGCCGCAAGCTGGAGGAGGCCTGTCGGTACCGCATTGACTTCAGATGGCTGCTGGAGGATCAAAACGCGCCGGATCACAGCACGCTGGCGCGGTTCCGCACGGGGCGCTGTCGGGGCGTGGTGGAGGAGCTGTTTTACCAATTTGTCCACAAGCTGGAGGGCATGGGCGAAACAGACCACAAAGCGGTATTCATCGACGGGACAAAGCTGGAAAGCTGTGCAGGCCGGTATACGTTTGTGTGGCGTAAAACGGTGGAGAAACAGCTGGCTCAAGTAAAGGAGAAGCTGAGGTCCATGACAGGATTGAGCGATTCCGAGACAGTGCGCAGGAAGCTGGAGAAGGAAGCCGAAACGATCCAATTTGTGGAGGGCAAAGGGAAGCGCAAAAGCCAGGCACAGCGGGACTGGGAGGCGCAGAAGGGGCTTCTGGAGCGGTGGGAGCGGTATGAGGAAATGCGCGCCACCCTGGGGGAAGGGCGCAACAGCTATTCCAAAACCGATCCGGACGCCACGTTTATGCGCATGAAAGAAGACCACATGAGAAACGGCCAGCTCAAGCCGGGATACAATGTCCAGATCGCCGTGAACAGCGAATATATTACCGGCGTGGAGGCGTTCTCAGACCGCACGGATGTGAGGACGCTGCGGCCCATGCTGGAGAAGCTGACCCGGTGGCACCAGGCGCGCTATGAGGAAGTGGTGGCGGACGCGGGATACGAGAGTCTGGAGAACTATCTGTATCTGGAGCGAAATGGGCAGCTGTGCTTCATTAAGCCCACCAACCACGACCAGAAGAAGACCAGAAAGTTTCAAAAACAGGTGGGGCGCATTGAAAACATGACGTATAATCCCGAAGAAGACAGCTTTACCTGTACCCAGGGGAGAAAGCTGGATTTGAAATGGGAGACAACGGAGGTACGGGACGGGCAGCCTGTATCCACCGCCTGGTACCGGTGCAAGGATTGCAAGGGCTGTCCCTGCCGGGTACAGTGCTGCCGGGCTAAGGACCCGGACAAGCCCAAGGAGCTTGTACTCCAGAAAACCTTCTGGGAGAAACGGGGACAGGCGGAGAAGAATATTATGACGGAGCGAGGGATTCACCTGCGTCTCTGCCGCTCCATCCAGGTGGAGGGGGCCTTTGGCCTGCTCAAAAACGACTTTGGGTTCCGCCGGTTTCTGACACGGGGCAAGGGCAACATCCGCACGGAGCTGTTCCTGTTGGCATTGGCCTTTGACCTGAAAAAGCTGTGGATGAAGCGGGAACAAGGCAGGCTCCAGACCCGCGTGTCCATGAAAATGAATTCGTAGCTTCTAAAAAACTGAAAAGTTTTCCACATAGACGCAGGCAAACCGCCTGGGTCTGGTTTGGTGCGTCCATTTTAGACATATATGCGCAGATTTTTCTGTAATTTCCGTTATTTTAGCCGTCCCAGGCAGAAGAAAACCCGTCGCAGAATTTTCCTATTCTGCGACGGGCCCAAAGGACGCTTGCATGAAAGTTTGGATCTATGGACGCGATGAACGGGAAATCTGCGCCATGTTCGCGTACTGCGTGGGCAATTCAGATACAATAATTGGATTTTCCGTTCAGAAAAGCGTTATAAGTTTTTTCCCTCAAGGGGGACTGACACAGCCTATGCAGGCTGCGATCCGCGGAGATCTCGATCAACTGCTGCTGTCCGATCTCACGCTGCTCGGAGACAGCACAGAGGAGATCCGTAAGCAGGAAACCGTATTTCGTTCTTATCAAGTTTCCATTAAGTCTGCCTGCAACTGAGACAGCAGCAGCTCCTGATACCCATCACAGCCGCTATGTCCGACTGCCTCGGCTGCCGGAGCAAGAACCGTGCCTGCACAGTTCCGGAGCAATGCGCGGCTTTTTTCACTCAGCCGGACCTCTGAGCGGCACTGCGCATAATCTACCGCCGTCATATGCCACAGATGCAGGCGATCCGAGTAGCGCGCCAGAAGCTGCTGGGCGATGGACAGACCTTTCCCGTCAAAGTCTCCCGAGTAGAACAGTTCTGTCCCGCTGGAAACAAGCAGATCCAGCAGACGGATCACAGCGATCGTTAGCTGTCCGGAGGTACAAATCAGCGGGGAATGAAAATGAGCGGCCTGATCGCACAGCTGGGTGAACACCATCTGATTTTCCACCAGGTAGGCTTTTCCTGAGGGACTGTCTCCCGCTGTTAAGCCAGCCAGATTGGTGAGCGTGAGGGTGCCGGCCTCATTCCGCAGGCGAAACGCGCGATAAGCCGGATGTTCTTCCGCGTCTGTATACAAACGGACTCCCACTTGTGTGACGAGACTCGATATGCTGTCGCATAAAATTCCGCAGTTATAGTAGAGGGCGGCCCGTTCCTCAGCCCCAGCGGGAAGCTCAACGCCCGCCTGCATGGACAGGAGATGCAGAAACAGCTTTCCGCCCAAGGTGTTGGTATCCAGGGCATGTGGATCTGACGTTGCGTAAGCGCTGAGAACGGCCAGACGGATCCTCTCATCCGGGTGGCGTTCCAGCCAATCTATGCTTTTACACGCCTGAAGGACGGCCCGCCGTACCGCATCCCCATCTTCGGGCAGGGCTTTCCGGATCAGTCGGTATCCTTCTCCGCACCGATGAGACAACTCATCCAGCCACCGGCGGCACAGCCGGCTCTGCACAGCGGCGGTGGCCTCATCGGTCACTCGCAGGATACAGGCATCTATCTGGTCCCGGACTTCACGCTTGGTTTGGATCGTGGTGTCAAAATAACACTCTAGTACATCTTTCAAAACCGCGCCGCGATAGGGCGTACCCTGGAGTGCGGCCTCAAAGTCCGCGGTTTTGATGAGAAGCGGCGGGGAGAAGGAGCGGCCAAACAGGCCGCGGACAGCATCGCATTCCTCCGGCGTCGCGTCGGGCAGGCAGATCGTCCCCGCCGGACGGCCGTAGCTGCGGTACTTTCGGAGAAGCAGCTCCAGAATCCGACGGTATGCGGGACGTTCGTGAAAAAAGGATGCGCAGTCGGCTGTCACTTGATTCATCGGCCATCCCCCTCCAATACCCGCTGAGCACCATTCCAGTGGTAATGCAGGATCGTGACCACCGAGGCGTTGCCAGGGCGGTGCAGCTCTGCAATATCCAGGCTTTTGACGTTGGCATAGCAGCCCCAAAGCGCCTGTGAATTCATGATGTAGTCAAAGTCCAAAACTCCAACCAGCTCAAACATGGCGCTGATGTTCCGCTCATCCACGCCTGCGAACGCCTCATCCAGAGCCAAAAGCATGGGACAGTGGGGGCCGCCCTTTTGATATTGGGCGGAAACCGCCGCGAAGAGGGGGACATACATGGCCATGGCCTTTTCTCCGCCGCTGAATTTGTTAAAAGCGCGGTCCGTCAGCTCTTTTCTCGGCTCCCCATCCCGTTCATACAGCAGATGAAATTCATACCAGGCCCGATAATCCAGCACGTCCCGGATCAGATCCGCGTAACTGACCATCTGACCCTCAAGCGCCGCATCCTGCCTGGCCTGCTTGACCTTCGCGCGAAAATGCATGGATACTCGCTGACTATCCTCCCGGGTCAGGAGCGCCCGGTCCTTATTCAACAGCCGGACTAGCTGCTCGGTGTCCAGCTGCGACTCCCCTTCCGCTTTTTGGGCCTTCCAGTCCAGACGGAAGGTCAATCCCATCGAAGTTTTCAGCGTCCCCATCAGGTCGGTCATATTCTTGGTCCACTGCTGGCTCTCCTCAATACGGGCCCGCAGTTTATGACTGATGGTCTCCGCCAGGATGTTTTCAAACAGCTCCCGGTCTTTTTCCTCCAACAGCGCAGCCGTCAGTTCGATCTTTGTCTGCAGCTCCTGGATAAAGCCGTAGAGTGAGAGTTCCTTCCCCTCCCACTGCAGGCTGATGCACAGGCGCTGACGGAGCATTCCGGGCCTGGCCGCGTCGTCAAACACCAGCTCAATCTTAGGCTGATACTTCAAAAGCGTATTATTGTGCTGCTGATAGTTGTTGCGGAGCGCCTCGCCCATGCGTTCGGGTGTGCGTTCCCGATCCTCCGGGCGGACTTTTCCATACGCTTCTTCGGCCTGCTGTTCCAGGGGCCCATCCGATACGGAACACAGGCTCAGGCGCAGATCCTCCCCAAAATACTTCTCGAGGTCATCCTCTTCTATCACCGCGCCGCGCAGAAGTTCGTTGCGCTGCTGAAGCTGCTCCCGCTTGCCGCGCTGTTCTGCCTCCAGGGCGGCGCACCGCCTTCCCGCGTCGCTCATCCGCTCCTGCTGGTCCTCCATCTCCCGATCCAGCTCAGCGCGCCGCTGTGCCCTGGCTCTGTTTTCCGGTCGGCCCAGGAACTCCTGGATCACCTGGACCCGCGCCTGAGAGACCTCCATCTGTTTCCGGGTCTGGGCATTGATCCTGCTCTGCGTGTCTGCCTGGTCGCGGAGCTCGGCAATGCGGTCCTCCGTCCACTCAACCGCATCGGCCGCATGGAGCAAATCGCTGTAGCTAATTCCCAGCGAGCCCAGCAGCGCCTGATAAGATTCCGCAGCGTTCAGCGCCTCCTCATAAGCTTCTTCTGTCCGCATGTAGAGAAGTCCGCGGCTCAATTCACGGCTCTGCTGTTCAAGGAGAGCAACGACCTGCTTAGCTGACCGCTCCTGATCCAGGCACCGCTCCTTTCTGGCTTCCGCTTCAGACAATTCCTCCTGCGCCTGTGCCAGCATTTCCAGGGCGTGATCCAGATCCACCACCGCAGGCAGCTGTTCCAGCTCCTCCTTCAGCCTCGCCAGCCGGCGTTCCAGCGCTTCCACTTCGGCTTTCTTCTCCCGCTCCAGCGCCTCCGCCCGCTCCAGACGCTCCTCCCACTCCCGGATCTGGCGCTCCCGGTTGGCGCGGCGCGCCGCGGCGCCAACAAAACCGGCAGGCCCTTCCGCACAGCTGTGTCCATGGACGGTGCCGCAGCGAAATCTCCCATCCGGCAGCAGGGCAGTCCCCGCCCGCAGATCGGACCGGGAGATGCCGCGCAGGCAGGCAAGGACCGTTTCCCGGAAGCGCGGATCCCCATCCGGGAGCAGGCTGGCTATGGGATCGCCCACCGGCGGTTCCGGAGACAGAAACCTGTCCGGATATTCCCGGAGCAGTTCCCGGATCTCCTCCATATGCTCCTGCGGAACCACCAGCGCGTCCAGGATCCCAGCGTCGGTAAGTTGCGCTTCTAGGAGATCCCGCTCCTGTTGCCCCAGTTCCGGCGCAAAGTCAACGACCTCATAGAATGCCGCATGCGGGATACCCCGCATCACCAACTGAATGCGGGTCGCTTGGATCTGATCCCTGCGGGGCGGTACAGGTTCCAGCTGCTCCCGAAGCCGCGTCAAGTCCCTCTGGATCTCGTCCCGTGCCTGACCCAGGTTTTTCAGTTCCATGTCTCCCCTGTTTTTTTCATTCTGAATCTGGCCGAGCCGGTCCAGATAACAGGAGCTGATCAAGTGGTTGACCGCTGTCCAGTCTGCGGGGGAGCGGTACTGCGCAAGCATCCTTTTTAAGCGCATCATGTCTTCCTGGGGAAAGCGGAGCTCCTGATTGCTCTCCTGCCGGCGCGAGAACGCTTCCAGAAGCTGATCCCGCTCCTGTTGTTCCTGCTGCTGCGCGTCGCGCAGCGCGCCCTTTGCCTGGACTTCCGCCGTATATGCCAGATCCAACGCCTGGCAGGCGGCGTCATATGTATCTTTGGCCTGGGACAGCTCCTGAAAACACGTCAGCATTTGTCCGATCTGCTTTTTCCTCTGCAGGAGGGCGGCGGACAGGGTCCGGCTGTCGGTCTTTGGTTCCTTTACCCGCAGTGCCTGTACATATTGATCGTGCTCCTCTCCCAGCAACAGAAGCTCATTCTGCTCGTTGAGATCTCGGATCCCATCGTCCACCCGGTCCCGCGCGTCGGACATCTGGTGCTCCTTCTGCCGCAAGTCCACCTCATTTCGGGAAATGCTGTGCTGGAGGTTTTCTATCTGACGCTCCCCCTCGGCCAGCTGTTCTGCAAACTGCTGGCAGGCAGCCTCTTCCTCCTCCATCCGTTTCCGCTGGGCCTCCAGATCGTCTTCGCCCAGGGCCGCATACTGGGCCTTTGCCTTTCGGAACCGGGCCTCCGCATCTTCCTGCTTCTGGACTTGATCACGGAGCTCCTGCTCCAGTTTTTCCAGATCCATTTTCACATCCTGAAGCTGGTTTTGGAGCTGCAGTGTTTTGGCATGCGCTCTCAGGTAGGCCCGTCCCTTCATGCCCAGCATATACTGATTATAGCGGCTGTACTCATTACGGATGATCGCGGCATCCCGCATGGCCGCCTGAAAATCCCGCAGCGTGTCCTCCAGGGCATCCATGCGCTCCATGGTGCTGACCATGGCGGAGAGATCCTCATCTGTCAACACCTGAAGCGATTCGTTCAAAATTTTCTTCACTTCAGAGGGGCGGAAAGCCTCTTTGGACAGCTTTGGCGTGCGCACCTTGATGAGAAGCTGAATCAGCTGTTCATATTGGCGGATATCCCGGAACTGAAACACCCGGTCATTGACCAGCTGCTTATAGGTACCGGGTGCTTCTGCCCAGTTGTTTTCATCGCCAATCAGATTGCGGAGCTTCTGCTTGCTCAGAGGAAGCATCTGACCCCCGATTTTTTCGTAGAGCGAGACGCCGCCTGTCCCAATGCGGCGCCCATCACACAGGCAGAATCCCCAGAAATCGATCCCTTTCCCCTTCTGCGCCCGCATCCCAACGCCGATGGTGAGATATTCTTCTGTATCGGCTTTTTTGAACTCCAAATAGAGGTAGCCGGTGGTTTCTTCTCGCTCCCCGTCTCCCAGGAGATAGAACTCCATTTTACGGTCTCTGGAGCCAAAGGGATCCAGGCGTTCCGGGCTTTTATTGCCATCCAGGAGAAATGGTATAAAACTCTGGGTTGTGATGGATTTTCCGGAGGCGTTATCGCCGCGCAGCAGGATATGTCCATCCTTGATTTGGAATTCCTCATGGTCATACAGCCAGAAATTCACAAATCCCAGTTTATTCATCTTCCAGCGGTTCATCCCCATCCTCCTCTCCAGGCCCGCCCCGATACCGGGCGGGATAGTGTCCTGTCCATTTTCCAACAGCGGGGCAGAGCACAACGCCTTCGGCCCGCTCCTCCAAAAGCATCCAGCCCGCCATGTAGGCGGTCAGCTCCTGGACCAGCTTTTCCAGCGGAAGCTCCCGCAGGCGGCGGCCCCACCCATCTCCATACTGCCCACGGCATTGGACCAGTTCGTGCTGAAATTCCCGCCGGGTCAGGAACACGGTATCATCTTCCCCGCGGGGATAGACGCCCGCCGTGATCTGATCCCGCAGCTGCGCGCACAACAGCAGCGCTGCGTCCGGGATGGCCGCATCACGCGGATGGACCGGTCCAAAGCGGTTTTCCTCATCCAGCACAAAAAACGCGCCGTTTTTGTGGATCTGAAGTTCTCCGCCCAGTGCTTCTCCCAGATACCGGTTCAGCCATGAGCGCTGGTTTTTCACATAGTCGTAATCGCTGTGGTTTTGTTCAGACCAATAGAGCGCCGGCGCCAGCGTCAGCTGCCGGTATACCCGCTGGATCCGTTGACGTCCGCGTTCCGCTTCCTCTCCCTCCCACGAGAAGGCTTCGAAATCCTCAATGGATCTGCACTTCATGATATCACGGCCAAAATGGACGGGGAAGTGGCGGGATAGTCCCGTATTCTCATAAAGGACCTCCTGTGTCTGATCGTTTCCAAATCCCTCGCTTACGCCGTCATAGGCCAAAAGCATCCCGGTCCGCTGTGCGTACTGGAGAACCCGCACCAGGGCTTTTCTATGGGGAAACCGGGTCCAATCTACCGGCTGCACCTCCGCGAGGATCGCTTCCAAAGCTTCGGTCAAAGAGGAGAGCAGGAACTGCTCCCCATCATCCAAATCGGACAAGAAAAGCAGCATACCGCACAGCAGGCAGTAATCCAGCTTTTCCTGAAATTCCTGTATCCCCATCCAGGCCATTGCCTTCGGCGGCACCTTTTCCAGTTTTATCACCGATTCATTGACGATCAGATTCCAGCCCAGCTGTTCGTTCACAAGGCGGCGGTAATTGGGCAGCGCCCGCTTGACGGAAAAATACAATCCCTTGTGATCCGCGCGCGTCACCCAGAACCGGTCCAGCAAATACCGAAACTCATACATATCCATTTCCCTCAAACACCAGCGTACAGTCTGGCATGGTCAGTGTGCCATCCGTACAGATCAGGTCACATGTGCCCTTCCCCCGCTTTTGCAGTGAAAAACGCTGTCCGTACTGCGTGTGCCCGCAACCATCCGGCGCGAGATTCGCCATGGCCACCCACGAGAGAAATACCGTCCGCACTTCAGGCGGGACAGGATCGGACAGGGCGGAAAAGTCCAGCCTTCCATCCCGAATATACCCCATGACCTTCTCCTGGAGTCGGCGCTCTTCCTCCAGGATCTTCTGCCGCTGCGCCGCTTTTTCCGCGCTTTTATCCGCGAATCCGCTGCGGTCCATGCGGGGCTTATAGGTCCGCACTCTTGGCTGCAGGGCGTAGTCCATGGGCGGTTCTTCATAGGTGCTCAAGTCGATGCGCTCTGTCTCACGCTCTGCGTTTACGGTAAAGTGCCTGCACTGCTGGGCACCGAATACCAGGGCCGAGAGCCTATGCGCGTCCTCGATGGACGCGGCACTCGCAAACAGCGTCATCAGATGGTGCAATTCCGCTTTGTTGCTGACGCCCATGTTCTGCATTTGGACTAGGATCGCCGCGTTTTGAACCACTCTGCGGATCACTTCATTCGTGACATCCATGACCTGTCTGGCTGTTGAATCTTTTCCGGTGAACCAGCCCATCAACGACTGCCATACGCCCTGCTCCTTCTGCCAGAGTTCTTCCTGCCAGAGAGGGGTCTGCTCAGAATGCGGGCGTGGAATCTCCAACGCGCTTTGATGGACGAGCGCGAGAATACGGTTGACCTGATCCCCTGTAAACGATTCCAGCAGCGCGCCGATCTGTGCCGCGCTGCTCTGAAGGTCCTGGATAAAATCCTCCAGGTAGTGGATCAGATGCTGCTTATAGGCAATGAACTCCGCCGATTTCATCTGTTTTTCCGCGTTAGGACCGTAAAATTCCCGCAGGTAATCCTGATGATTCTGGCGAAGACGGCGGAAATCCTCCTGCAGCTCCTGCCACCATTCCCCGATCTCTTTCAGGGACATCCCTTCCAGATGTTCAGCCGTATGCAGAGCCGCCTGGAGACGGCGGAACGCGCTGGAGGAAAGTCCTGTCGTCCGCGTATACAGGTTTTCCAGCGTGATTGTCATACGCTCCACTTCCAACGCGGCTTCCGTCATCATGTACTGAAACTGTCGGTTTTTAAAGTCCGTAATCGTGTATGCCTTGTGGGGGTCCTGAATCGGAGTCAGATTTTTCCATTTTGCCAGCTGATCCAGGTCTGATATGAGCTGCTCCGCAGTATATTCGACGAAAAGCGGATCTTTGTGCAACAGGGTCAAAATGGTGTCCTTATCCAGCTGATAGTGCATTTTTTGATATTCCAGGTAGAATGTACGCATGATGGCCCGGTAGGAAATGTAGCTCTCCGCGGACAAATATCTTGTCTGCGGGATGCTCTCCAGCAAATCTGCCTGCAATGCCATCCGCATTCCTCCCATCGTGATACTCGTCATGTGAAACGACGCTTTTAAGAAATGTTAAATATAGTATATATGACTCGCCTGTATTTCGCAATCGTGATCGCTCCTGAATGGTATCTCACATGACGAAAACCCGCAGCAACACGGCAATGTCTAACCAACAGCTGCGGCCGCCTCATCAAAACATTTTCCCCTTAACCTGCACTTAATTTTAAGGGAAAGGTTTAAAGGCTGAGGGAATTATTTTAACCTGTAATAGCAAGTGTTCTTTCCGGCGCCCTCCCGTTTCAGTTCGCCGGATGCCACCAATTTCCGCAGCGCCCCTTCGATGGAGCTGATACTGAGCGAAGGGCAAAGCTCACGGATGTCCTGCTTCGTAAACCGGCCGATTTTCTCCATGGTGGCCCGGCGCACGGTCTCCAGGGCAGGGAGCTTGGTCTCCACCAGAGCAAAGCGATCTTCAAAGTCCTTGTAGGCGGAAAGAATGGTCCCCAGCAGATACTTGATGAACGGAACCACATCTTCGGTGCCTTCATGCCATCCGATTTGCGCCTGGCCCAGGACATCATAATAGAGGTCCTTATTTTTTGCGATCTTGGCCTCCAGCGAGATATACTTGCCCACATAGAACCCGCTGCGGTAGAGCAGCAACGTGGTCAGCAGGCGGCTCATTCTGCCGTTTCCATCATTGAAGGGGTGAATGCAGAGAAAGTCGTGGATGAACACGGGAATAACAATCAGCGGCTCCACTTCCATGTTCCCAATGACCCGGTTGTATTCCTCGCAGATCCTGTCCAGGGCCTCCGGGGTTTCATAG
>OESA01000404.1_pt1 | contig 11546 bp, 8 predicted proteins | sample 1540101 | NCBI WGS metagenome assembly OESA01 (sample SAMEA3891891, study PRJEB23780) | metagenome | biome: terrestrial biome; feature: animal house; material: Caecal content | place: Italy | collected 2015-05-05 | reverse complement strand
GCATAACGGATGCTGCCTAACATCTCGTGTGCATTGTAGTTGGCAAAAGAGAATCCGGTGCCGGTGCCTTCATACTCATTATAAGGCTGCACCGTATCCTTCAGGCCGCCGGTTTCCCGGACGATGGGCACTGTGCCGTAGCGCAGGGCCATGAGCTGGGACAGGCCGCAGGGCTCGGCGATGGAGGGCATGAGGAAAATATCCGCGCCGCCGTAGATGGCGGTGGACAGGTTGGGGGAGTACATCATGTGGGCGGCGAAGCGGCCGGGGTACTGGTTCTGGGCCTGGCGGAAGGCCTCCTCATAGTTCCAGTCGCCGGTGCCCAGCACGATCATCTGCACATCCATGCCCATGATGTCGTGGATGGCGGCGGTGACCAGGTCAAAGCCCTTGTGGCGCACAAGCCGGGACACGCAGGCCACGATGGGGGTGTCCGGGCTCTCCCGCAGGCCGCTCATCTGCTGCAGGGCGGCCTTGCAGTTCTTCTTGCCCGCCATCTGCTTGTAGGAGAAGAACTTGGTCAGCCCCTTGTCCCGCCAAGGGTCGTACAGCTCGGTGTCGATGCCGTTGAGGATGCCCCGCAGCTTGTGGCGGTTGTCGGACACCACCCCGGCCAGGCCGTGGGCGAAGAAGTCATACTGGAGCTCCGAAGCGTAGGTGGGGGAGACGGTGGTCACATAGTCGGCGGCGTAGATGGCCCCCTTCATCAGGTTCACGTCCCCGTGGTACTCCAGCATGTGGGGGTTGAGGTAGCCGGCGTTGAGGCCGAACAGATCCTTCAGGGTCTGGCTGCCATAGCGGCCCTGGTACTCGATGTTGTGGATGGTGAACACGCTCTTGGTGTCATAGAGCTGGGGGATGCGGTGGCGCTCCTCCAGCAGGTAGATGGGCACCAGGGCGGTCTGCCAGTCGTTGCAGTGGATGATCTCCGGCATAAAGGCCAGAGCGGGGAGCAGGGAGATGACGGCGCGGGAGAAGAAGCCGAAGCGCTCCCCGTCGTCGTAGTGGCCGTACAGGGCCTCCCGCTTGAAGTAGTACTCATTGTCCACGAAGTACCAGATCACGCCGTCCTTGTCCAGGCGGAACAGGCCGCAGTAGACCCGCCGCCAGCCCAGGGGGACCTCGATGTTGCACACGAAGGACATCTGATCCTTCCAGCCCTCCGCCACCTTCTGGTACAGCGGCAGGATGACCGCCACCTCGTTTCCGGCCTGGACCAGCGCCTGGGGCAGGCTGCCGGCCACATCGCCAAGGCCCCCGGACGCCGCCCAGGGATTCGCCTCGCTCGCGCAGAATAAAACGTTCATAAGTTTCCTCCTTGTGTTATGGGGAGGGGGCGGGGGCCCTGCCCGCCCTGGCGCCCCGGCCGGTGGAGGCCGGCGGCCTGATCCTGAGCCGCGCCCCTCTGCTGCTGACGCCGGCGGGGGACTGCCACCTGCTGTGCCTGCTGCTGACCGGCACGGCGCCGGCCCAGCTGCTGGGCGGCCTGCCCGAGCAGCCCTTTTCGGCCCGGGGCGAGACCTGCCCCGGGGCGGCCGAGCTGATGGGCCGCCTGGCCGGGGAGGAAGCCGGGGGCAGCCGGGCCCGCAGCCAGCTGGTGTTTGCCCTGCTGTGCGAGCTGGCCAACGCCGACAGCGCCGCCCCGCCCCTGCCCCCTCTGGCGGCGGCGGCCATCGAGGACATCCGGGCCAACTACGCCGGCCTGTATGGGGTCGAAGAACTGAGCGAGCGGCTGGGCGTGTCCAAAAGCCACCTGATCCGGGTGTTCACGGCGGCGGTGGGGGTGCCGCCCGGCCGCTACCTGACCAGCGTGCGGATCGAGGCCGCCATGAAGCTGCTGCTCCACCGGGAGTACAGCCTGGACGTGGTGGCCAGCCTGTGCGGCTTTTCCGGCGCGAACTATCTGTGCCGCGTCTTTAAAAAAGAGACGGGCCAGACCCCGGCCCAGTGGCGGGCTGCCGCCGCCCGCACCGCCCTGGCCGACCTGACCGCCGACGAAAAGACCCGGGAGCAGGAGATGTTCATCTGAGTGGGCAATACCGGCCATCCCATGACAAAAACTGCTGATGTGCAACAGGCGGCGCGGGCTGTATAATAGATGTAAAATAAGGGCGGTGTCTGCGCGGCGAGCTTTTGCCGCGCTTTTTTGGGATGCCCTGCGCCAAAGCAGCAGGGGCCGACGGGAGGGCGACGATGTACCGGTTGATCATTGCGGACGACGAGGAAAATATACGCAACGGCATGGCCAACAGCCTGCCCTGGCGGGAGTGGGGCTATGAGGTGGCGGCTGTGTGCGCCAGCGGCCAGGAGGTGCTGGACCGGATGGAGGACTGCAGGCCGGACGTGGTCCTGTCCGACATACGGATGCCGGGGATGGACGGGGTGGAGCTGATGCAGCGGCTCAGCCTGGAATACCCCCAGGTCAAGATCGTGATCCTGAGCGGATACAGCGATTTCAAGTACCTGAACATGTCCATCCGCAGCCACGTGGCCGAGTACCTGCTCAAGCCCACCGACATCGACGACTTTGAGGAGACCTTCCGCCGGCTGAAGGCCGCCATGGACCACGAGCGGCTGCGCCGGGCCCAGATCACCGAGAGCGTGCTGCGCCATTTCCATGTCTGGCTCACCGCCATGCTGGGCGGGGTGGCCACCCCCGAGGACACCGACCGCTTTCTGCCCATGCTCACCGAGGCGGGCATCGACCTGGACAACCTGCAGGTCGCGGCCTTTGTCCTGGACGGCCACGGCGGCGACGAGCGCCCCGCCGGGATGCCCTATTTCGACACCGAGCAGGTGGAAAAGGCCCTGCTGGCCCAGGACTACGACGCCCTGCGGGCCGAGATCGACCGGGTGCTGCTGCCCCTGGCCGAGAGCCTGCCCGAATACCGCGCGGTGGACCAGCTGTGCCTGTCCCTTTTGTTCCACGTGTCGCTGTGGGGGCTGCGCTACGGCATCCAGATGGAAGAGGTGCTGCGCGCCCTGGGCGCCCACTACACCGACGTGTACCAGAGCGAGACGCTGGCCGCCAAGCGGGACTTTGTGCTGGCCTGCCTGTTCGGGTGCCAGCAGGCCCTGGCCGCCCGCCGCCGCAGCCACAGCCATGCCGTTAAAAGCGTGGCCATGTGGTGCGGATGATGGAGGGCTACAACGCCATGCTGGACAGCCTGCGCACCGGCATCGAACAGCAGATGGCGATGCAGCGCCGCCGCCAGGACCTGGAGATGCAGGTGCTGATGAGCCAGATCAACCCCCACTTTTTGTACAATACCCTGGAGTCCATCGTCTGGAAGGCGGGGGAGGCCGGCCGCCCGGACATCGGCAAGCTGGCCTCCTCCCTGGGCAAGCTGTACCGGCTGAGCATCTCGGGCGGGCTGTTCGTCCCCCTGGAGCAGGAGCTGGAACACGTGCAGATGTACATGAACATCCAGCGCAGCCGCTACGGCAACAAGGTGGACTATGAGGTGCGCCTCCACGGGGTGGACCCCGACCAGGTGGAGGTGCTCAAACTGATCCTGCAGCCCATTGTGGAAAACAGCCTGCTCTACGGCATGGAAGGGCTGGACCACACCCTGCGCATCCGGGTGGCCGCCTGGCGCCGGGGCGAAAAGCTGCTGCTCACCGTCACCGACAACGGGGTGGGGATGGACCGGGCCGCCCTGGCCCGCCTGCGGGACCAGATCGTCCAAGGGCGCAAGCCCCGCGCCGAGGCCAACTACCGCAGCACCGGCATCGGGCTGCACAACATCGGCGCGCGGCTGCGGCTGTACGCCGGGTCCTCCAGCTGCATCCGGGTCCAGAGCAAGCCCCAGTTCGGCACCCGCGTCACCCTGGAACTGCCCTGGCGCGCCATCGGAACAGAATCTTGAAACAAGCCGCCGCCTCCCGGTCCGCAAACGGGGGGCGGCGGCCTGTTTTTGGGGGCGCTGTGCCTGCCCGTCGGCTTTTTTTGACCTGCATCAGCGGTTCTTGACAAAAAGCAAAAAATGCAGACGGACTGCAATTCCCGCTTATGTTCACAGACTGTTTACAAGTTATAATAGAAACCAGAAACGGGCAGGGCCCACGCCCCGCCCCCATGATGCCTGTGAGAGATCGGGGCCGGCCCGCGGCACCTTCGGCTTTGCGGATGCGCCCCGGAAGAAGATCAAGGAGGATACCCCATGCAAAGAAAGTTCATTTCCCGCCGTTCTTTCCTCAAGTGCGCCGGTGTGGGCGCCGTGACGGCCGCGGCCGCCGGGCTGCTGGCCGGCTGCGGCGGCTCGGACAGCTCTTCGTCCAGCGCCGCCTCGTCGGCTGCGCCCGCCGAGCCCGCCGACCCCAATAAGCCCTACGCCGGCGTCACCCTCTACTACGCCGCCACCGACACCGAGGCCACCGGCCCTGAGATGCAGGACATCGTGGCCATGGTCAAGGAAAAGACCGGCATCAACATCGAGTTCAACATCATCCCCAAGGCCGACACCGGCGAGGTGGACAAGCGCCTGGTCAGCCTGCAGGCCGGCGACGCGCTGGACATCGTGTACGGCACCGTGGCCCAGCTGAAGGTGTTCTACGACGCAGGCGTCCTGGAGCCCCTGGACGAGATGGCCGGCGCCGCAGGCTACGACATCAAGTCGGTGTTCGGCGACAGCGCCCCGGTCTATGACGACGGCCAGACCTACGGCCTGCCCGCTTTGGGCCGCACCGGCCTGTACACCCTGATCTATGTGCCGGTCATCATGGTGCTCAGCTTCATCCTGGCTTATCTGCTGAACAAGGGCGTCTTTTGGGCCAAGGGCATCCGCTCGATGTTCTTCCTGCCCTACGTCTCCAACATGGTGGCCGTCGCCGTCGTGTTCCAGCTGATGCTGGGACCCCGCGGCCCCTTCTATTTGCTGCAGAAGTTCTTCGGCGTGGAGGACCCCATCATCCCCCTGCTGAACCAGAAATGGGCCCTGCCGGTGGTCGTCCTGATCGCCGTGTGGAAAGGCATCGGCCTGAACTTCCTGACCTACCTGGGCGCGCTGCAGAACGTGGATAAGTCCCAGGTGGAGGCCGTCGAGATCGACGGCGCCAACAAGTGGCAGCAGATCAAGAACGTGGTCATCCCCGCCGTGGCCCCCACCACCTTCTTTTTGACCATCAGCTCCATCATCACCAGCCTGCAGAACTTCACCGTCATCCAGTCCCTGACCGACGGCGGCCCCGGCCAGGCCACCACCGTCATGAGCCTGAACATCGTCAACACCGCGTTCGTCAAATACGAGACCAGCTACGCCGCCGCCCAGGCCCTGGTCATGTTCGCCATCGTCATGGTCATCACCCTGATCCAGTGGCGCGGCCAGAAAAAGTGGGCAGATCAGTAAAGGAGGCACCCTGTCATGCGCGCAAAACAAGAGAAGATCCTCAAAATCGTCATCACGGCCGTCATGGTCATCCTGGGCCTGATCTGCATTTACCCCTTCATCTTCATGCTGTCCTCGTCCTTTAAGCCGAGCGGCGACGTTCTGTCCACCCCCCTCCAGATCATCCCCTCGAACTTCACCATGATGAACTTCGAGACGTTGTTCAACAATGAGTTCTACGACTTCTTCCAGTGGTTCGGCAACACCGTCGTCATGACCGGCCTGACCCTGATCCTCAAGTTCTTCATCATCACCATCACCGCCTACGGCTTTGCCAAGATGAAGTTCCCCGGCCGGGACGCCATCTTCCTGGTTTTGCTGGCCGGCCTGATGATCCCCAGCGACATCATGATCATGCCCCGGTACATCATCTTCAAGAACCTCGGCATCCTGAACACCATGTGGTCCCTGATCCTGCCCGCCGCGGTGGACGTCTATTTCGTGTTCCTGCTGCGCCAGGCTTTCGTGGCGGTGCCCGAGGCCCTGAGCGAGGCCGCCCGCATCGACGGATGCAGCCACTTCGCCATCTACCGCCGCATCATCCTGCCCCTGTGCATGCCCCAGGTGTCCACCATGCTGCTGTTCAGCGTTGTCTGGAGCTGGAACGACTACATGGGCCCCTACCTGTACATCTCGGACATCAACAAGCAGATGATCTCGGTCGGTATCAAGCTGTTCGCCTCGGGCCTGGCGCAGGACTACGGCGCCCAGATGGCCGGCGCGACGCTGGTCCTGATCCCGGTCATCGTGGCCTTCTTCCTCTGCCAGAAGTACTTCGTCGAGGGCATCACCGCCGGCGCAGTCAAAGGCTGATCTTTTAACTGTCAAGGAGTTTTCAACACTATGCGTGATCGTGCGCTTCTGCCCACAGCCGGGCGCTTTTACAAGGCAAACCTCCACTGTCACACCGTTTTGTCCGACGGCCGCTGGACCAAGGAACAGGTCAAAGCCGAATACCAGCGGCGGGGCTACTCCATCGTGGCCTTTACCGACCACCGCCATTATGGCTGGCACCCCGAGCTGATGGACGACGGCTTTGTCCCTCTGGCCGCCTACGAGGCGGACCTGAACGAGCCGTTCCCCCCGTCGGGCAGCTTCCAGCGGGTGAGGACCTACCACCTGAACTTTTACGACACCGACCCCGTGGCCCGGGGCGGTTTTGAGGCCGTCCAGCCGCCCCAGCGGTACGGCGACATGGAGGCCCTCAATGCGTTCATCGCCCGGATGAACGGGGACGGGTTCCTCTGCTGCTACAACCACCCCTACTGGTCTTTGCAGAACTGCACCGACTACCAGGGGCTGCAGGGCGTCTTTGCCATGGAGATCTACAACCACGGCTGCGAGCTGGACGGGCTGTACGGTTACGCGCCCCAGGCCTACGACGAGATGCTGCGGGCGGGGCAGAAGCTGTTCTGCGTGGCCACCGACGACAACCACGACGTCTACGCCCCCGGCGACCCCCGGTGCGATTCCTTCGGCGGGTTCACCATGTTCAAGCTGGAAAAGCTGACCTACGCCAGCGTCATCGAGGCCATGAAAAAGGGCGATTTCTACGCTTCCAACGGCCCGGAGATCCAGGAGCTGTCCATTCGGGACGGGGCGCTCTGCGTCCGGTGCAGCCCGGTGGAAAAGATCTATGTGGTCACCAGCGGCCGCCGCTGCCTGATGCAGCTGGCCGCCCCCGGGCAGACCCTGACCGAGGCGTCCTTCCCCCTGAGCGGGGACGAGGGCTACGTCCGGGTGGACTGCCGGGACGGCCAGGGCCGGCACGCCTGCTCCAACGCCTATTGGCTGGACGGCTGACCGGTGGCCGCGCGTACATTTGCCCGCCTGGCTTCGGCCGGGCAGGGCCGGCGGCTGTTCCTGCTCAGCTGGGTGGCCTACGCCGCCGCCTATGTGGGGCGGTACAACTACTCCGCCGTCATGAGCGCCATCACGGCGGAGGGCACCCTGACCCTGTCGGCGGCGGGGGCGGTGTCCACCGGGTATTTCGTCTGCTATGCGGCGGGGCAGATCCTCTGCGGCATCCTCAGCCAGAAGGCTTCCCCCTTTGGGATGATCCCCCTGGGGCTGGCTCTGTCGGCGGGGTGCAACTTTGGGATGGGCGTTGCCCCGGCGGGGGCCATGCCCCTGCTGTGGGCGGCCAACGGCCTGTTCCAGGCCATGGTCTGGCCGCCCATCGTCCGCCTGTTTGCCGAGTGCATGCCGTTTGAACAGCAGGATTCCGCCTGCGTTTCCATCAATTCCACCACGCCGGCCGGGACGCTGGGTGCCTATGCCCTCAGCGCCGCGGCCCTGGCCCTGGCGGGCTGGCGGATGGCGTTCTGGGCCTGCGGCGTGCTGATGCTGGCAGCAGCCGTGCTGTGGACCGTGGGCAGCGCGCCTTTGCGCCGCGCCGCCGGCAGTGCGTCCGCCAAGGCCGCGCCGGAAGGCCCTGCCGCCCGCAAAGCCGAACCGGGCGCGGCGCGCCGGATGCTGCCGGCCCTGTTTGCCGCCGGTCTGGTCTGGCTGGTGGTGCCGGCCATGCTCCACGGCGGGCTGAAGGACGGCGTCACCAGCTGGGTGTCCAGCATGATCCAGAGCAATTTCGGCGCAAGCCCCGCCTTTTCAGCGGCCGTCTCGATGGTGCTGCCCCTGGTCAACCTGACCGGCGCGTATCTCGCCGGCTGGCTGGATCACCGGGTGTTCCGCAACGAGGTCAAGACCTCGGCGGCTTTGATGGGGCTGGCCCTGGCCTGCCTGCTGGCCCTGCCCATGGCGGTGCAGGCCAGCCTGCCGGTCTCGCTGGTGCTGATGGACGCCACCACCGCCCTGATGCTGGGGGTCAACACCATGTTCATCAACGTGATGCCGGTCAAGATCGGCCGCAGCAGCGGCGCGGCCGTCCTCTCGGGCAGCCTGAACGCCATCACCTACCTGGGGGCGGCCCTCGCCACCTGGGGCATCGGCACGGCGGCCGAGGGCTTCGGCTGGGGGGCGGTGTTCGTCCTCTGGGCCGTGATGGCGGGGACGGCGCTGGCCGTCTGCCTGCTGCTGGCCCGGCCCTGGGGCCGCTTTGTCCGGAAATGTGAGATGGAAAGGGGGGACCTGGTATGAACGCAAGACCTGTGCTCTGGGCCGGCGCGGCGGATGCAGCCGCGGCAGTCCGGCAGCTCTGCCCGCAGGCCGCTGCGGACGCTCTGGCCCGCGCCGGGGAGATCTGCGGGCACACCTTCCTGTTCCGGGACCACTGGGAGATGGAGCCCACCCGCGAGCCCGTCCATTTTGACGGCCCCGTCGTCTGGGACGCCGTCCCCGCCGGGGACCCCGAGTGGACCTACGCCCTCAACCGGCACACCATCTTTGTAAATCTGGGCAGGGCCTGGCAGTACACCGGCCAGGCCCGCTATCTCGACGCCTTTGTTTCCCTGCTGGGGGACTGGCTGGACCGCGTGCCCCGCACCCCCGCCAGCGAGAACACCACCTGGCGTGCGCTGGAAGCCGGCCTGCGCCCCGAAAACTGGCTGCGGGCCCTCGGCCTGTTCGGGCCGGCGGTGCCGGAGGCCCTGGGCCGCCGCATCGACGAGAGCCTGGCCGCCCACGGGGACTACCTGGCCCGGGCCCACGGACCTTTCCAGCGGCTGAGCAACTGGGGGGCCATCCACGCCCACGGGCTGTTTTTGATCGGGCTGTGGCTGGGCCGGGCCGATTGGCAGGCGCTGGCCCTCGGCCGCCTGGAGGAGAACCTCCGCCAGGCCGTCCTGCCCGACGGCGTCCAGTGGGAGCAGAGCCCCATGTACCACTGCGAGGTGCTCCACGCCCTGCTGGACACCCTGCTTTTGGCGGAGCGCAACGGGATCGACGTCCCGCCCCTCCTGCCGGAAAAAGCCCGGGCCATGTGCCGGGCCCTGGCGGTCTGGGCCGCCCCGGACCGCACCATCCTGCCCCAGGGGGACAGCGACGTCATCGACGCCGGGGACCTGCTGGCGGCGGGGGCCCTGCTGTTCCGTGACCCGCTGCTGGCCGCCGCGGCCCAGGGGCCCCTCTGTGAGGAGACGCTGTGGGACTTCGGCCCCGACGCTCCGGCCCGGCTGGCGGCCCTGCCGGCGGCCTGGCCCGACTGCCCCTCCCAGAAGCTGGAGGCCAGCGGCAACTACATCCTCCGCTCCGGCTGGGGCAGGGAGGATACCTGGATCCATTTCCGCGCCGGCAGCCTGGGCGGCGGCCACGGCCACGCGGACCTGCTCCACGTGGATGTGTACCACGGCGGGGAGGCCGTCCTGACCGACGCCGGCCGGGGCACCTACGTGGACGGCGGGCTGCGCCGCGCCCTGAAAGGCCCCGCCGCCCACAATACCTTCCGGGTGGACGGCGCCGGCTTCACCTGCTACCGCGGCACCTGGGAGTGGGGGCCCATCGCCCAGCCTCTGCCGGCCCTGGCGCGCTTCACCCCGCTGGCGGACCGCCTCGACGGGGGGCACCTGGGGTATCTGGCTCAGGGCGCGGCGGTGGAGCGGCAGCTGGTCTTTCTCAAGCCAGGGCTGCTGGTGGGGGCGGACATCCTCCGCGCCCCGGACGGACGGCCCCACCGGGCCGAGCAGTTCTTCCACTTCGGCCCGGGCCGGCTGACGGCCGGGGAGAGCGCCGCCCTCTGGGAGGGCGGACGCACCTGCGCCCAGCTCCACTGGCTCAGCGGGCAGCGGGCCGAATGTTTCGCCGCGCCCTGCGCCCCCGCCAACAACCGGGTGGAAGATGCCCCGGCCCTCCGGCTGGATGCCCCGGCTGCGGCCGGCGTGACGGCCCTGGTGTGGGTGCTCAGTCTGGGCGGCCCCTGCCAGGCAGAGCTTGTGCCGGTGTCCACCGGGGCGGGCCAGCCCCTGCCGCCCGGCACGGCCGGAGCCGTCCGCATCCGGCGGGACGGGGCGGAATCCACCGTCCTGTTCAGCTGGCAGGCGGGGAGCCACGACGCCGGCCTGCTCTGCGCCGGGGACTGCACCGGCCACGGGAATGTCCTTGTTTTCACCCCGCAGTGCCCCCAGGGGCTCTGCCTTGACTAAACACCCGGGGGCCGGGAGAGGCGGGACGCCTCCCTATACCCACGATCGAAAGGAATTTGTATGAACGACGAAAAACGCACCGGCCGGGTCACCATCCCCACCGATCTGGACGTGGTGCCCGAAACCCTGCAGATCCTGGAGAAGTGGGGGGCCGACGCCATCCGCGACTGCGACGGCACCGAGTTCCCCGCCCAGCTGCAGGACACCGGCGCCAAGATCTATTCCACCTACTACACCACCCGCAAGGACAACGCCTGGGCCAAAGCCAACCCCGACGAGATCCAGCAGTGCTACATCATGACCCCCTTTGCCACGGCGGCGGAAGGGGAGCTGCGCATCCCCCTGATGCGGGGCATCAGCCATGAGCTGCTGCGGGTGAACGACCGGGACGACATCGCCCGCTGGTGGGAGGTGGTGGACCGCACCACCGGCCAGCCCCTGCCCTCCGCCGCCTGGCGGTACGACCGGGAGGCCGGGGCGGTGGTCATCCCCGCGCCGGAAGCCTACCATGAATACACGGTCAGCTTCCTGGCTTACCTGATCTGGGATCCCGTCCACATGTACAACGCGGTGGTCAACGGCTGGACCGATGTGGAGCACCAGATCCCCTTCGACGTCCGCCAGCCCAAGACCCACCAGTATACCCTGGAGCGGCTGCGCCGCTTCCTCGAGAGCCACCCCTATGTGGACGTGGTGCGCTTCACCACCTTTTTCCACCTCTTCACCCTGGTGTTCGACGAGCTGCGGCGGGAAAAATACGTGGACTGGTACGGCTATTCCGCCTCGGTCAGCCCTTACATCCTGGAGCGGTTTGAAAAAGAGGCGGGCTATCCCTTCCGCCCCGAGTACATCATTGACCAGGGCTACCACAACAACCAGTACCGGGTGCCCGGCAGGGAGTACCGGGACTTCATGGCCTTCCAGTAGCGGGAAGTGAACGCCCTGGTGCGGGAGATGACCGACATCGTCCACGCCTACGGCAAGGAAGCCATGATGTTCCTGGGGGACCACTGGATCGGCACCGAGCCCTTTGGGGACCGGTTCGCATCGTCCGGCGTGGACGCCATCGTGGGCAGCGTGGGCAACGGCAGCACCCTGCGGCTGATCTCGGACATCCCCGGGG
>OESA01000403.1_pt1 | contig 11571 bp, 9 predicted proteins | sample 1540101 | NCBI WGS metagenome assembly OESA01 (sample SAMEA3891891, study PRJEB23780) | metagenome | biome: terrestrial biome; feature: animal house; material: Caecal content | place: Italy | collected 2015-05-05 | reverse complement strand
CCTACTTTATGGAGGGCGTGAAAATCCGTTACCCGGAATACTGCCGGGAGCTGCCGCCTGCGAAAAAGCAGGCGGAACCGGCGCGATAATACGTTTGAATGGAGGAATGAACCATGGCAGAATCGGCTCTTGCCCTGCGGGAACACCCGCAGATTATTGAACTTCTCTCCGTATTGGAGCAGAACAGCCTTTCCAAACAGAAGGAAGAAGTACAGGCCCTGGTGGGCTATATCGACGGCATGGAAGAAAAGCTGTCGCAGATGATGGACGAAATGAAGGCCATGCGCCTGGAGGTGGAAAAGCTCCACGACAAGGGAATCCGCGCCCGGTGCGCCCAGCTTGTGGGGACGGCGGAAGGAAAAATCCGCCAGGGAAAGACCATGCTTTCCACGGCCAGGACAAACTTTGTCTCGGCTGCCGGGCGTATGCTGGGGACGTTTCAGGAAAAGGGGCGCGCCGCCCTGCGCCATGCGGTGCAGGCGCTGCGTATCCCCGCCGTCCTCTCCCGCATGGAGCGCGGTTTTTCCCACGCAAGCCAGGCGATGGAGCAATGCGCCGGGAAACTGGATGTGATCCGGGATGAGCTGCACCAGGCGGGCGGCCACATGAAAAACGCCGGGCGCGCCCTGGCTGGAAAAGAGGCCCTGGAGGCCCAGAAACTGGAGGCCGACAAGGGCGCGCTTGCCAGGCTGCGAGGGCTGTTTACGTCCTGCGGCAAAACCTTTGCCCAGATGGAGCGCAGCGCGGGACGCCTTGCGGAAAAAGCAGGCGGCGAAAAATCTTCCGTAAAAACCGAGCTGCGGGGGCTGAAACCGGCCCCGGAGGGGCAGCGCCGCCAGGCGGCCAATAAAGAACAGGCGCGATAAGCATAAGGAGGGGTGAAACATGAGCGATAAAGCAAAAAGCAGACTGATGATTGCAGGGGCGGCCCTTTGCGCCGCCCTGTTCCTTTTCTCCGGGGCTATGCTGGCCCGTGAATACCTCGACCAGAAGCAGAGCGCCGAAGCCTTTGCAGAAGTGGCGGATTTGATTAAGGAAGATGTAGAGCCGCCCACGCTGGAACTTGCCGACGACCCGGCCCCAAAGCCGGAAGAACTTACGGCTTTTGAAAAGTACGCGGATGTGTACGCCCAGAACAGCGACCTGGTGGGCTGGATTTCCATTCCCGGCACCCGGATTGATTATCCGGTCATGCAGACCAAGGATACCCCCAATTTCTATCTGAAGCACGCTTTTGATAAGTCGTATAGCAGCTATGGGGTGCCCTATATGCAGGAAAACTGCGACGTCGGCATTTCCGACAACCTGGTGCTGTACGGCCACCACATGAACAACGGCAGTATGTTCTCCGACCTGTGCAAGTATGAGAGCGAGGATTTTTACCGGGAACACAAGACCATCCGCTTTGATACCCTGGACAGCTTTGGCGAATATGAGGTGATCGCCGCCTTTAAGACGGTAGCCTACTCGGAGGAAGGCTTCAAGTATTACCACTTTGTCAATGCGGAGAGCGCCGGGGCTTTTGACGGGTTTATTGCCGAGTGCAAGGCGCTGGCGCTTTACGAAACGGGCGTAAGCGCGGAATATGGCGACCAGCTTATCACCCTTTCCACCTGCGAGTATTCCCGGACAAACGGGCGGATGGTGGTTGTGGCAAAGCTGCTGGAGGAATAAGGGCGGCCCCGCCCAGGGAAGGAGGTGAAGCCCATGGGCAAGGGCATTAAAACAAGAGTGGCCGAAAAAGGAATTAAGTCCATTGACAAAGCGGCGGTGGCCTCGGAACGGATGAAGGAGGCGTATATCCGCACCAGGGATAAGGCCGACCACAGCCTGTATGCGGAGGAAAGCTCCCCCGGCGAGTATGCGTCCGACCGCCTTTCTTCTGGGGTGGATAGCGTCACCCATGAAGTGATCCACCAGTTTGATAAACAGGGCCGCAAAGGGATAAAGACCACAAAGGAGAACATTTCCAAGGTCAAGGAGAATATCCAGAAGCGGAAAGCCGCAGCCGAACAACCGAAAAAACAAGCCGAGAAGCAGGCGGCGAGGAAAACCCGGCAGGCGGCGGACAAGATCTCCGAGCCGGTAAGGACGCTCCGGCAGGAGCGTGGGGCCGTCAAGACCCTGGATCGGGGAAAGAAAAGCATTAAAACCGTGGACAGGGGTCGCAAGACCATCAAGCAGGCGTCCTCTACCGCCAAAGGGACGGTAAAAACCGCCAGCAAATCCATCAAGACGGCGGAAAAAACCGCGAAAGCCAGTATTAAGACCACACAGCAGGCGGCCAAAGCCGCCCAGCGGACTGCCCAGGCCACGGCCAGAGCCGCCAAGGCCACCGCCCACGCGGCCCGCGCTGCGGCCAGGGCGGCGGTTGCGGCTGCAAAGGTTGCGGCCAAGGCTACCATTGCGGCGGTGAAAGCCATCATTGCAGCCACCAAGGCGCTGATTGCCGCCATCGCTGCCGGAGGATGGATCGCCGTGCTGGTCATTGTCATTATCTGCCTCATCGGGCTTTTGATCGGCTCCTGCTTCGGTATTTTCTTTTCCGGCGAGGACAGCGGTTCGGGCTATACTATGCAGAACGTGGTGCAGGAGATCAACGATGATTACCAGCAGCAGATCGACACCACAAAGGCGAACCTGTCCCATGACGTGCTGGAGATGTCCGGCTCCCGCGCCGTCTGGCCGGAGGTGCTTGCCGTCTATGCCGTCAAGACGACCACCGACCCGGATAACCCCCAGGAGGTGGCCACCATGGACGACAGCAAGAAAGCCATCCTCACGGATATTTTCTGGGAGATGAACCAAATATCTTCCCGCACGGAAACCAGGACGGAAACGGTCATCACCGAAACTGATGACGGCAATGGCAATATCGTGGAGACGGAAACCACCGTCACCCAAACCTATCTGTATATCACCGTCAGTCACAAGACCGCCGAGGAAATGGCAGCGCAGTATGGATTTGACGAGGAACAGAAAGAGCAGCTTGCCGAACTTTTGGACGAGGAAAACCGCAGCCTGTGGAGCGCCGTTCTTTACGGCATTTACACCGAGGACGGGGCCATCGTCTCCGTGGCGCTCTCCCAGGTAGGGAATGTGGGCGGCGAGCCGTACTGGAGCTGGTATGGTTTTTCCAGCCGTGTGGAATGGTGCGCGTGTTTTGTGAGCTGGTGCGCCAACGAGTGCGGCTATATTGATACCGGCGTAATTCCCAAATATGCAGGGTGCGTCAATGGCGTACAGTGGTTCAAGGACAGGGGCCAATGGATGGACGGCTCCGCCGAACCGGCCCCCGGCATGATTATCTTCTTTGACTGGAACGATGAAAACGGGCAAGACGGGCTTTCCGACCATACCGGCATTGTGGAGAAGGTGGAAAACGGACGGGTTTACACCATTGAAGGCAATTCGGGCGATTCCGTCCGCCAGAACAGCTATCCCGTGGGGCATTATGAAATCCTCGGCTACGGCTGCCCGGAGTTTTGACAACCTCAAAAAGAAAAAGCCCAGCCGCACAGGCGGCTGGGTACATAGATTTTACGGATATTCTATTATTCCTTCATCTCGAAGCAATATCCGACCTCCCGGACAGATCGGATGGTAAAGGGAACATTGGAAGATGCCCGATACAGTTTTTCCCGTAGGTTACAGATGTGGAAACTGATAATATTACGTTCATTTCCCGCAGGACAATCTTTCCATACTTTTTCATAGATTTGATTATAGGTTAAGACCCATCCTTTGTGGATGACCAGCAGAAGAAGAATTTCATATTCCTTATGAGTCAGATATATTTCTTGCTGATTCCTAAAGACCTTCCGCCTACATGGATAAATGACCAGACCAGGAAATGAGAGCACCGGTTCATCATCTACTCTCCACTCTTTTAATTCTGGATGTTGCCGTATAACAGAAAGAATATCCTGAAAAGCAGTGGAGTCACGTTCCAAAAGCTCAATCATAATGAATTGTCCGATAACCATCACCTCCAGATGTCTATATACTATCCTATTAATCCCGTCCATCCATACAATGGCCAGACTGAAAACCACCTCATAATGCTTATCCCCATTTGTGCCAAAACCAGTGGAGCTGCCAATAATAACAGGGCTAAAAACAGAGTTTGAAAATAATTTTTTCTCCATTTGGATATTAACAGCACCACAGCACAATTCAGTTGAGTCGATATAAGTTGGCTAAGTACTGTCAACATTAAAAACAATATAAGCGGTAGATTGACAGGAAAACCTTGGTATTGCGGAATGCTCTGTATTCCTGCCCAAATCTCACCCATGGGATAGGCCGATGAAATCGATAAACCACGGAAGAACCAGGGGAGCAGCGTAATTCCCAAACAAGCAACGCTACATACCATCCATTTATGCCTAACAATCCGTTTTCTTCCCAACTTCGTAGCAGATAGAAGGCCCCAAAGACCTTTGTTGTCTTCCATTGCCATTACATTGGCAAAAGCAAAACTGAAGCATAGAGAAATTAGAAGAAGATTTATTAGAAAATCGTCATCCATTTGGCCAAAAAGATAGAGGTATCCTGTATCGTAGATAAATACACCGCCATCTGATAGAATGCGTTCGTACTGCGTTTGAACTCGCTGAAACCATGGATAGAAAGCTAATTCACTGTACCATGGTTCTTTCATGCTGTCTCCGGCATTTTCACTGATACTCCCTTCCGCTACCATTTGATCAATTCGCTCAATTTGGGCAAATGCCTCGTCATAGCGAGATTGTTCTGCTTTTATACTGGCTTCCTTTTCCTCGGTAAGCTCACCTTCTAAAGAGAGCATCATACTCTGATAGTATTGCTCGCCAGCCGATGGAGTGTAGTTCTTTCCAAGAGCATTCCATCCCAGAAGGATGGCAAAGGCCAGTAGAATCAGAAGCCCACGATTGGCAATGAGAATTTTATATCCTTCATGTCGAAATAAGCTGTTATGCGGATGAAATGGCAAATGGAAATATCCTGATGTCTGGTTAATACTCAGTCGGTTTCCATATCGAAACAGCAGTAGAACAGCTACAATGCCTACAGAAAGCAAAATGGCCAATAATACCAATGAACAGCTTGTGCGGCTGAATGGGAATCCCATGATATTTAGGTTGAGGTAAGTTCCAAATAAGGTATCCGTTCGAAGCATGCTAAAGTAGGAAAGATGTTTCAGCAAACTCAGATGCGAATAGGACGGAATAAGGGCATATAAAATCCAGTTCAAGCCTAAAAATCCGATCCCTACAAGCTGTGGTATGAAACTATGGGAGCTGTAAACTGCACAAGCAGCCAGCAGTAACCCCAGCAGGAATACCACGCCAATCTTTGTTATCAAACCAAGAGCCAGAAATGTTGCTAAAGAAATCGGAAAACTACTTTCCACATAGGGGGCCAAAGATTGAAGGGATGCAGATAAATTTCCAATCCCAGCCATACTGCTGGCATAAATCAAATTGGAACCATAAAGCAACAGGCAAACCACACCCCCATGGATCAGTACGGCAACAATTCTCGCCCCCATATCCGCCCATAATCCTCGTTTGGTGGAACGAGTAATAGCAAATAACCCCTTGCCCTTTTCTTCCGTTATGAGTTGGCCAACGAAAAGGAAGACGGAAAGAAGCAACAACAGGTCGGTTGCCTGGCTTTCTACCGCCATTGTCATCCCTTTAGATGGGAACCAGCGGATATTTTCTGAGGATAGCCCTGCATGGTCTGCGGCACTTTTTGCAATATTACGGCTTCCAAAATTTTCTTCCGATGTAGATGATTGAAAAATTGATATTCCACCAAGTTGACTGCTGTTTTTTTGTACAGAAGCCAAATAATCATCATAGCCGGATACAGCGGAAATTTCTTCATACAGTTCGTCAAGCAGAGTACGCTCCTTTGCCAAGGAGTCTGTGTAAACCAGATAACCCCCTGTGCGATAAAGTTCCTCATACTTCCCATATATATCAGAATTGCTTTCCTTTAGCTGCTCTGCAAGAGAATCTCCGGCTTCGCTGCCCTGACCGTAGAGACTCTGCACCTGCTCTACAAGAGAAAGTCCGTCCGCTTGTTCTTTTAGATCACTGATATAAGTGAGCTTTTCATGTTCTGTCATACCAGAAATATCCTGGCAGACAGCTTTGTAGGCGGAAAGAGGTGGTTCATCCCCTGTAGGCTGGTTTAAATACCAAAGGAGAAAAATATTTAAAAGAAGCAGCAACACCATGAGACTTAGAAAACTCCCTTTTCGCCAAACCTTTTGCAGTTCAAATCGTATGAGAGCTGTCATTGGTTTCCTCCTCTCCAAATACCTGCAAATAGACTTGCTCCAGGTTCTTCACATCTCCGTGTTTTTTACAAAGACTTGGTACGGTATCGTGGTCTACAATCTTTCCCTCCCGAAGAAGGATAATCTCTTTCGCAATCGATTCAATATCAGAAACCACATGTGTAGATACCAAGATGATTTTGTCCCCAGAAATGTTGCGGATGTTTTCCCGGATTCTCACTCGCTCTTTTGGGTCTAATCCAGCAGTAGGCTCATCCAAAATGACCAGATGTGGATCGCCTAAAATAGCTTGAGCAACCAGGATGCGCTGCTTCATTCCGCCCGAATAGGTGCCAATGGGACGGTATGCTTTTTCTGTCAAATTCACATAGTCCAGAACCCTCTGGATTTCAGCTTTCTGCGCTTTCTTTGGAATCCCTTTCAAGGTAGCCATATAGGAGAGAAAACGAATTCCGGTAAAAGTATCATAAAGACCTTGCTGCTGGGGAGCATATCCCAGCAGACTTCGATAGACAGCACCTATATCATGGACATTTGTCCCATTCCAAAGAACCACCCCTGAAGTGGGTTTCAAATTGCCTGTAATTATATTCATCAATGTTGACTTTCCCGCTCCGTTTGGCCCCAGCAGACCGTAAATGCCATTTTCCAAAGTCAAAGATACATGATCCAGCGCTTGCTTGGTGCCATAATGCTTTGTAAGATTTTGTAATTCCAGCATCTTTAAATTCCCCTCCCAATCATTTGGATTGGTGTGTAGTTCGGTACACTGTTCAGAAGATCATCCATAGAAATCAATCCGTATTGATACCGGGTAATATCATAGGAGTCGTCTCCTAAAGGTGTATATTCATAGTCGTAGACCACCAACGCACGGTCTCCGTCCATGGCCATCAGATCCAGTCTCCACCCCAGGGCTTGGTTAGTCAAACTACAGTGCGTGATTTCTCCAGTTTCCACATTCACCAGGTAATATCCATAATCTGCTGTCAGATTATGACTGGTACAGCACAAATAATTTCCCAGCGTACCATATAGATAATTGTTTTCCAAACTGCACAAAGTGCTTTTTTCTCCTGTAGCAAGGTCGATTTTCACAATGTCTTGGCTTGACTCATTAGAGGCATACAGGCACCCATTCAAGACCGCTTCAGCGGAAGAATTGCCCCCGGCAGCTTGAGAATACACCTGAGTTTTTTCCCCAGTAGAAAGTTCCAAAGAAGCATAGATAATCTGGCTGTTTTTCAGAAGATCCAGATAGCTGTTTTCATCCAAAGCGGCAGCTTCTTCCTCCGTCATACCATCGGGATACTGATATGCTTTCAATATAACTTTATCATCTGCTGAACCGATGATTTCCCAATTCAAACCATCGCCAAAATCCAGAGAGCAGACGGATTTGGCCTCGCCACTGTTTGGATTCAAGCAGATGAGTTGCCGGTCAGATGTTGTGGTATAGGTGCCTGAACCAGATTCACTTGCCCCCAATTTCTTTGTAACAAAATATAGGCCGTTATCATTCCCCAGAGCTACATCCTCCACTGTGGCATCAGCGTCAAAACTGTAAATACGCACCCGTCCGGAACCGTCCAGATTCATACGATATAACTCAGCCTGATCCGCTTCAACATTGGCAGCTCCGAAATCTCCAAGAATATTAACGATGGTAGAACCACTGGTATCTGGAGAACGGTCAAGGAAATACAAGTATCCATCCCAGATAAAAATTCGGCCATCCGAAGACGCTCCAGCCAATACAGAAGTACAATCTTCTGTATTATGCTGGCAACTGCTATCGCTGCAAAGATATACCTCCTGACAGGTGGCATAATCCATATACATCAGATGAGGGGCATAGCTGCCATCCGCAAGTTCCGAATCTTTCTCCGTCAGGTAATAAAAACCGTCCTCCGTACTACAATAGCGATTGAACAGACCAGTACGATGAATGAGAGATGTCAGGCCGCTTGCCGAATTGGTTTTATCCGATGCATGCGTATTTTGATTACCCTGATCTCCTGTACTGCTGTACTCGTTTCCTTGGCTGATGTTCTGATCAGAGTTACCGTTACCGCAGGCAGAAAGGTTACAAATGACCAAGCCAGCCAGCAATAATGCAATCCATTTTTTGTGCATAAAAAAGACCTCCTTGTGTGATTGCTGCAAAACACAGCTTTTTGAATACAAGGAGATCTTAATAGATAAAGGTCAAATTTTGGTCAAGATAGCAATACAAATTTTATAACAGCACCACCCTGGTCAGAGTTTGATAAGGTTAGCTGTCCGCCATGTTTCCGGCAGAGAACTCGACAAATAGCCAGTCCCATGCCAAGATGATTTTCATCATCACTTCCCATATAGGCATAGGCATAACTGTCCTTACTATTTAATACCTTTTGAGGGAATCCTGGGCCATCATCGGATACTGTGGTCGTTAAAAGCCCCTGACAATAGGAAAATTGAACCTTTATTTTTCGATTGGCAAATCGAACAGCATTGCCAATCAAATTTTCTAAAATACGGTATAGAATTTTAGCGTCCAAATTCAATTCTTTCTCAACAACTGTATTTTCCCAATCCAATTCTAAATGCTTTTCTTCTGTCAATAAACTTAAATCTTCTCGCATATCGGACGAAAGCGAAGTAAAATCCACTGGCTGAACCTGTACTTCCAATTCCTCCAGTCGGCTGATTGTACGGAGAGAGTCTGTATATCGTTCCAACCGGTGTGAAGTCTGAAGAATATTGGCAACTACAGAAGATATTTTTTCTTTGCTGATCTTATCGTCAGAGAGACTGAGCTGAAGATACTGGGCGTAGCCTTGGATAATAGCAATGGGATTTCTCAGATCATGAGCTACAGACCCCTGGAGACGTCTGCGTTCTTCCAGCATATCCCACAACTTTTGATTGTTTTCTTTCAACATTTGCCTCATTTGCTCAAAAGAAGCGCACAGCGCTCCCATTTCGTCTGCGCTGGGATAAGAGATCTGAAAATCCAGGTTTTGATCTGCAATCTGCTTTGTGGCCGAGGATAATAGCAAGATAGGCGTTTTCAATTTTTTTCGGTAAAATAAAAGGCCACAGAGAAGTATTCCTCCCAGTGAAAAAAATACTGGTAAAGCAATCATTCCGATTTGACTGGCCTGATAAACAAGTTGTCGCTTGGGAGAAAGGGCAGTAAAACTATTTTCTATTTTTGTTACTGAGTATTTTACATTCTGCTCGCCAGACAAAATATCACCTTCTGTATCTTCCATAGAAATCATAGAAGGGATTTCATTCAACACATCATTCAAGGGCATCGGAACCGTGGTTGTTGTTTCATTTCCATCGGAATCGCTTCGTTGGATTGTGAGATAGACCAGATTGGAGTCCGGTAATAAAGTTTTTTGTAGAGTTACACAGCCCCAAATTGTCAGACCGGACAGGATTGCTACAACAACCAATGTAGTCAATACATACAAGATAAAGGAACTACGAAGTCCACGGAATTTTATTGTTTCCATCGATAGCCAACCCCCCAGACAGTTTCAATATAGTCCTTTCCTGTAACACTTTGCAGTTTTTGCCGGATTTTACGAATATGTTCCTTTACTACACCACTATCTCCGGAAGCATCCAGCCCCCACACGGCTTCATAGATTCGTTCCCGATCAAAGACCTGCCCGGCATGGGTTAATAGAAGCTCCAAAATATCAAATTCTCTCTTGGAAAATTCGATTTCTGTCCCCTTAAAATGCACTGTACGGCGGGAAAGATTTACCAGAAGCTCCTGAGAAGCCAGCAATCGTGAAGAATCATGTGTACGTGCCTCTCTTCTCAGGTGAGCAGAGATTCTGGCAGCAACTTCCGGAAGACTGAATGGCTTGGTAATATAATCATCGCCACCAATGAGCAAACCGTTAATTTTATCCTGTTCTGCATCTCGTGCAGTAAGAAACAGGATGGGACAAGTGACTTCATCCCGTATGGTTTTGCAAAGTTCCAAACCATTCATACCTGGCATGTTGATATCCAGCAGGATTAAGTCAGGAGATTTTTTCAGTTTTTCCATGGCTTGTACACTATCGGTAGCCATAAAAGGCAGATATCCCATATCACCCAGGTAGTCGGCCAAAAGCTCTGTCAGCATCGGTTCGTCATCTACGATCAAAATTTTGTATTGCATGAGCAAGTTCATCCTTTCGCTATTTTCCTTTTATTATCTCTTGTAAAAGTCAAGATTCAGTCAAGATATTTCTATTTGGGAGCCAGGAGTCCCACTCGTAGTATACCATACTGTGAGGAAGTTCTGGTCAAATATTTAAAGAAAAGCGGATTGACTTCTCAAGCTGCAAACTTATAACCTTATAAAAAAACTCGCAGGTTAGAGCATAACCTCTTTCCTGCGAGTCTCATTCTTTCTTTTTTTCTGGTGGTACGAATTCCAGTAGATCACTGATCTCACAATTCAATACCGTACATAGTCGTGCGAGAACATCTATATCCAATCGAGTGATCTGGTTCCTGCAGTAATTGTTGATCTGTGTCCGCTGCATCTCTGCCCGATGGCTTAACATATTTTTACTTAGGCCGGATTCCTTTAATAGTTCATCCAGCTTGATTCGAATGGTTCCATACTCCACTTGCCAACCCTCCTGCTTGAAAATTTTGTTGACAAGTATAGTGTACCCTTGATAGAATAGAAAAATAAGATGTAGTATGTCTCGTTAGACTTCTTGCACAATCAAATATGGAAGCAGGTAGAGGTAATAAATTTACATAGCTTTCTCTATTCCGCAATTTTTGTCAAAATTTGCGGTTGGCCTCAGCAAAAGCTAAGAGAAAACTACTTAATTCCTAAAAATCCCCTTTTATAATACCCTCATCAAAAATGGATGAGGGGGAAACTACACCTTTCCTGTCAGTTATCCCCATAAGGGGAGAACATGGCAAAGAGGTACATAGGAACCGGCGAACATCCGCCAGGAAATAAAAAATGTCTATTACATACCGCAGTCCTCCAAGGGATTGCGGTATTTTTCTATTCGACATCTTTTGCCACATTTCTGCCTTTATTCCCATCTTGTAGCTATTTTTGCTGGCGTCATGCGCTCGTCTTTTGGCGAGCGCATTTTTTATTTGTCGGAAAATGGCGATGGCTCTTATATAGTCACTGCTGTTCATTTTGTCATTGCCGTGGGCCGCCGTCCGCCTGGATTTCTTCTCGAAATTCAGACGGAACGGAGGTACACAGCGTGGACGCTGGTAAAAAGAAAATATGGGTTCGCGGCCAA
>OESA01000401.1_pt1 | contig 11695 bp, 11 predicted proteins | sample 1540101 | NCBI WGS metagenome assembly OESA01 (sample SAMEA3891891, study PRJEB23780) | metagenome | biome: terrestrial biome; feature: animal house; material: Caecal content | place: Italy | collected 2015-05-05 | reverse complement strand
AACCCGCATAAATACGGGATTCTTTTTGTCACAAAATAAAACAACTCCTCACTGATTTATGGTAAAATTGAGATGTCCAGTAACAATTAACCATATCCACCAGTAAAGGAGTTGTACCTATATGATACCATACAAACAGCTTTCTTTGGCAGATATTTTTACCGATTGCCAAAATAAATTTGATAACGATAAATATGAGTTCCTTTCCATCCTTGAAGAAACCATTGATCTCGATGAAATTGTCCCGGTGTCTTTTGTTTCTCATTTTCACGCTGCCACCGGCAGACCCCGCAAGCATCTTCTTTTCCCGATGCTCAAGGCTCTGTTATTACAGCTGATCTTCTCAATTCCAACCACTTCCCTCCTGATCGTATTTCTGAAATACTCCCAGGAACTGCGGGATTTCTGTGGCTTTTCTGTTGTTCCGGATGCTTCTAAATTCACCCGGTTTAAACAGGATTTCTTATCGGACTTACAATCCATGTTTGACAGGCTTGCTGACCTGACTGAACCGATCTGCCAACGGATTGATAAGACAAAAGCGGCTATGCTTCTCTTTGACACCTCCGGCATTGAGGCCTGGGTTACCGAAAACAATCCCAAATATGCCAACCGTATCATCCGGCAGCTGAAAACCTTCAAAAAAGCAAATGGACTGGATGACTCCTTCGACCCTTATAAAGCTGCCTACGGCTCCATGCCTTCCCACGCCGCTGCCAATCCAGCCATACAGCAGATGTACATCAACGGTCATTTTTGTTATGCCTTTAAATTTGGCATCCTGACAAACGGGCTTGGCATTGTCAGGGATATCAGCTTTTATAACAAAGACTTTCTGGATGCTCACCCGGATATCGTGGTTGGAAAGAAATCCGACTCCCCGGATGAGGATAAAAGCCTTGCGGATTCCAAAGCTCTCATTCCTGTGCTGAAGGACTTTTTTAAGAAACATCCTCTGATCAACCCCAAAACATTTCTGGGGGATGCAGCTTTTGACTCCATTGAAATCTATAAATATCTGCTTCAGGAAGCTTCTTTTGAGAAAGCTTATATCCCGCTTAACGGAAGAATCTCTCTTCCGGAAAGTGACTGCCCTTTAAATGAAAATGGCATTCCCTGCTGCCCGAAAGATCCTTCCCTGCCGATGAAACGGGAAGGCAGTAAATCCCATCTGCGCTGCGGACTCCCTACCATGAAGTTTGTATGTCCCAAAATGAAATGGGTATATGATAAGGAAACGGGTAAAAGTAAGCGTGTCTGCCATTGCGATAATCCTTGTACAGAATCTTCCTGCGGCAGGATGGTTTATCTTTATCCTGAGAAAAATCTGCGTGCCTACCCTGGTACAATCCGCGGTACGGATGAATGGAATTCCACCTACAAAGTCAGAGGGAATGTTGAGAAATCCATCAACCATTTCAAAGACAGTTTTTGTGTTGCCGGACGTAAAACCCAGAATGAGAAAACGCTTCATGCCGACCTGCTTCTTGCCGGGATTACCCAGCTCATTACGGTAATAGTTGCAGACAAACTGCACAAGCATCAATATATCCGCAGTTTAAAGCCCCTGATTGCATAACCTCACACGCCACATATCATTTCACAGGCAGATATCCTTATCTGCTTTGTTTTCATGTCTCAAAATCCTGTTATCCGCATCCACCTCCTGAAAATCCGGTTATACCGGATCTTTACCTCGCTGGAATCAAGCCTACAAACCTGTTTCGCAATTACCTAGGAATAGAACCGCGTCATAGGCGGTGAGCTTGCCCGGCTGGTAGGGACACTCTGCATACACGCAAAACTGGTATTTCCAGTCGGGACGGTAGAAACGGCAGTCGCCGCAATCCTCCGGCGCTCCGGCGTCGCCGCTGTCGTAGTGGTCGAAGCCGGGCTTGCCTTGCATGAGGCTTTCAAAGGCGCGGTCGCTGCCGGATGTAAAATACATGGCGTCGCCTCCTTTCTGGTTTTGGGCGCAAAAAAAGCCGCAGACTTTTTCAAAATCTGCGGCTGGGCCTATGAGAAAAGGACACCGCTTGCACGATGTCCTTTCTCGTCAACTATTCAATTTTTTGTGTTCCCACACTCCATATCAATGACTACCGAAACGGTGATATAGTCCTCAATACGCTTATTACGGAATTTATCACCCTCTGCGTCAAACACCACATGGCGGGAAAAGTGCCTAAATCTAAGGATTTCTACAAGGTTTCTCTTTGTAGCAACACTATTGTCTCCACATGGCTTGAGAGGACAGAATGAATGTCATTTGAGTACGTCCGTTCTCGGAAACATATCCACTTCGCTTTTGGCACTATCGGTATACGGGAACATATCCAATCTCTCTCTGGAATGTATACCATACTTTTAAAAGGCAGAATAGCATTTTAACTTATGCTACCCTACCTATAACTAAACATTTACAGTTGCATGTGGCCTATTGTTTTTAGCCGTTAAATATTTTATAACTATTAAATAGCGATACAAATTGTTCGAAACTAATATTGTTTATATCATATATTCTCGCATGTTTTAAAGCTTTATTAAATTGATTTTTTGTAAACAGTTTTTCATACTCTTTGTTAACCCATTTCATTACAAAAGTTTCATATTTTTTTCTCTCTTTAAATGCCATTTTTGCTGGCTTTCTTTTTAATACAATTAATGCGCTATCCACTTTAGGTTTTGGATGGAAATAATACCTAGGAATTTTTGCTAATATAGAAATATCTACCTCTGCCATTAACAGCAATGCTAGTGATCTGTTTGTATCTAATAACCTTTTAGCAAAACCATATTCCACTATTAAATAACTTATTGTGGCTGAACTTTCAAAAACAATTTTTCGAATTATATTTGTGCTTATGTTGTAAGGTATGCTGCCAAATATTTTATATGGATTGTGGCTAGGAAATGTAAATTTCAGTATATCATCATTTACTATTTGATAGTTAGGATAATTTAAGAGCTTATTACGAGTTACCTCACATAATTTAGAATCAATTTCTATCGCCGTAACAAAATTACATCTCTTTACCAATTCAGCAGTAAAATGACCTTTCCCTGCACCTATTTCAAAGATGTTATCTTTTTCATCTAAACTTATGCAATTCATTATTTTTTCTATGTGATATTTTGAAGTAATAAAATTTTGACTATCTTTTATATTTACTTTGTTCATTATAACCTCTCCTTAAAGGTTATAGGGTAAAAAACCTACTAGTGAAGCCATAGACAAGACCATCGCAGATCCAGTTTTTTCTGTAAGGTAAAAAATAATCGCCATTTGCAGGATGGCACTAGTGATTAATGATACTGCTTGCCCTGCCCATATTGTATAAAACTTAAGTTTCCAATTGTTGTATTTTTCCATTTATATTATCTCCTACATATTATTTTGCTTGAATTTCTATTTTGAATAGCATTCTAGGCAATAAAAAATGCAGGCCTAAATCCACAATGTGGCTTTTGGTCTGCATACATACAATTTGGAAACATTCATATTAAAGACATAGTTAAATAAAGGTATAGTTTAATAACCTATATCCTCACCGTAACTAATGAATGCTCAATATCGTATAAATAAGCACAACAAAAAAGCCTATCATCGGGGATAGATTCTGCTTTTTTTATTGCCAGCTTATCTTAAACGCATTGAGGCTGTCATAGTTTCGGTTCCTCCTAAATTCTTATTTGTATCAGCGTATATTTTAACACAACAAGTCGTTTTAAGCAACTTTAAAATTAAAAAAATCCAATATTAACCGCCAAAGGGTGCTAGCCCCTAATTGGCGGTTAATATTCTATATCTCTTCGTCAATCTCAATCCCAGACTTGAATTCAACGGTGAGCTTATCTTCATATATCGTTACTTTCTCAATAAGCCGTCTTACTAACTGCTCATCATATTCCTCCAACTCGCAGGATTGTTCATTTAAGAAATCAGTCATTTCAGCGATTCGTTGCCTTTTTCCTTCACGCTCTGCATTCTCTGCAAGTGCATTTTGCTTCAATTCTCGAAGGCGGTAAATTTCATCAGCCACATCTTCATAGTCATTCTTGGACTTTGCTTGTATAAGAAGCTGTTGTTGTAATTCTTCCAATTTGCCATCAATATCATCGGTGGCATTATCATTTTCTTCATTAAATACAGTAGCTATGTTTTTCTGCAAAGTTGAGAGGAAGGGTTCTTTGTTAGCCAAAAGCTCGTTAATAGCCTTGACCACTGCTGTCTGCAATGTTTCCTCGTTTATGGTAGGGGCAGTGCATTCAGACCCTTTTTCCTCCAATCGGCTAACACATCTCCAAACAATAGACTTGTAGCCTCTGTTATTCCAATGTACCCGTCGGTAAATATCGCCGCAGTGTCCGCAGTAAACAATACTCGATAAAGCATACTTGCTGCTATAGACTCGCTTTTTACCGCCTTTGCGGCCACGAAGATTTGCTCTTCGAACCATCTCTTCTTGAACCTGCATATAAAGGTCTCGAGGAATAATCGGCTCATGGCTGTTTTCTACATAATACTGAGGAACGATGCCGTTATTCTTTACTCGTTTTTTAGAAAGGAAATCAACTGTGTATGTCTTTTGTAGGAGGGCATCACCGATATACTTTTCATTCTGCAGTATTTTTTTCAGTGTTTCTGGTCTCCATTTGGCTTTGCCTGCCGCTGTTAGAATACCGTCTGCTTCTAGTCCTCTTGCTATCTGCAAAAGGCTGGCTCCCTCTAGGTACTCCCTATAAATCCGTTTAACAACTTTAGCACCCTCTGGTTCAATCACTAATTGCTTGTTTTCATCCTTGGTGTAACCAAGGAAACGCTTGTGGTTGACCTGGACTTCACCTTGTTGATATCGATACTGAATGCCCAGCTTAACGTTCTGACTTAAGGATTGGCTTTCCTGTTGGGCAAGGGAAGCCATAATAGTCAGCATAATTTCACCCTTGGAATCCATGGTGTTGATATTTTCTTTTTCAAAGAATACAGCGATGTTTTTATCTTTTAACTGACGGATGTATTTAAGGCAGTCTAACGTGTTTCTGGCAAATCGGCTGATGGATTTTGTAATGATCATGTCTATTTTTCCTGCCATACATTCCTCAATCATGCGGTTGAACTCTTCACGCTTTTTGGTATTTGTACCTGTGATACCATCATCGGCATAGATCCCTGCCAGCTCCCATTCTGGATTCTTCTGGATAAATTGCGTATAATGCGCCACCTGCACCTCATAGCTGGATGCCTGCTCCTCACTGTCCGTGGATACCCGGCAGTAAGCAGCGACTTTCAGCTTTGGCCGCTTCCCAACTGCGGCGGTATTTCCTACCCGCTTTCTGGCTGGGATCACGGTAATATTCCTACTTAGTTCCATCCCCATCCACCTCGCTCTCAATCAAACTGTATGCATACGCCGCCTGTTCAAAGGGATCGTCAGAAACCTTTCTCACTGCAGGTATGGTAAAGTTGGTAGGGAAGAGGATGGCCTTCTTTCCTTCCAGTTCCCTCACCCGCCCCAGTGCTTTTGCTCGGCTCATGCGTATTTCTTCTGCCTTATCGAAGGTTTCTTTATCGATAATAGCCGGATAGTAATCATCTCCAAGATACTTCTTATTCCGGAGCATCCTTCCGGCGCTCCCGTGGTACAGATTTAATCCGACCTTCTCAGCGGCGGGCATAAGCGCCATGCCGGAAATATAGTTCTGAAAAAGCTCCCGCACCGTGGCAGCCTGTGTTTCATCAATGGCCGCCCGGCCGTTTTCAATCCGGTATCCATACGGAATGTGTCTCATGGTTCCACCAGCCTTTCTCTCAAGGACAGTCCGCATTTCAATTCAAAAACCACTTCTTTTCTGGACAGTACGGTAATCCGTTCCGCAAAAGAAAGAAAGGTCTTATCATCAAATTCCGTCAGCATAGTCCCTTTGGATACAAACCGGAGCAGCCGCTGCAGTTCTTCTATTTTGACCATATCTCCATTGACGGAGCGCATCAGCCCGTCCTTTTCCTGCCGCAAAGTGTCCTCTTCTGCCGCAAGCTCATTGCTTTCCTTATTAAAGAGAGCAGGCTCCAGATAGCCGCTTGCCATCAGGTTCGTCAGCACCTGTTTCTGGTCCCTGTTTTTCTCGATAGCTGTTTCCAGTTCCTCAATTTTAAGCAGCCGGGACTGATCATTCAGCCCCCGCAGGCTTTGCAAAAGAGGACGCAGCACCGTCTGCTGCCCGAAGACCAGCTTGTTCATCATGGTAACAAAAGCCAGTTGCAGGGCAGCATCTGTGATGTACTTCTGTGAACAGCTTTTCTTATCTTCCAAATGGGTAACACAGGTCCATGCGGCATATTGGCCGCTGGGTTTATAATGCAGCCGTCTTTTATATTTACCGCCGCATTCCCCGCAATAGATCCGGCCGGAAAAGCCGTACCGGTTCTGGTATCTCCCGGTATCATGACCATTCCCTTTTTCCCGTCCACGCTGTTTCAAAACCGCATTGGCACGTTCAAACTCTTCCCGGCTGATGATTGCCTCATGGTGGTCCTGCATGAGATACTGGTCAACTTCTCCCCGGTTCTGATGGCGGTTAAAGCTGTTATCTGTATAGGTCTTCTGGAACAGGACATCCCCGGTATATTTCTCATTCCCAATGATGCCGTTGATGGTACCCGGTGTCCAGCGCCCGCCCTTCTTGGTGACAACGCCCTGCTCATTCAGCCTTTTTGCAATCTCATGGGTGCTTTTCCCCGCAAGCGTATCCGCAAAGATCTGTTTCACAATCTCTGCCTGCTCCGGCACAATCATCATTTCCCCATCCACGTTGGCATAGCCGTATGGGGGATAGGAAATAATGAAGGTGCCATTCTGGAACCGCCGCCTGATACCCCACTTCTCATTCTCAGAAATAGACACAGACTCACTTTCTGCCAGGCCGCTTAGGATAGAAAGCATCAATTCGCTTTCCATGGAGCCCGTGTTTATATTTTCCTTTTCAAAATAAATGTAAATATTTAAGTCCAGCAGCTTCCGCACCAGTTCCAGACAGTCCGTGGTATTTCTGGCAAACCGGCTGATGGACTTGGTAATGACGAAGTCAATCATTCCTCTCTCGCAGGCGGCAACCATCGCCAGCAACCCATCCCGCTTTTCTTTTTTCGTGCCAGAGATGCCTTCGTCATAGTAAAGTCCGGCAAATTCCCAATTGTCATTGGATTTGATATAGTTCTCATAGTGGGCTTTCTGCGCTGCCAGGCTGACAAGCTGTTCCTCACTGGCTGTAGACACCCGGCAGTAGGCAGCCACTCTGATTTTCTTCTTTCCAAGGGATGCATTCTCCACAATCTTTGTGATCCGTTTCATCCTCTCACCTCTCTTTCGGTACGGACATATTCGCTCTGACACCTGCAAATAGCAAGTCATTTAGGGCATAATCCGAGCCAGATAGGGAGAGAAAGATTGGCGGTTTTTCGCCGTGATTTTGTCCAATTCTTCCTTGGTAATCAGGCCTGCCTCCCGCAGATTTTTCAACAGTTTCTGCGCCATGTAATAGTCAAATTCCCTTTGCAGTTCCTCGTCTGTGAATAGTTTCCTCTCTGCTGTCTGATTCTGAAAACCAGCCGTCACCTTCGTTACCTGCATGGTATTCCTCCCATCCGAAGGATGCCTCCTTCAGAATACGGAGATTTTCCCAGTGCTTTGAGGGGGTATCGCAGGCAAAAAAATAAGGCCCGCAGGCCATGCAACTATCGCGCAGCCCACGGGCAAGCCCATTCTTCCTCTTTTCTTTACTTAAAGACGCTTACAGTAATCCAGGGAAATCCAACCAGCGCCGCTCTTGAGTTTCCCCCAGCCTGCGGTGGACCCTGTGCCGGATTTTACCTCAGTAATCGTGAATACGCCTTTCCCCGTATACTTGCCGGTCTTGGCATAATTCGTACCGGGGCCTTTGCGGATATTCAGGTCGGTTGCTGTTACCTGTAGCAGGAAGGAACCAGTGGAACTTCCAGAGCCGGTTTGCTTTCCGGTGTAAACAACTTTTCCGCTCTCATCATACACGGAATATCCCGCATTGGAATCCGCACATCTCTTGGCGTTATCCAGATTGTTAAAAGCTCCCTTCTGGCTCTTGGCGTCCGACCAGTTTTTACGGACACGGTATAAGGCCGAAGTCGCAGATCCAGAAGAGGAACCTCCCAGTGCCGCCGTTACCTTGGATGCCAGATCCCCAAGGCGGGAATACAGCCAGTCCCCCGGACAGGACTTGTTAGCGAACCAGCGATGGACGGTCAGCACCATCTCATCAGACTTCGGCGAGTAATTCAGCGTCTTATTCTTATCCCCCAGCCAGAGAAGTTTCTTCTTCCCATTCCGTTTGCAGATGTCCGTACACAGTTTCACGAGGGAATTGTAAACGGCGGTGGTCATTGCGTAGGGATGATTCAAATCGCTGGCACACTCGATAGTGACAGCCCTCTGGTCGTTGGCGTTACTGGAAGAACACCAGGAGCGGTTCTTTTCCTCCACGCAAAGGGCGATCTTCCCATCCTTTCCGATACCATAATTACAGCTGGCCTCTCTGGACGGGCTGGTAAAGCATCCGCAGATGCTCTCTGCCGTCAGCTGGCCGACCACGCAATGGGGCGTGATCCGGTCAATGGAATGTGTCCTCTGCCCGGAGTGGTTGGGGCTGAGTTTTGTGTAAGATACAAGGGAACTGTTTGTGTAAGCCATTATTCATTACCTTCCTTTCCGTTTTCTGCTCTGTCATGGAGCTGCTCTAATACCGTTTTGATCTTTTCCGGGATTGGAAGTCCCAGATGTCCCGCATTCTCCAGCAGGCTCACGCCTTCATTGGAGATGTAGAAAAAGATCACCGCTGTCCGTAAGACCGCCCCGGTTCCGATCACCTGCACATCGATGATGTTCGCAATCCCGACCAGCAGGAAGATCAGTACCTTGCGGAAGATCCCCTTAAAGCCGACTGCGCTGGATAACTCCCGGTTGATGATGGCGCACATCACCCCCGTGATGTAGTCGATCACCACGAAGGCGATGAGGGCATAAAGCAAACCGTCACAGCCTCCAAGGAAATACCCCAGCCAGCCGCCCACAGCGGAAAAGATGAGTTGGATGGTGTTCCAGAATTCTTTCATGGTGCGTTCCTCCTTTGAAATGTTAGTATGAAAAAAGCGGCTGCTCCGAAGAACAGTCGCTGATTTCCAGAAAAAAATATGAAGTTATGCTGTCCGCTTCCACATATAGCAGACGATATAGGGCTGCAAGTTATTATGGGCGTTGCCGGAACCTGCCGCCGCCGTAGAGCCGGAGATGGTGTGCGTATGCGCCCCTCCGGAGGTTGTGGTTTTATTGGTCACTGCCGTATATCCGGACGTGGCATCTACAAGGCAGCGGTTGCCTCCGCCGTCAAGGCCCCACGGTGCTTTCTGGTTCTGCAGGTTATGGGTATGCGCCCCGGCGCTCGCCGTGGTAAGCGTTCCTTTGGCATGAGAGTGGCTTGGCATCTGCGCTGTGGTCAGTGCAACCGTGGATGCACCGCCTGTTTTCTCCACCGTATTAAAGTTGCTGTCCGATGTGTTAATTCCCACCGGCACCCGGCCGCTGCCCCATGCCACCCAAGTCCCTCCGAAGTAGGTGGAGGGGTTGGTAGACTTGGTACTCATATAGATACTGCCTACCGGATACATCGTTTTGGCAAACTGCTGGATGTATTCCTTCAGCAGCATCCCATAGACCTTCACATCCCAGTTCTCGGCTACCTCAAAGGTGTTATCGCTTTCCGATACCTTCCCAATGGCCACGCCTTTGCCGCCGCTCTTAAAGTCCATGACCACGGCGGCTGTGGAGACGATCTCCTGCACGGAGATGGTGCTGAAGGCATCTTCCAGCGTGTAGCGCACGTCATAGGAGGTCTCCGTAGAGATCTGCCCTTTGCCGTAGGTGAAGGCCGTATTGGAAGCAAAGGTTACCCCGGCGTCCGTCCACTGCTCCGCTGACACCTGCTTGTACTGGACGGAGGTTTTGAGGGTATTCTTCCCGCCACAGGTGGAATAGCCAAAGGACACCAGCGCATGGATGTATGTCCCGTCATCATCCAGCGTCCCATTGTTTAGACACCTCTGGGACAGGGAGGAATTAAAGTACGGCGGGGAATAGGCCGTCACCGTAATCGAAACGGAAGCCTCCGCCGATACCCGTCCTCTGGAATCGGTTACCGTTGCTTTAAAGGTAATGGTGCCGGAATTGTTGAGGAAACCTGTGGTCAGCGTAGAGGCTGAACCGCTGTACCCGCCGCCCGTAATGGAATAGGACTTGATGGTGGAGCCATAACTTCCAGCCGCCCCGTTGATGGTCAGCTTGACCTTCGATTTCGTCTGCACATAAATGCCCCATGCACTGGGCCCCTCCCCGTCAATCCGGGAGGCAGAAAGGCTGGAGATGGTGGGTTTCACGCTTGCCGGGACACTTAAACTGAACGTACAGGTCTTGGAGCCGATATTCGTATTCCCGTTGTAAGTCGTACAGGTAATGGTGCAGGTACCGCTGGTCGCATTCGGGATCTGGCTGGCGAGAGAAAGGGCTGGCGTCCATGATACGGAAGTAGCCGTTGTCTTGGTCGCAATCGTTCCGCTGGTATTTCCAAAAGAATAGGTCAGCGTATGCGTAAATGACGAGGAAGCACGGCTGATATTGATCTTTCCGGCTGTCCCCATCGTCATATTCGCGGCGGATACACTGGAGGCACGTGGGATGCTGTCCAGCGTGATGTTGGCGCTGGCTGAGATTGTCCCATAGTACGTCCCACTTAAGGTAGCCCGGATCTGGAACACTGCGGAAATCGTTAAAGACTTTCCACCATCGCTGGCATGATTGACCGTTCTCGATACGGTTCCCAGAAGGTGTGTCCCTGTGCTACTGATCGCCGGAGAAGAAAACGTCTGCGCTGATCCGTCAATGGTACAGGTATTGTCGCTTCTCCCACTGATATTTAAACTCCAGTCATTCACCAGATACAGCTTACAGGTAATCGTAGACGTATTGGCAGAGACATTCTTGCTCTGCGACCAGTCCACCCGCAGCTTATAGTGGCCATCCCGGATGGAACCGGAAAAACTGCCGCTGGATGCCATCGTTCTCACCCCTTCCCATCATCAGCGTTTTAAACCGGGTCTCTCCATTTGATCGAAAGGTTCCCGTTGTTTCTCGGTATAAAATCAAACCATCCCCGGCTTTCGTTGCCGAGGGACAGTTTGTTGCGGATCTCCGCATTGGTAATCACAAGGCTCTGGTTGGAGATATAGGCGATCTTCTGCCCATTCTCTTTAAAGGCCAGTTCCTCGTTGGATAGTTCGGCCGTGAAGGCGTTCCCGACCTTCCCCAGTTCAATGAGCGCCCCTTTAAACCGGATATACTCCTCCAAGAGCAGCTGGTTCGTAGAGACGTTTTCTTTAATCTCATCCGTAATGGCCGTGAAATCCATCCGGATCTCTGTGCTGTTCTGGGTGATACTGGTTTCAAAATCCTTTTGGATGGTCTCCAGTTCCGAGCGGGAAATGAATTCTTCCCGCACGGACATGTTGATCTGCTCTGAGGTTTTCGTGATCTCGGAGTAGCATTCCCGGATGTTTTCCTCCAAGGAAGCAATATCATCCTCATAACCGGAGAAGTTCTGGAAAGTGGCCTGA
>OESA01000397.1_pt1 | contig 11754 bp, 11 predicted proteins | sample 1540101 | NCBI WGS metagenome assembly OESA01 (sample SAMEA3891891, study PRJEB23780) | metagenome | biome: terrestrial biome; feature: animal house; material: Caecal content | place: Italy | collected 2015-05-05 | reverse complement strand
GGAAAAGCAGCTTTTTCTGCTGGACATTGACGGCACCATCTGCCGCGGCAGCGCCCTGATCCCCGGCGCGCGGGCGTTTTTGCAGCGCATCCGGCAGGCGGGCGGGCAGTATATCTTTATCACCAACAACGCGACCCGCAGCACCGCGGATTACATCGCCTTTTTCCGGGGGCTGGGCGTTGAGACCGGGCCGGAAAACTACCTGACCGCCGCCTATGCCACCATCCGCTATTTGCAGGAGCAGTACGCCGGGCAGGCGATCTACGCGATGGCGACCGATTCCTTTGTGCAGGAGTGCCGCCGCTGCGGCCTGCGCGTGACGGCTGACGCAGCCGACCCGGCCATCGCCTGCGTGCTCGTCTCCTACGACAACCAGCTCACTTTTGACCACGCGGGAGGTCGGCTACATCGCCACCAACCCCGACCTGGTCTGCCCGGTCGATTTCGGCTACCTGCCCGACTGCGGCGCGATCTGCAACATGATCGAAGTGGCCGTGCACCGGCGGCCGCTTTTCCTGGGGAAGCCGGAACCGGCCATGGTGCGCTATGCGCTGCAGCGCGCCGGCTGCGCGCCGCAGCAGGCTCTGGTGGTGGGCGACCGCCTGTACACCGACATCGCCTGCGGCCGCCGCGCCGGGGTGGACACCGCGCTGGTGCTCAGCGGCGAGGCGACAATGGCCGACGTGCAGCGCAGCGAGCTCAAACCCGACCGCATCTACCCTTCCGTGACCGAGCTCGGCCTTGCCATGCTGCTCGCCGCGCCCGCCGCCACGGCGTAAAGCGGGGGGTGGGACGCCGGGGGGCGAAACCGCCGCTGTATTTCAGCCGTAACAACCCAAAAAGGGCAAACCCGCCGTTTCTGCGCGGGTTTGCCCTTCTTTGTTTGATTGACGCCGTCTGAACCGGAACAAAAGGTGTAATTTCAAATCCCTTTCTCTGCACCTTGTTATGCACCGTTTCGTAAAGCGCTCTATATTGTGGAAGTTTAGTCCAGCGGCTTCATCGTGGGGAACACCCTTCTACCCTCTTCATCCGGTTTCATCACGCCTTGTACGGTCGAAAAAGTGCCGTTTTCACGAGGTTTTTCTAACTTTTTGGATTCCATAGTGTGTCCTCCTGTGCCGTCTGGTTCGGGGCAAAAGTTGTAAAAAAGTTGTAGAAAGTTGTATTGGCACGAAATCGGCTCAATGACGACTTAAAATTGGCACAACGAATGGCTACATTGTTTTCAAAGACGCCATTGTAAAATTGCCCCATTTGCAGTAAAGCCTGTATGAGTCCCGCACAGGATTGCCTTGCAGATTCATACAGAAACAAGTATAGCATAAGCCTCAAAGATATTCAAGTCAACGGTTTTTTCGTTGGCGAACTCAATTTCATACCTTATATATAAAAAGGAGAAAGCCATGCCAACCTATCAATTACAAATTAAACAGGTGGTGGACTACCCACGCTGCCGGATCTACCGGCAGTTCGTCCGCTTTCTGATGGAGGACCGGAGCATTCGCGTAAGCGGAGGCTCCGGCCTTTTTTATTTTACGGTACTTTGCAGCTACGCAAACTTCCGCACCTCATATCGCCGCATCGACGGCATCAGCTATACCGTCTACCCTGGCGAATGGGTCTGCACCCTCAAGGAGCTGTCCCAATGGTTCCGCACCCGGTTCCAGTGTCAGGCGCTGGCCGAGCTGGAACGGCTGCAGAAGCAGCACCTCATTTCTTTCCAGACCCTGGGCCGCGGGAATGTAGTCCGCTATAAGATCTGCGACTGGGCGCGGCATAATACGGTCCTGGAGTACAATGCCCCCTGCCAGAAGGACACCGGCTTTTTCTTCCTGCCGGTTTCCGTTGCCACCGACCTCATCAGTTCAGACCGCTGCTCCGAGATGGACATTGTGCTGGACCTGTGGGTATCCGCCATCTACAACGACAATCAGGTGCAGGGGTCAGACCTGGGGCCGGTGGTCTATTTCCGCAACGGCACCGGAAATCCCCTTGTCACCTACACCGAGCTGGCTGCCCGCTGGGGGCTGTCCCGGGCGACAGTCGGCCGTGTCCTGAAAAAGCTGGCCGCGCTGGACTATATCTCCCTCATGTCCTTCCCCGGCCGGCATGGCAGCGTAATCTATCTGCAAAAATATCTGTCCACCATGTTCGAGATTTCGGATGTGATGGTGGACAAAGAGGAGGTCGCTATGACGCTTAACATACGCCTGGAACTCCCGAAGGAGGACAGCGCAGGCCACGACGCCCCTGCCTTGGAGCATGAGGTCATCGTTTCAGATGAACTCGCCAGCGTTTCAAAATCGCACATTGAAATTATCCTTCAGAAAATGGCGCAAATCCTGATGGCACAAGGGATTTCGTGCTTTGGCTGCCCGCTCTCTCGCTACAAGTTATATCCCTTATCGGGCGACTGCCGGGAAGATTTACTCCCCCGCGCGCGAGAGCAGTCCCTGATGCGTTTTGGCCTTGCTGTTCTGTGCGGGAACAAGCAGGTCGCCACTTTTGAACTTACACTCTCTCCCTCGGCGGAGAATTGAACAGGAGGTCTTACCATGAAGAAATTTGTTGAAAAAGATGTCGCAGAGAACCCTCTGTACCATGATACCTGGAAACTGCTGAAAAAATACCGCGATGTGGTTTGGAGCTTGGAGATTTCCGTCCAGCATGTGCGGGCCAAGTTCGAGATCGAATACGGCACTTCCATCGAGGAATTTCTGGATTCCGTCTACCTGGCCGGCGCAGACCTGAACGGGAGCGACATTGAGCACCATGCCAAGTGCATTGAGCGCAGCCACAAGATGCTGAAGCTCCTGGATTCGGCAGTCGAATTGCTCCGCACCCGCCATAAGAACGGCGAGGCGTATTACTGGCTGCTGTACTACTCCTTCCTCTCCCCTCAGCAGCTGAAGAATGTGGAGGAAATCATCGAGAACCTGCGTCCGCACATCCGGGACATCTCCTTCCGCACCTACTACCGCAAGCGGCGGGAGGCCATTGAAGCCCTCAGTTCTGTGCTGTGGGGCTATACCTCCAAGGACAGTCTGGATGTGCTGGAGCAGTTCTTCCCGGAGCCGAAATCCTCCGAGAAACAGGCGGGCAAGTAATTGGCACAATTCGGGACTGAAATTGGCGCGTTCCTGCCCTTGAGCCGTAAATCCCTATGTGTTAGACTGAATATGCTCAAACTTGCACCCAAAACTGAATACAGGCAGTGAACAGCACCTTTTTCGAGGTGCTTTTTTGCTGCCCAAACGGTCTTTGGCCTGAGAAGGAGTCCACATCTGCACAACGGATGCGGGCTCCTTCTTTGCTTTTTGAGCAATGAACATCACATTTGGATTGGAGGTCCGCAAAATTGAAAAAACTGAAAATTCCTCAACAGCAGCGGCGGGAAGATGACAGCAGCCCGCCTCGTCGAGTTTCCATCGGCCGGATCGCCTATACGGCGTTCCTCTGTGTGATGATGGCGATGATGTTCTGTCAGCCGGCATTTGCTGCAACCGATGTTTGGACGAAGGCCAAGGAAATTATGCAGGATGTCTACACGCAGATCCTCGCCATCTCCACCATTGCGGCCATCGTGACAGCCTCGGTGGCGCTTCTGCTCATGAACTTTTCCCGCTCCGGCCGGACAGTCGATGAGAGCCGGGCGTGGCTGAAGCGCATCTGCATTACCTGGGCCGTCCTCAATGGTCTCGGATTCATCATGGCTTATGTGACGCCTCTGTTCTCTGGTGGTCAGTGGACAGGCTGATGGCCGCCGCAATATACCCACTGGAAGGAGGCGTAAGCTATGGGTATCCTGGATGGCATCGTTGAATGGATCGCGGAGCAGGTAATGGCCGGCCTTGACCTGGTGACCACTTCGGTTTTGGGCGCTCTGGGCTGTGACATGGCTGTTTTTCTGCGGTACTTTCCCGCTGCCGAAACGATGTATAGCGTCTTTGTGGCGCTGGCTGTCGGCATTATCCTGCTGAATTGGGTCTGGCAGCTGTTCAAAAACTTCGGCCTGGGCGCAGGAATTGAGGCGGAAGATCCGGTCAAGTTGAGCATCCGGTCGGTCATTTTCATCCTGCTGGCGCTCTTTTCCGATGAAATCGTCAACATCGTCCTGACCATCGGCGGCACGCCGTACCGCTGGATCATGGATTCGGAGCTGCCGCCCCTCAGCTTTGCCGATTTTAACTCGGTCATGCTGGTGATCATCGGTGTCTGCGCCAATGGCGCTGTGGCGTTGATCACCCTGATCCTCGTCATCATCCTGGCCTGGAACTACCTGAAATTGCTGCTGGAGGCGGCGGAACGGTATGTTCTGCTGGGCGTGCTGGTCTATACGGCGCCGGTCGCTTTTTCAATGGGCGCAAGCCAGACCACATCGAACATTTGGAAATCCTGGTGCCGGATGCTGGGCGGGCAGATTTTTCTGCTGATTATGAATGCCTGGTGCCTGCGCCTGTTCACGAGCATGGTTGGCTCTTTTATTGCCAATCCGCTCTCTTTGTAAGGAGGGGCGCTTTGAAAAAATTTAAGAAAATTTTGTTCCTCGCGCTGATGATTGCGACTCTCTCCTGCCTGTTCTGCCAGCCGGCTTTTGCCATTTCCGAGGAAGAGGTGCAGGCCCAGGTGGACGCTGTGGGCAAGGAGACGGTTTCCGGCAATGTCCTGATCTGGTTCATGTGCGCGATAGGCTTTCTGAAAGTCTCGCAAAAGATTGACTCATTCATGGCAAGCCTGGGCGTCAATGTGGGCCACACCGGCGGCAGTATGCTGGCTGAGGCCATGATTGCGGCCAAGGGCATCGGCGGCTTTAAGAACTTTTCCAGCCACCACTTTGGCGGCGGCCGCAGCAGCAGTTCCACCCATGTCAATGCCAATGGCAGTGGTGGTAAAGGCGGCGCCGGGTTTGGCGCAGGCTTTGCCAGCGGCGGTCTGGCAGGCGTAATCAAGCGGAATGTCACGAACAACGCCATCAAGACGGCCACAACGCCCTCGGATGCCAAGCCTTCCGGCCTCGGCGGTCTTGTGGGCGGTGCTGCAGGCGGTGTTGGCGGCCACATTTATTCTTCCTCGGTGAGCAAGGGCGGCAATTTTGCAAATAATGTCATCGGTTCCGTGGCTACCGGGAACATCACTCAAATGGGCTCGATCACCGGCGAAAAGGCCGTTGAAGCCCTGCACTCCTATATGGGCCACACGGCACTGGGGGCTGGGGCAGAGAATATCCCCACCTATCAGAATGTCGAGATCGGCGGCGGTCGCATCACCGGCACAGAGGTCACTCCGGAACACCCGGAGGGCATTGCCTTCGGTATGTACCATGCGGACCAGTATGTTGCGCCGGAGGGCCAGTACACGACAGTTCACGCCGCAGACGGCACCGCCTGGTATAAGCAGTATGCGGTGGACGCAGTGGACAAGACGCCCTACATGGCGCCGGACGGTTCGATTGCCTACAATGAGTCCATCGTGAAGAAGCTGCCGCCCACCCCCAAACGAAAGGATAAGATCTGATGGCTGAAGAACGCAAGGACAGCTTTGCTGAAACGGTAGACACTGCGGCCTCCGCAGCGCACACGGTCAAGGGCGCCATCAAGGCCGGCAAGGCGATTTCCGGTGCTGCCAAGGGCGCTGCTGCCGGCGGTCCCTATGGGGCTGTGGCCGGGGCAGTCTGGGCCGGACGCAAGCATATCGGCAAGATCATTGCCGTTATTGTCATTTTGCTTCTGTTGCCGGTCCTGTTTGTTTTGATGCTGCCCGGGCTGATTTTCGGCGGTTTGATCAATGCTTTTTCGCCGGCAGACACGGAGCAGCCTGTCCTCAACAGCGAAACTGCAATCGTGGAGAACGCCAACGACATCACTTTTACCATCAACTCCATCTTGGGCGAGGCGCTGGACGATGTGATGGCCCGCATTGAAGCGGACTTTGCTTCTTCCGGCGCTGACCAGATGGAGGTTAAAAATCCCTATTCCTCCGGCCCTGTCTACAACGCCAACCTCATCATCTCGCAGTATTGCGCTGCCCGGGATGAGGATTTTGAGAGCATTTCGCTGGATGATCTGGCCGCTGTCCTGCGGGAGAACAAGGAGCATCTCTACTCTTATACCAGTGTGCGGGAGAGCCGTGAGGTCACATCGGAAGACCCGGAGACCGGGGAGGAAACCACAACCACCGAGATCTGGATGGTCTACACCATCCGCTACAACGGCGAGTCTTATCTTGCTGACCATGTTTTTGCGCTTACGGATGAGCAGAAAGAGCTTGCCTCCGATTATGCCTCAAACCTGAGCATGTTCCTGGGGGACGGCCTGCTGCAGAACCTGACAGAATGGACCGGAAACAGCATTCCCTCCCTGGGCGATGTTACCTTTACAGACGGCGTGACGCCGGTGGTCTATTTCAACCAGCTGGACGAGCGTTATGCCAGCCAGCCCTACGGCACCGACAATATCGGCGGCTACGGGTGCGGGCCTACCGCCATGTCCATTGTGGTGTCCTCCCTCACGGACGAAACTGTGGACCCGGTGGCGATGGCCCAGTGGTCCTACGAAAATGGGTACTGGTGCAAGAACAGCGGCTCCTATCACGCTTTGATACCCGCCGCCGCTGAGGCATGGGGCCTGCCGGTATCCGGCTGTACGACTTCCGAGCCCCAGCGGATATTGGATGCCCTCGCCGCTGGAAAGCTGGTCGTGGCGATCATGTCAGAAGGTCACTTTACTTCGTCCGGGCATTTTATCGTTCTCCGTGGCGTGAAAGACGGTCAGATCATGGTGGCGGACCCGGCCAGCTACAAGCGCAGCGAACAGCTCTGGGATCTATCCATCATCCTAAACGAAGCAAGCCGCCGTGCTGGAGCAGGCGGTCCTTTCTGGATCATAGGCTGACCTGCCCCTCGGCTGCGGAAACGAGGTAATACATGAGCAACAAAAACGACCATGATACTTATATCATACCGCCGAATTTCATAGAAACAGGCACCTTTTTCGGCGGTATGTTCCGTGCGCGGAATGTGATCGAGGCCGGCGTCCTGGCATTTGCCATTGGAGCGCCGGTCTTTGTGTTTCTTCCGTTTGGGCTGACCACCCGCATTATTGCTTTGTGCCTGACCGCTCTTCCGGTGGCTTTGGTTGCCCTCATTGGCATCTCAGGGGAAAGTCTGTCGCAGTTTCTGGTCACTTTTCTGAAATACCTGCGGAACCGCCGCGTTGTAGGCGGAGATAGTCAGCACCCCAGCGAAAAAGCGGCAGACTCAAAGCCTGCTGGCCGGCATCTCAAGCAGCGTCCTCCCCGTGAAAAGACGCCCAGGCCCCCAAAACACCGGAGAACCAGGGAAACCGACTTTCCCGCCGAGTTTGATGAAGTCCGCAGCTATGAGATCCGTGAAAAGCTCCGGCCTAAGAAAAGTTCTAAAAAGAAGCCTTCTGTCAAGAAAACAGATAAAAAGGCAAAAAAGGCGCACAGGAAAGAACGCCCGCCGAAACGGCCCGCCCACATCAGGGAGGAAAAGCCGGCTTGCATCAATCCGGTGGCGGACTATCTTCCCATTGAGAAGATCGCAAACGGCATTATTTATACCAAAGATCATCGTTTTGTGAAGGTTGTAGAGGTCGTTCCCATCAACTTTATGCTGCGCAGCGCCAGGGAGCAGCGGAACATCATCTATTCCTTTGTATCCTATTTGAAGATCTCTCCCATCAAGCTGCAGATCAAGGTTTTGACCCGCCGCGCGGATATTGACCGGCATTTGGACACTGTGCGCCGTGAGATGGCCCAGGAAGAAAACGAGCAGTGCCGGCTGATGCAGGAGGATTACCTGAGCTTTGTGCAGCAGGTCGGCTCCCATGAGGCAGTCACACGCCGTTTCTTCCTGATTTTTGAGTATGAACCCTGGAACAACACCCGGCGTTCCGAACAGGAGGATGAGGCGATCCAATCCCTGCAGAATGCGGTACACACGGCCTCCAATTACCTGCGTCAATGCGGCAACGAGGTCATTGTCCCTGAAAATGAAGATGAATTTACCGTAGATGTTCTCTACAACCTGCTGTGCCGGAATGAGAGCGCGGTCAAGCCGCTGTCGGTGCGGGCACAGGAAGTCGTATCGCAGTATCACGCCAAGGGCCGGGAGGATGAAATTGACCGTATCCCGGCGGCGGAATTTGCCGCCCCCAAAAGCATCGACTTCACCCACGGGCGGTATATCTGCGTGGATGGGCTGTACTACGCCTATCTGCTTGTCCCGTCGGATGGGTACAAAACTCAGGTGTCCGCCGGCTGGCTGAGTCTGATCGTCAATGCCGGCGATGGCATTGACCTTGACATGTTCCTTTCCCGCCAGCCCAAGGAGCGCATTATCCAGCGGGTCGGCCAGCAGCTTCGCATCAACCGCTCCAAAATCAAGGATGCCAGCGATACGAACACGGACTTTGACGACATCGACGGCGCTATTCGGAGCGGCTATTTTCTAAAGGAGGGCCTTGCCAATAACGAGGATTTCTATTATCTGAACCTGTTGATTACTGTGACCGCCCCCTCCGTTGAGGATCTGGAATGGAAGGTCAGCGAAATGAAAAAGCTCCTTCTTTCACAGGATATGGATGTCTGCACCTGCCACTTTCGGGAGGAGCAGGCATTTTGTTCTGCCCTCCCGCTGGTTTCTCTGGAAAAAGGGCTGTTTGAGCGTGGCAAGCGCAACCTGCTGACCGGCGGCGCAGCGAGCTGTTATCCGTTCACTTCCTTCGAGATGTGCGATGACAACGGCATTTTGCTGGGTGTCAACAAATACAACAGCTCTCTCATCATCGTGGATATTTTCAATTCCGCGATCTACAAGAACGCCAACATGGCGATTTTAGGCACCAGCGGCGCGGGTAAGACCTTCACGATGCAGCTCATGGCGCTGAGGATGAGACGAAAAAACATCCCTATTTTCATCGTCGCACCGCTGAAAGGGCACGAGTTCCACCGAGCCTGTGCCAATGTGGGTGGGGAATTTATTCAGATATCCCCTGCCAGTCCCCATTGTATCAACGTGATGGAGATCCGCAGGGTGGACCGGTCGGTCAGCGAACTGTTGGACGGCCCCGGCATCCAGCTTTCCGAGCTGGCGGCGAAGATCCAGCAGCTGCATATCTTTTTCAGTCTGCTCATTCCCGATATGAGCCACGAGGAGCGCCAGCTGCTGGATGAGGCGCTGATCCGCACCTACAATGCCAAAGGGATCACCCATGACAACGCCTCGCTGGAAGACCCGTCCAATCCGGGGCAATATCGGGAGATGCCGGTTCTTGGTGACCTGCATGAGATTTTGAAGGCATCACCGGAAACTACCCGTATGGCTCATATCCTCAACCGGCTGGTACACGGTTCCGCCAGTACCTTTAACAAGCAGACCAATGTACGGCTGGACAACAAATACACGGTACTGGATATTTCCTCCCTTACCGGTGATCTGCTGACTGTGGGGATGTTTGTGGCCTTGGATTTCGTCTGGGACCGCGCCAAAGCTGACCGGACTGAGGAAAAAGCGATCTTTATCGACGAATGCTGGCAGCTGCTCTCCGGCGCAGGCGCCACTGGCACCCGTCTTGCCGGCGACTTTATTCTGGAAATCTTTAAAACGATTCGCGGCTATGGTGGCTCGGCGATTTGTGCCAGCCAGGATCTCAATGACTTTTTCAATCTGGATGAGGGGCGTTTTGGCAAGGGCATTATCAACAACAGCAAGACTAAGATCATTCTCAATCTGGAGGATGACGAAGCGGAGCGTGTCCAGGACACCCTCCATCTCTCTGACGCAGAAACGATGGAGGTCACACACTTTGAGCGGGGCAACGGCCTGATCTCTACCAATAACAACAACATTATGGTGGAGTTCAAAGCCAGTCCGCTGGAGAAGGATCTCATAACCACAGACCGCAGGGAGCTGCGGGAAATTCTGGAGCGTAAGCGCCAGGAGCAGTCGGCCTCTGCTTAAAAGGCATTGGGGAGGTGCTGCCACACCTCCCCTTATTCCGCGGAGTGGTGTAAAGAACATGGTTGGATGCTTTACCAACAGATGGCGGGGCAGTACCGCCCTCCGCAACCATTTCGTATGAGGTGAGTCCAATGTATCTGATAGCAATGTAAACGAATTTCTTTTTGGAGGGGATATGAAGCGAATTCAAAAGCTTCTATAAACAAGTTAGTGGCAACGAAGGCGATAAATGCAAATATAACATCCGTCTGGATACTTACGGCTGTGGCTGCCAGCATAACTGCAACTACTGTTACGCCCGCTCATTGCTCCATTTTCGAGGTTTATGGGACGCAGCGCATCCCCGTGTTGCAGATATAGAAAAGGTGCGGCGGAAAATCCGCAGTCTTCCCGCCGGCAGCATCATCAGGCTGGGCGGCATGACCGATTGTTTTCAGCCCTGTGAACTCCAGTACCGCACTACCTATCAGGCCATTCAGGAAATGAACCTGTGCAGGGTAGGCTATCTCATAGTTACGAAATCAGCACTGCCCTCTTCCCCGGAGTATTTGGCGATTTTGGACAAAGACCTGGCCCATATCCAAATTACCGTGACCTGCTTGGACGATGAGAGGACAGCCCAGTATGAAAAGGCCAGTCCCCCCAGTCAACGCATTCGTGCGATCCAAACTCTGCAAGCGGCAGGCTATGATGCGGCGATTCGGTTAAGTCCCATCATCGAAGAATACATGGACTTTGATGTGCTGAATTCTCTGGAAATTGAGAAATGCGTCATTGAATTTCTGCGTGTAAATGCTTGGATCAAGAAATGGTTTCAAGGTGTTGATTTCTCTAAATATACTGTACGGCAAGGCGGTTACTGTCATCTTCCATTGGAGGAGAAACAGCGGATCATAGAGAAGATCCATATTCCGCAAAAAACAATTTGTGAGGATGTTACGGAACACTATCAGTTCTGGAGGGATTTTGTTAATCCCGACAAAGAAGATTGCTGCAATCTCCGGAAGCATCATCACTGACAGACGATTTCAATACGCCGATAAGACGCCTTCTGCCCCATTATTTTGAGATAACGCCAGTTTGACGCTTCGATGGCGTCTTTCTGGTTTTCCTATGTTGGATAAGGCGCCCTGATGACGCCTTTAAGACGCCCATAAAGCAAAGGAGGTGAGCCCCGTGAAGACCAGGGCTGAAATCTATGCAAACGAGGCTGCGGATTTACTGCGAACAGTGACGATGTACCCCGGCCTCAGTGAACAGCAGCTTCTTTGTTTTCACCCTGGCAAAGAAGATATTGCAAAGGCCCTGCTTTCTCATTTGGAGAGGCAGGGCCGCATTTTTCAGGCGGATAGCGACGGCTTTTTTCTGACCGGACAGACGCCCAAAACTGACTGGACGCTTGTTCGGGCAGTATGGGTCCTGCTGGATTTCATTCAGCGGGTGGATTACCACGCTCCGGCTGATTTTCCTGTTAAGCTCGTGTTTTTTGCCGACGGCGAACTATACGAAGTCGCCTGTGTCACCGCCGGGCAGGAGGCGCTTGTCTGCCATGCCCTGCGGAACAACAAGGGCGGGAGCCGCCGCATCATGCTGGTCGATACTCCAGCGCAGATCGCCAAAATCGACTGTCCGGGCGTATCCGGGTTTTGTACCGTAGATGCCAATGGACAAACAAATTACTTCAAGAAAGCAGGAGGCACATGATTGGACCGAAAACTAATATCCCACCGCATCGGGAGCATTCTCGACGATATATCTCGCCTGAGTAA
>OESA01000396.1_pt1 | contig 11770 bp, 14 predicted proteins | sample 1540101 | NCBI WGS metagenome assembly OESA01 (sample SAMEA3891891, study PRJEB23780) | metagenome | biome: terrestrial biome; feature: animal house; material: Caecal content | place: Italy | collected 2015-05-05 | reverse complement strand
ACATACGCCTGCTGGGAGGGGGTCAGTTGGGTTTGGCTGCCGAATATCCCAAGAAAGTCCCGGATGATTCCAAGACCGGCGGCAAAGGCGTAGCCAAATCCCGCCGTCACCATCAGGCAGAAAACAACGCCCACAGCGGTGAGGGTCGTTTCCAGGCGGCGGAGTCTTTTCCTGCGCATGGCTTCCTGTGCGTCTCGCGCCAGAAAAACATTTCTGGCCATTTCCTCAGGGCTCTTCATAAAAACATTCCTCCTTGCTTAGCACCGCTTTCATGGCTTTCTTTGCCTGATACAGCATATTTTCTACCTGCCGTTTCCTTTTTTTCATAATGGCAGCCGTCTGGCCGTTGTCAAACCCGGCAAAGTAAGTAAGATACAAAACCTGGGCATAATCCGGGTTGATTTTCCGCAGAGCCCGGCGGACAGCGATTCGCTCCTCCTGCAAAAGATAGCTTTGTTCCAGGCTGAGGGCGTCATCGGGAAGCTCTCCAATTGCCTCCAAAGGGAGGGCTTTCCCTCTGGATACTTTCCGCAGGTGACTGATTGCCAGATTCCGGGCAATCCTATAAAGCCACGCCTGAAATTGTCCCCGGGGAACATACCTGGGCCTGCGAATGGCAATCTTTATAAAGGTTTCTTCCGTCAGATCCTCTGCCGTATGGATATTGTGGAGAAAGCTGTCCAGGTAAAAAATCAGACCGTCCTTGTAAAGGCGAATCAGCTCCGCCAGGGCAGCCTCGTCCCCTGCGAGATACTGAAGATACAGCTCAGAATCTTTGCCCAAAGTGTCCCCACCTCCCATTCTTAAAATCCTCTTCACCTATATAACGCAGGGGAAAGAAAAAACGCTGAATAAAGAAAAGAAATAATTGAACCAGCACCGGAAAACCCATGGTCTGCCCCAAAGGGGCGGCCCATGGGTTTGTTTTTATGTGAGGGAGGATTCTTTTTTTGCCATTTCCCAGCTTTCCGGATAGTGGGTGCGGTAGTAATCGGCCATGGGGCCGGGGGTGTGGAGGAGGTGATTCTGACGGATGGTGTCCGCCTCCACCTTTCGGATCCAGTCTTTGGTATCCTGGGGCAGGGCAGAATACCGGCGAATCACCAGAGCGCCCAGCCTCTCCTGCTCCAGAAGAGCCTGGTACACATCCGGGATTCGTTCCTCCCTAAGAACCGGGACAGCCTCCGGGGAGACTACCTCGTTGGGAATCCGGGTGGGGTTGGTCTTTTCCGGGCTGCACAGGTACATGCTGGCGCTCTTTCCCCGGTAGAGAACGGCCAGAGCGTCGGGGAAATACTCGTCCAGATAGATTTGTCCTTCCCGGGTGTAGCCATAGGTGTATTCATAATTTTGGATTCCGTACAGAAGGGCCATGGGATAAAGGGTCGTCATATACACCATGGCGGGCTTTTCCTAAAACAGGGGCTTGCCGGGGCGCAGCAGGGTAAGCCCGGCGGTGGGGGAGCAGTGATAAAATGCCATGAGAAAATCTCCTTTCCCCCTTATTTTACTCCCTGACGGAAAAACTGCAAGTCTTGAAAGAAACAGGGATTTCTGCTATAATATAATCACAAAAAATGGGATTTTTCCCCAGAGGGACGGAGGCGGATAGGATGGAAAAGGAATACATCATCCGAAAAGCCCGGATGGAAGATGCCAACACGCTGGATGCCATGCTTACGGAGCTGATTGGGTATGAAACCAGATACGACAGCAATCTGGATGCTTCCTACCGGGTACAGGATAACTATGCCCGGCTGGTGGAAGAACCAGGCTGTGCGCTGCTGGTAGCGGAGGCGGAAGGCAGGATTGTGGGCTTTCTGTATGGGTTTTTGTACCAGATTCCCGGAATGCACGTGAAACCCATGGCCCTTCTGGATGCCCTGTTCGTATCGGAGCCTTACCGGGGCCGGGGAATTGCCACCGCTCTGTTTTCTGCATTTCGCCGGTTCGCCGCAGAAAAGGGCGCTTGCCGGATAGAGCTGAAAGTCATGAGCCAAAACGAAAAGGCCCTGCGCTTTTATGAAAAGCTGTCTTTTCAGGAGTGCAAAAAATACATGACTCTGCCCTGAAATTAAGCACCTTCCTCCTCTGTGGGGAGAAAGTATATACACAATATCGCTTTTGCGGATTGCCTTCGATTTTAGTGAAGGCGGTCTTGCGGGGAACGGTGAAAATATCTTACGGATTTGCATTTGGTACTTCAGGGGTACACCACCTCTGTTGAAGCTTGAATAAAAGTGTAAATGCATCATCACGAGTAACAGTAGGGTGAATGTTGGTGTTGTTTCACCTGAAATTCGTAGAGTTTATGGATACAGACTCCATAAAAATTTACTCAATCTAAGCAAAACTATTACATATTTTACATATGCGTGGTAGCAAGAGAGAGGATGATTGCCCTATAATAAAGACAAAATGCACAGTAGTATCGTGTGCATAAAACAAGTTTGGAGGAAAAACTATGAGAAAATTGATTAGCCTTTTACTAGCGATTTTGCTGCTCGTGACTTTCCCGCTATGTGTATTTGCACAGGAATTTACTTCGTTGAAATTAACTCCTGAAAGTTCGGTCACCGATTTTGAAGCTGTTTTCCCTTCGAGTTTTTCACACAAAACGGCGTATACTGATGTTTTGGGAAATCAAGGGGAAATCAAGTTTGAAATCTTTGGTGGAAAAACTTTTGTCGAGGTATATGTAAATGGAAGATTGACACAGCGTGTGTACTCGTCGCCAGCGGAGAATGTCATCCTTTGGACGGAATACGCTGAACAAGCGGACTCTGTACAATATAAAGGGCAATCTATCCAAAGTTGTAGTTATACGGAGGTAGTTACAGATATTGTTTATAATTCAGTTCCAGAAAAAATGGCCGAACCTTATTTCTCTACATTCGACCCAGAAGGATGGGCATATCTTATGACACGGCCGAGCAATCCCATGATATCCGGATCTAGACCGTGTACGGTATACTATCGTAACTATGATGATGAACCTGATGAAAATAGATATTGGGGAAAACGCATTGAATTTTACGCAGGCACTGCCATTGGCATAGTGGTTTCTGTTTTAACTAGCTTCTTGACAGGTGGTGTGTCCATTGAGGCAATAGTTGCAGGGCTTGGTTCTGCAATTTTTGCAGATGCGCTTACGCAGTATGTGTGTGGAGAGGTGTGCTTTTCAACTCAAAAAATACGCTATGCACCTGTAATTTCGGGAAAGCTCATCTTCAAAGATGCATATATCACTAAGAGGTGGGTTATTATTTCGGATACGGTTCATCAGAGAGAAACGGTAAAACTAGACAATCCAGAATATGACTATAATAGGGGGCACGATGCATATGCGATTGCGGTCAATGCGCAACAGGCGGAAGTGGACAGCCGGACCTAATCCACTATTATTATTCGCATTATCCGGAATTGTATTCCTGGGGATACTTGCATTGAACTGGGTGCTTTATTCCGGCGTTATTTCCATGGATTTTTATCTTGGCTTGTTCGTGATTTTGTCTATGTGGAATTTGTTTGCAGAGCTTGGCAGGAACGAAAAATGGAAACGGCATTGGCTGAATGTCTGGGTTACAGTATTCTTGATTGCTGTTCAGCTGACGGTTTTCTGCTGCTTTTTACCGTGCTACACTGCGTCAGCAGCAGCGGATATGGTTGAGCATTCTATGGGCAAAGTGGAAATTGTGGAATCCCATGGGATCGATACAACAGATTCTTTAAGCTTGTTTGTCAAAAAAGGATATGTTTTTACATGTAAGGAACTCACAACGGCACAAAAATTCATAGTTTTTTTCAATCCGGTATCCGGGCAGTATTATGAGATGAAATAACATATTATAGATGGGTTTTGGATTATCACCCGATTGCGGCAGAGTCTTATACACAAATAGACTCTGCCGCTTCCTTGCGTTTGCAGAAACCCTGCGCCCGGAATTGACGGAGGGCTCGACCAGTGGTATCATAGTCACAAACAAAAACAGGGGGTAGCAGGATGTTATACAGACCCGACCGAAAGGGCAGACCCATTTCCCAGCTGGGGTACGGCTGTATGCGCTTTACCAGAAAGGGCAGCGGCATTGACTATGAAAAGGCGGAGCGGGAGGTGCTTCTGGCAATCGACCAGGGGGTCAATTACTTTGACACCGCCTATATTTACCCCGGGAGCGAGGAATGCCTGGGCAGAATCCTGGCGAAGAATCATTGCCGGGACAAGGTGTATATCGCCACCAAGCTTCCCCAGTATGTTCTCCGGACTGCTGCCGCCGTGGAAAAGACCTTCCGGGAGGAGCTGGAGCGGCTGCGGACGGACTACATCGACTACTACCTGATGCATATGTTCACAGACTATACCCAGTGGGAGCGGCTCCGGACCCTGGGGATTGAGGAGTGGATTGCCAAAAAGAAGGCAGAAGGCAGCATCCGCAGCATCGGCTTTTCCTTCCACGGGGATACCCAGATGTTTTTGAAAATTCTAAATGCCTATGACTGGGACTTCTGCCAGATTCAGTATAACTACCTGGACGAGCACACCCAGGCAGGGCGGGTGGGGCTCCAGGCGGCGGCCAGGAAGGGGATTCCCGTCATCATTATGGAGCCCCTCCGGGGCGGCAAGCTGGTGAACCTGCCGGAAAAAGCCAGAAAGGTCCTGAAAAACTACTCACCTGCAGAACTGGGCCTCCGGTGGCTGTGGAACCAGCCGGAGGTGACCTGCGTCCTTTCCGGCATGAACTCGGAGGAGATGGTGCAGGAGAATATCCGTGTTGCCTCGGAGGCTCAGCCGGGACACCTGACCGGGGAGGATCTTGCCATGGTTGAAACCATCAAGGGAATCATCCGGGAGCAGGAAAAGGTGGGCTGCACAGGCTGCCGGTACTGTATGCCCTGCCCCAAGGGGGTGGACATCCCGGGGATTTTCCACTATTACAATCTTATGTATATGGAGAAAAAGGCCCCTGCCCGGTTTGAGTTTGCCCGGAACGTAGGCCTGCGGAAGGAGCCGGGGTTTGCCACCCAGTGCGTAGGCTGCGGCCTGTGCGAAAGCCACTGCCCCCAGCACCTGCCCATCCGCCAAAAGCTGAAAGAAGCCGACCGGGATCTGCGCCCCCTGCCCTACAAAATCGCCATCGCCATCGCCCGGAAAGTCACCAGGCAATAACCCCCAAAACCTCAAACAGGAGCGGCAAAAGCTGCTTTGCCGCTCCTGTTTTTGTGCCTTAAAAATCGATTTCGTATTCCAGATATCTTCTGGATTCGTTGAGAAATTCGCTGGACATGGTGGTGTTTCCCTTGATTTTCATGCCTTTGAGCGCCATGTCAATTTTGGCGGCATCCTTTTCCTTGATGCCCGAGGAGTTGCTCAGCTTCAGGGTGTACTTCTGGTGGCTGATGGGGGAGGCTTCATCCATCCGCAGGGCAACCAGGGTCTGAATGCTGGGCTCCTTCTGCAAATAGTGCAGCCGGGGCAGCTGGGGGCTGTGGCCGGGGCACTCCATCTCCGCCGCTACCTCCACAGAGGTCAGATCCCTGGCATCCAGATTGTGCTCCCCATCCAGGGTGGCGGTGCCGGCCGGTACCTTGATGCTGCCGTCTGCTTTTGCGGAGCATTTGGAAAACGTGGTCTTTTGCTCTTTATAGGTCACCCGGAAATGCTTTGCTCCCAAATCCTGGGCGATTTTCTGCAATTCGTTCACCCGGGCCACCTTCAGATGGCTGAAATAGTCCTCCAGGGCGATGTAGTGCCTGGGATTGCAGGGGTCGACATAATATACCTCGCTGTCCATATCCGGGTAGAAGGTCAGGGCAAACAGGTCTACATAATCTCTGTAAATGTTTATGACCTTCATGTCCTTCTGATCGGAAACGAAGCCCACGGAGCCGATGCAGACCTCACTTTCTGCGTGCTTTTTGTCCGGCTCCGTAATACGGATGAGCTTGCTCAGGACAAAATCCGGCTGCGCCAGGTCTGCCGGGAAAATGGGCTGCAGCAGCCGCAGAGCAGCCTCCTTGCTTCTTTCCTGAGCCCGTTCTGCCATGGTCAGGGCGGTATTCTTGGCAGCGGTGCCGATGTTTTCCGCCAGAATGGAAACATCCTCCTTGCCAAACTGCCCGTCATCGTTCTGATCTACAGCCTTCACCACGGTGCTTTTTGCTTTCTGGAAAACATCCTTGGCGCTTTTCCCAACCCCGGCGGCAATGCTTCCCAAGCCAGCTTTTGTTTTTTCCATCTTACTCTCTTCCTTTCGGTTTGATGTCATCATAGAACCTGCAAAATCTGCGAATCCCCATAGGGTTTATCTCCATTATAGCATCAATCCCAGCCTTTTCATAGCCAGGAAAAACAAAGTCGCCTTCCGCCGGGGATTGGCCTGCCCAAGGGCGTTGCTTGTGTAAAGTAAATCAAACGGCCGGGAAGGGTAGCTTCCCGGCCGTTTTTGTCAGTTTCTGTCAGTTGATAAAGGTCTCCTCCAGGGCCTGGGTTTCCAGGTTCAGGATGTATTGCTTCTGGTGCAGTCCCTTGGACTGGCAGATGTAGACCTGGTTTTCCTCGTAATACCCGATGTCCACAATGTCCGGGGCTTCCAGAAGGGTCCGCTGCTCTGTGGTGGTTAAGTCTACCTGCACCAGGAAGTCTCCATCCAGCAGGAATACCATTCCCCTTTGGTAGTCCATATCCCGGAGCTGGCCGTGTTTGGCCTTGTAGAGGCTGTTGCAGACGCTGCGGTCCAGGCTCAGCTGCATCAGCTCCCCATCACAGGTGATGGTGTAGATGTAGTACAGGGAGTTTTCCCACTGGGTTACCGGCTCGTTGAGAACCTGTACCAGAGGCTCTCCGGGATTGCCGGCGTAGAGGGTGGGGAACTCATAGGGGTTGGCGTAGAGCAGAACCGACAGGGTGTCCGTTTCCATGGTCTCTGCCAGCAGCTCATCCTGGGACTGGGACAGGGGTTGTAACCCCATATCCTCCCAGCTGCCGAAGTTTACCTGGGGAACGGCAGGGGCATCCGCCTTGGGGTTGTAGTGGTCATGCTGCAATCCGGTGCCGGTGAAGCAGTCGTCAATGGCCCCCAGCTCCTGGGTGTACTCGTCCTTCAGAGGGGAGTACCAGCAGCGTACCAGGGCCATGGTGCCGGACTTCTCCTGGATGACCTGGCAGATGCTCCGGGCGAGGTAGTTGGTTTCCTGGTAGGTGTCAATTCTCCCCGGCTGGCCCCACACATCGGTGAAGTTGAATTTTTCGCTGGTATTTTTGTATTCGCTGTCAGGGTTATTGTATTCCGTCACCAGGATTTCCATGATTTCCGGGTTCATCATGGTCCAGCCGATTTTTCCCAGGGTGGTTTCCGGGGCAATGAGCCGGAACTCGCTGGCAGGATATACGGGGATATCCTCATAAATGGTGTCTACTTTTCCATCGGGGATATACAGCCGATAGATGGCGGCCTTTCCCTCTGCTTCGTTTGCAAAGTAAATTACATCATAGCTGACCATGACTACATCCAGCAGCCGGTCGGCTTCTGCCAGGACTTTTACTTCCTCCGTCTGCAAATCCACGGCGGCAATCTGGGTGTCGGTGGCCACATAGCCCACCCGACCGTCACCTCCCAGAGCCACGGCAGAAGCCAGCTCCTCCGGGAGGGTAATGGTGTGCACCGGGTCTGCGAAACTCTTCACATCCCGCACTTCCAGCACACCGCTGTTTGCCGTAATTTCATAGAAGGCAGCACCCTTTTCTCCGGAGATCAGCCACTTAGCCCCGGAGTAGGGCATATCGATGGTGGTCAAGTCGGCATAGGAAACAGGGGTTACCGCCTCCTGGACATACCAGGAAGCCGCCTCTCCTTCCGTGGGGGCTTCCGTGGTGGGCGCTTCCGTGGTTGGAGCCAGGGTGTCAGTCGTGGACGGCTCCGGGCCGTCCTTGGGGGCGCAGGCAGAAAGCAGCAGCAAAACCGCCAGCACCAGGGCCAATCTCTTCTTCATTGTGATACCTCCTTTTTTTCTTAAATGCTTTGTTTTTCTGGCGGATTCCATGATAATCCGCCAGAGGTTCCGCCACAGCCGGATGGGAATGTGGGGTTACATTTCCGACTTTTTTGATAATTTAAGTATATCAGAAAGGAAATACTATTGCAATATAAATATAGAAATAAAGAAATAATTGTGATTTTTGATTATTTTGACCAAAGAAAATTGTGGGATATGATCAGGGAGTGTGATACAGCTTCCGGAGGGGTAACACCGCAGACCCCGGCGGATGAAATTTCCGGGCGGGGTGAGATTTGTGCTTGCATTTTTGGGGAAAATCGTGTATACTACACTGGTACATGCCGGTGTGTTGGAATTGGTAGACGAAGTGGACTCAAAATCCACCGGTGGCAACACCGTGCCGGTTCGAGCCCGGCCACCGGCACCAAAAATCGACAAGCACCGCCAGGGGCTTGTCGATTTTTACTTATTCACTCTTCACTTTTCACTCTTCACTAAGTTTGTAGGGTCGATTTTTGGAAGAGAATAGGTAATAGTGAATAGTGAAGAAGTAAGGTGTGCCGCAAGGCGGCACGGATTTTATATTTGGGGTGATGACAATGCCCAGTCCACTTCAGGATAAATCCAAAGCCTTCGCGTTGGAAATCATCAAAGTGTGCAATGAAATCAAGCGCACCAAACGCGAAAGCGTCTTGACCAATCAACTCATCCGCTCGGGAACCAGCATCGGTGCCAACATCCGGGAAGCCATGTATGCTCACGGTAAGGCCGATTTTATTGGGAAATTACAAATCGCATTGAAAGAATGTTCAGAAAGTGAATACTGGCTGGAGTTGCTTATCGAAAGCGGCTACTATGACGATTCTGCCGTTTTGAACCAATGCACCGAGGTCAAGCGGCTGCTCATCAGAGATATTTTCCACATTTGTGATAATTACAGCGCCTTTTAAGGAAAGGTTGGAGCAAAAAATTCAGCAAAAAAATTTGCAAGATTCTGTAATTTTAAAGCCTTTTAGCAAGGAGATAGAAAAGGAGTATTTAAGGGCGAGTATCTATACGATGAGTAGCTATGCAGAGGGGTTTGGTATGGTTTTGGTTGAATCGGCTTCTTTTGGACTACCAAGCGTTGCGTTTGATATCAATACGGGTCCAAGTGATATTATCGAGAATGGGGTGAGCGGATTTTTGGTAACAGATGGAGATCTAGGTGAGTATGCAAGGGCACTAGAGAAGCTTATGGGGAATGAGGAGTTAAGAAGGGAAATGGGAGCTAAGGCAAAAATGATAGTTGAGGATAAAAGAACAAAGGAGTTTTTTGAGAAAAACAAAGAGAATCTAGCCTTTGTAGTCTTTTATAGTGGCAAAAATCAAGAGGGTTATCGCAATCAAAAGGCTATCTATGATGTAATTGAGGGTAAATACGGAATTGAGGCAAAGTATATTGATTTAGATACTAACCCTGATTTAATCCAAAGGTTTAACCTAACAGCTTTTCCTGAAAATTTCTTTGTTTATAGAAATAGCAAAAACGAGGCAATTTGGCATAGAGTTAAAGCAGGACACGCAACATTAAACACTATTGTAGATACAACAATTTTCTTATTTGATAATGCAATTTTAGAGGAGGACAAGTAATGTGAAAAAGCTATTTTTAATCTTAAGTCTTAGTGCAAGCCTTTTTGCAAAAGAGACAGATAACATACTTAATTTGGGCAAAACCTACGAATTTAAAGAAAGGGACATATTGGAGCTTATACAAGAACATTTAACAAAAAACAGACCTGAGCTAGAGCAGAAACTGCTAGGGCAAAGAGATAAACTTAAAGAAAATATCAAAAATTGGAGACCAAAAGATATGGTGAAACTGACACCAGCCCCTAAAAATAATACTTTTAGTCCTGATATGACTTGGACACTTACAAAAGACATTAAAGACCACGAGGGGAATATCATCTATCCGCAAGGTTTCTCATTTAACCCTGCAAAGTATGCAAGGCTATCTTATGGGATTGTAGTGATTAATGCTAATGATAAAGAGGAGCTAGAGTGGCTAGAAAAAGGTGGATACCTTAATACTATTGCTTATAGGATTTTCTTAAGCGAGGGTAGCTATTATGAGATGATACAAAAACACAAACAAGACTTCTATTATCTCTTACCTGAAATTGCTAAAAGATTTCAACTCAAGCACACCCCCTCAATTATCAAACAAGAGGGAGAAGAAATCATTATTCAAGAAGTTTGCCTAAAATGCAAACAAGAGAACAAAGGAAGTCAAAATGAAATTCAAAAATAAACTCTTAGGAATGGGTGTTTCAATCGCCTTAAGTATAGGCATTTTAACACCGCAAAAGGCAGAGGCAGTCTGTGTGGTTAAACCCACACAAATTGTAGAAACAATGTTTGAAATGTGTTGGACCTGCGTATTCCCTATTAGCATTGCAGGTATTCCTGTTATTCAGGGACATTTGCCTGACCCTTTAGGGACTGTATCCACCCCTATTTGTCTTTGTCCTGCACCACCACCTTTATTTATCAGAATTGGAATACCCATTGGATATTGGGAGCCAAGCCGTAGCATTGATGTAACCAAAGACGCCTATTGTTTTGCAGGAATGGGAATTGATATGGGCATTTCTAGCACACAAAGAGGAACAAAAGGAGATGCAGCGGATAGAACAAGAACTTTTTTCCACTCCCATTATTATATTTACCCTGTCTTTGAAACCATTGGTATGTTTGTAGATACAATGTGTCTAAGAGGTTCTCAAGGGATTGACATTGCTTATATGACAGAAGTCGACCCCTTATGGAATGATGACCAACTTGGAGCTTTAATTTCGCCTGAAGCCTTATTGTTTGGGAATCCCATTACAAATTTTGCCTGTATTGCAGATAGCATATCTTCTCAAGTTAATGTTGCCCTAGACCCTCTCTTTTGGTGTAAAGGAAGTTGGGGAAACACCTATCCACTCACGGGCAACACTAATACTAAAAATTATGTCGAGGATTCCGCAAGTGTGGCAGCTTCTATGATTTATAAGCTCCATAGACAGCTTATTTTATGGAATGGGGCAACCGCCAGTGCCTTATGTGGAGAACACCCTTTACCCATTTGGCTAAAAAATGCGTATAGAATGCAATTAATGTATCCTATTCCCCACGCAACTGCAACAGGTATCGGACAATCAGGAATTATTTGGACACCTGCCAAAAATCCGCAAATGGTAGGGGATAACTTTAACTACCTTTTATTTAAAAAAGTAGATTGCTGTGCGTTATAGGAAGTGAAAATGGATATACGAAACCACAAAAAAGAGCTTTTATTCTCTATCATAATCAAAAAGATTGATTTGGATTCTCTTTTAGAGATGATAAAGGAACAGTTAAAAACTAAGAATATCCCATCAGGGAAAATAATCCTTATCCCTAAAACTAACTATGACACTAAGATGATATTGTTGGAGCTTGAGGAATTTTATTGGGATTTAGACAAAGAAACACTAAGGCAAATGCAAAACACTTTGCCTCTATTTTAACAAGGAGATTTTAATGAAAAAACAAGCCTTTCTTTTTTTAACACTTTTTGGAACACTCTGCCTAGCACAAACACAGGCAGAAAAAAGCGAACTCTACAAAAGCAAGCTTCCTGACTTTCAAATGGGAGTTGAAATAGACCCCAAAGAATTAAAAGAAAGAAGCAAAGAGATAAAGCCCACTGAGCTATTAGAGGTAATGGATACCAATAGCACAAAATTCAAAGAGCAGTATGGGG
>OESA01000391.1_pt1 | contig 11823 bp, 9 predicted proteins | sample 1540101 | NCBI WGS metagenome assembly OESA01 (sample SAMEA3891891, study PRJEB23780) | metagenome | biome: terrestrial biome; feature: animal house; material: Caecal content | place: Italy | collected 2015-05-05 | reverse complement strand
CGCCGATACCGGGCGGGTCAGGGAAGTAACGATTCGTAGAAAGCCACCGTGCGGAATTGGCTGCGGCCACTGGCCGCCGAAATTGCCACCGGGGGCTCCCCGGCGCTTAGCGGTCGGCCAGGGGGATGTAGGGCTTTTTGGGTTTTACGTTGATGTAGGCGGGGCGGATGATCTTGCCGTTGTTTTGCAGCTCCTCAATCCGGTGGGCGCTCCAGCCTGCCACCCGGGACACGGCGAAGATGGGGGTGAACAGCTCCTCCGGGAGCTTCAGCATCCTGTATACCATGCCGGAATAGAAGTCCACGTTGGGGCTGACGCCCTTGTAAATCTTCCGCTTCTCCGCAATGATCTCCGTTGCCAGCCGTGCCACCGTCTCGTACATGGCAAAGTCCTCCTGGCAGCCCTTCTCCGCAGACAGATCCCGGGCGCAGGACTTGAGGATGTCCGCTCTGGGGTCGGAGATGGAGTACACCGCATGACCCATGCCGTAAATCAGGCCGGAGCGGTCAAAGGCCTCCTTGTCCAGCACCTTCACCAGGTAGTCCCGGATGGAGCCTTCGTCGTGGATGTTGGCATGCTTCCGCAGGTCGTCCAGCATCTGCACCACCTTGATGTTGGCGCCGCCGTGGCGGGGGCCCTTCAAAGAGCCCAGGGCTGCGGCGATGGCGGAGTAGGTATCCGTCCCGGAGGAGGACACCACGTGGGTGGTGAAGCTGGAGTTGTTGCCGCCGCCGTGCTCCGCATGGAGCACCAGCGCCAGATCCAGCACCTTGGCCTCCAGATGGGTAAACTTGCCGTTCTTTCGCAGCATCCGCAGGATGTTCTCCGCCGTGGACAGCTCCGGAGCCGGGTTGCGGATATAAAGCGTCCGGTTCAGATGGTAGTGGTTGTAGGCCTGGTAGCCGTACACCGCCAGCAACGGGAACATGGAGATGAGCTGCAGGCACTGGCGCAGCACATTCTCCTGGGAGATGTCGTCCGGGTTGTCGTCATAGGAGTAAAGCGCCAGCACGCTCCGGGACAGGGAGTTCATGCCGTCCCGGCTGGGGGCTTTTAGAATCATGTCCCGGACAAAGGAGGGGGGCAGAGTCCTGTAATCGTTGATGGTGTTGCGGAACATCTCCAGCTCCCCGTCGTTGGGCAGCCGGGAGAAGAGAAGCAGATACACCGTCTCCTCGAAGCCGAACCGGTCATCCTTCAAAAACCCGGACACCAGCTCCCGGACATTCACCCCCCGGTAGTACAGCTGGCCCTCGCAGGGGTGGGCATTGCCCTGCTCGTCCTTCACCTTGGACACGATTTCAGAAATCTCTGTCAGGCCGGTGACCACGCCGTTGCCGTTCTCGTCCCGCAGGCCCCGCTTGACGGAATATTTCTGGTACATCTCCGGCACAATCTTGTTGTTCTGCCGGGAAATGCTGGAAAGATTCTGGATGTAAGGTGTGATTTGGGAATACTTGTTTTCCATTGTGGACCTCCTTGCTTCCTGTTCAGCCCCTGGGGAAAGCTCCAGAGCAGAATCCGCCCCGCAGCCCTCCGTCAGATTGCGATAAATTGTGTAAGTGATGGTGCGGTACTGGTGCAGCGCCTCCGGGGACAGCCCCCGGAACATGGTCTGGGCCAGTCTCTGCCGGGCACAGCGGATATCCTCCAGAACCGGAACCGCCTTGGCCGTGACCCGGTAATGAATGCTTCGCCGGTCCTCCGGGTCGGGCTGGGCCTGCAGATATTCCTTCCGCCAAAGCCCGTCCACCGCCTGGGAAATATGTCCCTTGTTCAGGTGCAGATATTGATATATCCCCGTGGGGGTGTCCCCCTGGGGGCAGGTGGAAAGATAGTACAGCACATCAATTTCCACCATTTTCAGTCCGTAATTCTCCCGGATTTCCGAAAATCCGGCCTCTGCCAGCTTTCGCAGTATCACACTGCGCAATCCCATGTCCAATGCGCTTCCCACAATGCACCCCCTCAAGAAAGTTTAATTTTAAATCATTTTACCACACAGAATCTGTCCTTGTCAAGTTACTCCTTTCCACGCCCCAAAAAACGGAAGCCTTTCGTCACGCCTCCATTTATTAAAATAAAATATTTTACGTTTGTCATTAAATAATAGTTGACAAACATATTTATTCTGGTATAATAAAAGCAACCTCAAAACAAAAAAGGAGATGCCTTATGAACAAGATGACTCGCTCCGCAACCATTATCCGCCGGATTCTTACGGTGCTGCTTTGGGCAGCGGCAATCCTCGTAGGAATCGCCATTGTTGCCACCCTGCTGATTCTGTTCTTTGCTCCGGATCACATGATGCAGGATATGCAAGTCTCCCTTACCCTCGGCAATTATGAGCTTTTGTTGACGGATAAATATGTTCCCCAACAGCTGCAAAGCCTGATGGGGATTACTCTGGCCAACCTTGTACTTTTCGGAACCGGAGGCTGCTGGATACTTCAGATTCTGCGAAAGATGTTTGTTCCCATTTCCCAGGGTTGTCCTTTCCAGTCCACCGTCAGCAAATCCCTTCACAAGCTTGCTTATGTCACTCTGCTTTTCGGATTCCTGAATCTCATTTTGCAGGGAATCACCAACACCATCTGGTATCACACCTTTGACATTCCCTCTCTGTTTGCCTCTCAGCGGGTGGCATCCTGTTCTTTGTCCATTGTGGGAGATTTTGGATTTGTTGCCGTATTTTTCCTGCTGCTGCTTGTGAGCAGTATCTTCAAATACGGAGAAAGTCTGCAGCAGCTGTCAGATGAGACCCTGTGAAATCAGGAGGATAAGAAATATGGCCATTATTCTTAGATTGGACCGGGTTATGGCGGATCGGAAAATGTCCCTGAACACCCTGTCAGAAAAAGTGGGAATCGCCAATGTGAACCTGTCCAAAATCAAAACCGGTAAGGTCAGTGCCATCCGCTTCTCCACCCTGGAGGCAATCTGTCAGGCCCTGGATTGCCAGCCCGGCGACATTTTGGAGTACCAGCCCGACTCCCCTGTAAAGCCCTAAGCCAAACACTTGAAAAAAGCATCGGCAAGCCTTCAAAAGCCTGCCGATGCTTTTTTATCTGCGGAAAACCAGGTTTCCGTTGTCCATGGAATCGATGAGGGCCAGAGCCTCCACCCGCAGGCCCTGGGACCGGAGCAGGTCGCCGCCCTTCTGGAAGCCCTTTTCGATGGCCGCCACCGCGCCCACCGTCTGGGAACCGGCCTGGTTCACCAGCTCCATAAGACCCATCAGGGCCTTGCCGTTGGCCAGGAAATCATCCACTAAGAGCACCCGCTCCCCTGCCGGGAGGTACTGCTTTTCCACCACCACGGTGTAGTCGGTGTTGTGGGTGTAGGAGTGAACCACCGTCTGGTAGAGGCCGCCGGAGAGGTTGCTGGTGCGGTTCTTCTTGGCAAATACCATGGGGACGCCCAGAGCCACCGAGGCCGCCATGGCCAGGGGGATGCCGGAGGTTTCGATGGTGAGAATCCGGTCAATCTTCTCCTGGGCAAAAAGCCGGGCGATCTCCTCCCCCAGCTCCATCATAAACTTTCCGTCAATCTGGTGGTTCAGGAAGGAGCCTACCTTGAGAATGTTCCCCGGCAGCCAGACGCCTTCCTTAACGATCTTCTCTTCCAATGCTTTCATAACCAGCGCCCCCCAAATATAAATAAAAAGCAGGCTGAACCTGCTGTCAGACCTGCCGAAAAAAAACGCCAATCGTCGCACCCCAGGCGGCGGGGCAGAAACGCCCGGGCCATGAATCCGGGGCTATATCGGCAGGAAATTTGTAGAAAAATCGTACCACAAACCCCGGGAAAAGTCAATCTTTCCCCGGGGTTTTCCCCACATTTTACAGAATAAACCAAAACCTCTCCCCTTTCGGCCTTTTTCCATGGCAGTTATGCCCAAGGGAGGATTTTCTCCCATAGACGAGTGTCCGTTTCCCCGAAGCCCCCGGTTTGCTCCTTGATTCTCCCGGGAAAACATGATAAACTTTTCTATATGAAAACCGCAAAAACATCTCTTCTTTTTATCGGAAACGGAGGCTTCTATGCTGGATTTTCGTCTGGAATCCTTCCTCAGCGTCTGCGATACCATGAACTACCGGAAAAGCGCCCAGATGCTTCACATCACCCAGCCTGCCATCACCCAGCACATCCACTACCTGGAGGCGAAGTTTGGCTGCAAGCTGTTTGTATACGAGAACCGCCTGCTGAAAAAGACCCACCAGGCCCGGATTCTGGAGCAGTACGCCCGGACCATGCTGGCCCAGGAGGAGCGGCTGCTGCGGCAGCTGGGGGACAGCCGGATTCAGTCCCTGAGCATCGGCGCCACCAAGACCATCGGGGAGCGGGTCATCGGGGAGTATGTGGAGCGGTTCCTCCGCCACCCGGAGCACGAGCTGTCCCTGACGGTGGACAGCACCCAGAACCTGCTGGAGCTGATTGACCGGAGCGCCCTGGACTTTGCCCTGATTGAGGGCTCCTTTCCCAAGGAAAAGTACGGCCACCGGCTGTTCAGCCGGGAGCGGTTCGTGGGCATCTGCGCCCCGGAGCACCCCTTCGCCGGCCGGGGGGTGGCGCTGCCGGAGCTGCTGAATGAGACCCTCATCTGCCGGGAGCAAGGCTCCGGCACCCGGGCAATCTTGGAAAACCTCCTGACGGAATACAACGAGTCCATCTCCCACTTCCGGCGGCACGTGACCATCAGCAATTTCTCCGTGATTCTGGAGCTGGTGCAGAAGAACCTGGGGGTTTCCTTTGTATTCGAGATTCTCGCCCGCAGCAGCGGCCTTGCCACCTTCTCCCTGGAAGGCACCAACATCCAGCGGGAGTTTAACTTCATCTACCAGAAAAATTCCGGAAACGAGGAAAAAATCGACTATTTTATGAAATAAAGGGGTGCCTATCCTCCCGGTAACGATACCGGGCGCAAAAAAGGCTCCCTTGCCAAAGGGAGCTGGCACGGCGCAGCCGTGACTGAGGGATTCACAGTGGAGGCTTTCTCAAAAGCACAGACCCATGTGGAAATCTGCCAGCCTGTGGAATCCCCCCGGTTTTGCCAGAGGCAAAACCACCCCCCTTTGGCAAGGGGGGCTTTGGGCGGCGCATCCACCGCTACTGCAGTAACGATACCGGGCGGGGCAGGGAAGTGACGATGACTGACCAGCCTGGTGCGCATTGACAGCGGCGGCACGCCGCCCCTCCAGTCGGGAGCCTTTTTGCGGGGTTTAGAATTGGCTGGACTGGGGAAAAATGGAAAGGATGGGTTTGGGGGAAAAGAAAACGCCTCCCAGAAGGGAGGCGTTTTTGGAAGTGAATCAGCCGGCCAGAATCTCGGCCTTGATCACATAGGGGGTGTCCCGCAGGAGCCGCAGAAGCTCCTCCAGCTGCACCGTCAGATCAATGGTCTCGGCGGAGATGGTCACCACGGCGCAGCCGTTGGTGGGGACGATGGAGTTGATGGTCATAAGGTTTGCGTGATAGTCGGCAAAGATGGAGAGAATCCCCGAAAGAACACCCGGCTCATCCTGCAAAATCAGCTGGAAGGTAATAATCCGACCGGTCATCATACTCTGAAAGGGGAGCACGGAATCCCGGTATTTATAAAAGGCGCTGCGGCTGATGTTGGTCATCCGGGTGGCCTCGTTGACAGTGGTGGCTTCCCCGGTGGAGAGCAGGCGCTTGGCCTCGGCGACCTTGAGGAAGACCTCCGGCAAGGCGCTGGCCTCTACAATATAGTATTTGGGTGAATTTGCCATTGTGGACCTCCTGTGTCCTGAAAATGGGAAAATATTGCTATAACCGTGATAATTATACAGCAAAGGAAACAAAATTTCAAGTGTGGATGCAAAATCTTTGGAGAATAGGAGGAAAACATGGAAAAGCAGCTGCGGGGAATCTGGATTGCCGGGGCGGTTTTGCTGGGACTTTTCCTGTGTACCCGGTATCTTCTGGTGCTGGTTAAGCCCTTCCTGGCGGGGCTTTTGCTGGCCCTGGCGGCAGAGCCGGCGGTTCGGCTCCTGGATAAGCGGTGCCGTCTGGGCAGGTGCTGGGGGGCAGGCATCGGAGTGACCCTGACCCTTCTGCTGGCCGGGGGAATCCTGGCCGCCTTGCTTACCTGGGGGGTGCAGGAGCTGGGGAAGCTGGGGGCGCTGCTGCCCCAGATGGGCCAGCAGGTGCAGCAGGGTCTGGGCAGCCTGCGGGTGTGGGTGATTGCGCTGACCCGGGAGGCTCCCCAGGGGGTGCAGCAGATGGTGCAGCGGACGGTGGACAAGAGCTTTGCCAGCGGGGAGATGCTTCTGGAGCAGGTGATTACCAAGGCCCCCCAGTGGGCGGCGTCTTTCCTGGGGGGTGTGCCGGATGGCTTGCTGACGGTGGGCACGGCCCTGCTATCCGCTTACCTTATCTCCGCCCGGCTGCCCCGGATGAAGGCAGCCCTTCACCGCCGGATTCCTCAGGCATGGCAGGAGCGGTATATCCCCGCCTGGAACCGGGGGAAGAAGGCAGCAGGGGCCTGGTTCAAGGCTCAGGGGAAGCTGATGCTGATGACCTGGGGGATTGTGACGGTGGGGTTTTTCCTGCTGGAAATCTCTCCGGCGCCCCTGTGGGCCCTGGGGGTGGCGGTGGTGGATGCCCTGCCGGTGCTGGGCTCCGGGACGGTGCTCATCCCCTGGACGCTGCTCCTGCTGATTCAGGGTCAGTATGGCCAGGCCCTGGGAATGGGCCTTGTGTATCTGGCGGCGGTGGTGGTTCGGTCGGTGCTGGAGCCCCGGCTGGTGGGGCGGCAGCTGGGGCTTGACCCTCTGGTGACCCTGGCGGCCTTCTACGCCGGCTACCGCCTGTGGGGGATTCTGGGGATGATCCTGGCCCCCATCTGCGCCGCCGCCGCCCGCAGCTTCTTTGCGGAGACGGAAAGCTGAGAAGCCTTGTTTCTTCCTCATGCAGAAGGCTTCCGTTTATACCTCCCGACGGTCGGGAGCTATGGGCTGCTGCGTTTCCACATGGGTTGGTGCTTTGGGGAAGTGCCTGCTGTGAATCCCTCAGTCACGCCTCCGGCGTGCCAGCTCCCTTTCACAAGGGAGCCTTTGGTGCGGTGCTTGGGCTTTTGGGGCAGTAACGATACCGGGCGGGTCAGGGAAGTAACGATACGCTAAAAGCCATCGTGCGAAATTGTCTGCGGGCACTGCCCGCCGATACCGGGCGGGTCAGGGAAGTAACGATATGCAAAAAGCTATCGTGCGAAATTGTCAGCGGCCACTGGCCGCCCCTTTCACAAGGGAGCCTTTGGTGCATATTTTTTCCACTTGGTGTATTGTGAAACCGGCGCAGGTTTGGTATAATAGGCAGAAAATGATACAAGTGGATGTGGAATGCTTTGAAATACGGAATTTGGAATGCGGCGGTGCCGCAGATGGAGGGAGTCAACGCTTTGGCAGGGGCCGGATATGCCCCCCTGGCCGCCATGATTCTGTCCGCCCGGGGCCTGAACACCCCCCAGGCGGCCCACAGATATCTGGATTGCAGCTGCCCTCTGGATGACCCCTTTTTACTCACAGATATGGATTTGGCGGCAGGCCGGGTGGGGCTTGCCATGGCAAAGGGCGAGAAAATTGCGGTGTTCGGCGACTACGACGTGGACGGCATCACCGCCACCTGCCTGCTGACGGATTTTCTCCGCTCCTGGGGCTGTGACTGTGTGCCCTACATCCCCGGACGGCTGGAGGAGGGCTACGGCCTGAACCCCATGGCCATCCGCCAGCTCCATGACCAGGGGGTGAACCTGATTGTCACCGTGGACTGCGGCATCACCGCCATGGAAGAGGCGGAGCTTTGCCGGAGCCTGGGCATGGACTTGGTCATCACCGACCACCACGAGTGCAAGGGAACCCTGCCTCAGGCGGTGGCAGTGGTGGACCCCCACCGTCCCGACGGGGGGTATCCCCATAAGAACCTCTCCGGTGTGGGTGTGGCCTTCAAGCTGGCTGCCGCCCTTTCCGGCAGTCAGGAGGACATCCTGACCCGGTACGCCGACATGGTGTGTCTGGGCACCGTGGCAGACGTGATGCCCCTTACGGGAGAGAACCGGGTGTTTGTGAGCCGGGGGCTTTCCATGCTCCGCCACAATCCCCGTCCCGGCATTGCCGCCCTTATGGCAGAGGGTGGCTGTCAGCCGGAGCAGATGAACGCCTCCTCTGTGGGGTATGTGCTGGCTCCCAGAATCAACGCCGCCGGACGGATGGGCAACATCCCCGTGGCGGTGGAGCTGTTCCTCACCCAGGACCCGGACAGAGCCCGGGTGCTGGCGGAGGAGCTGTGCCGGATGAACCGGGAGCGGCAGAGCGTGGAATCGGAGATTTACGCCCAGGCGGTGCAGATGCTCCCCCAGGGAGCTGCCCCTGCCGCCATTGTGCTGGCGGAGGAGAGCTGGCACCAGGGTGTGGTGGGCATCGTTGCCAGCCGGATTGCGGAGGAATACGGCTGCCCCACCTTCCTCATCTGTCTGGATGGGGACAGAGGGAAAGCCAGCTCCCGGAGCTTCGGGGGCTTCAACCTCTTTACCACCCTTACCGCTTTGTCTGACCTGCTGGAAAGCTACGGCGGTCACGAGCTGGCGGCGGGCTTTACCATCGCCCGGGACAAGATTCCCGCCTTCCGGGAGGCGGTGTGCCGCCTGGCGGAGGACTACTACACCCAGGACGCTCCCCGGACGGTGCTGGAGGCGGATTGTGTGATTCCGCCGGAGCTTTTTACCCTTTCCAATGTGGATGCATTGGAGGTGCTGGAGCCCTGCGGCAACGGCTGCCCCAAGCCGGTGCTGATGATGAAGCACCTGCAAATCCAGCGGATGAACCCGGTGGGCGGGGGAAAGCACCTGCGGCTGCGGCTGCAGCAGGGTCACTACGGCTTCAACGCCATCTACTTCTCCTGCGGGGAGGAGGTTGCCTCCCTGGCCCAGGGGGATCTGGTGGATGTGGCCTTTTTGCCCCAGGTAAACGACTACCGGGGAGAGCGGACGGTGCAGATGAACATTGTGGATATCCGTCCGTCCTGCTCCGCCCCCTGCGACTGGGGCATCACCCCCTACCATGCCCTGGTGGCAGACCGGCTGGAGCCCCAGATGGTGCCCCTGCTTTTGCCGGACAGAGCCCGGCTGGGGCTTGTGTGGCGGTATCTGTCCCAGCAGCCGGAAGGACAGCTGCGGGAGACCCCCATGTGCCTGTGCCGGAAGATTGTCAGATGGTCGGAAAGCCCCATGAGCGTGGGAATGCTTCTGACCTGTCTGGATATTTTTGCCGATGTAAAGCTTTTGGAGCTTTCCCGGCAGCATAAATACATAACCATTCGCCTGCTGCCCTGGGAGGAAAAGGCAGATATTTCCAAGAGCAGAACCATGCAGCGGCTGATGAGGGCGAAGGAGGAATAAAGATATGGAGAGTTTTGCTGCCCACTACGGTTCCATGTACCAGGCGATTCAGCGGTATATGCCGGGAACCGATATGACCATGATTGACCGGGCGGTGGAGTACGCCCGGGAGAAGCACAAGGACCAGAAGCGGAAGGACGGCTCCCCCTACATCATCCACCCCTTAGCGGTGGCGGAGATTGTGGCGGAGATGGGGCTGGATCTGGATGCGGTGCTGGGAGCCATCCTCCACGACTGCATCGAGGACACCGACGCCTCCCACGACGAGATTGCCAAGCTTTTCGGCAAAACCACCGCCGAGCTGGTGGAGGGCGTCACCAAGCTGACCCGTGCCAACTTCTCCAGCACCGAGCAGGCCCAGATGGAGAACCTGCGGAAGATGTTTATGGCTATGTCCAAGGACATCCGGGTGGTGCTGATCAAGATTGCCGACCGGCTCCACAATATGCGCACCATGCAGTACCAGTCCCCCGCCAAGCAGATTTCCAAGTGCCGGGAGACCATGGACATCTATGCACCTCTGGCCCACCGGTTAGGTATGCAGAAGATGAAGTGGGAGCTGGAGGACCTTTCCCTGCGGTACCTGGACCCCAAGGGCTACGAGGAGATTATGGAGTACCTGAACGCCCACAAGGAGCAGGACGAGGCCTTCATGGCTACCATCCAGGACAAAATCAAGGAGCGGCTTCAGGGCGTGGGGATTTCCAACACCACCTACGGCAGAATCAAGCACGTGTACTCCATCTACCGGAAGATGCACGCCCAGGACAAGTCCATCGAGGAGCTGTACGACATCTATGCCTTCCGGGTGATTGTGGACACCATCCCCGACTGCTACAATGTGCTGGGCCATGTCCACGACCTGTTCAACCTGGTGCCCGGGCGGTTCAAGGACTATATCTCCACCCCCAAGCCCAATATGTACCAGAGCTTGCACACCACCGTCATCGGCAGCCAGGGCATCCCCTTTGAGGTGCAGATCCGTACCTGGCAGATGCACGAGACGGCGGAGTACGGCATCGCCGCCCACTGGAAGTACAAGCAGGGCACCGGCGCCGGAAACGAGAAGGACTTTGAGTGGGTCCGCCGGCTCCTGGAAAGCCAGCAGGATACGGACGCGGAGGACTATGTCCACTCTCTGAAAATCGATATGTTCGACGACGAGGTGTTCGTCTTTACCCCCAAGGGTAAGATTGTGTCCCTCCCCGCCGGCTCCACCCCCATTGACTTCGCCTACGCCATCCACTCCGGGGTGGGCAACGCTCTGGTTGGTGCCAAGGTGAACAACCGGATTACAAACATCGACACGCCTCTGACCAACGGCGACATTGTGGAGATTATCACTTCCAAGTCTGCCAAGGGCCCCAGCCGGGACTGGCTGAATATCTGCAAGTCCAACCAGGCCCGGACCAAAATCAAGCAGTGGTTCAAGAAGGAGAAGCGGGAGGAGAACGTGGCCCACGGCAAGTCCAGCTTCGAGGCGGAGATGAAGCGGCTGCTGCTGCCCCTTTCCGCCCTCTCCGACCCGGAGCTTGCCCCCCAGCTGCTGAAAAAGCTGTCCTTTGACAACTGGGACGATATGTACGCCGCCATCGGCTACGGCGGCCTCACCGCCGCCAAGGCGGTGGGCCGGATTCGGGACGACATCAACAAGGCGGTAAAGGCCCAGAACGAGGAAAAGCAGCTGCTGAAGCCCCTGGCAGAGGCCGGGAAGGTCAACCGTCACGCTGCCAACGGCGTAATCGTGGAGGATATCGGCTCCTGCATGATCAAGTTTGCCAAGTGCTGCACCCCGGTACCGGGAGATGACATCGTGGGCTTTATCACCAAGGGCTTCGGCGTGTCCGTCCACCGGACAGACTGCCCCAACGCCCAGGGAAGAAACGACCCCCGGCAGTCCGGCCGTTGGGTGCGGGTCAGCTGGGCAAACCAGGAGGAGCAGCCCTTCGACACCACATTGGAGCTGGAATGTGAGACAAGAGACGGCCTTTTGCTGGATCTTGCCACGGTGATGACCAGCACCCGGGTGCGGGTGAAGGAGCTTAACGGCAAGGATTTGCCGGGTGGTCACTCTATCTTCACCGTCCGCTTCGAGGTGAAAAACGTCCAGGAAATGGAAACCATAAGAAACCGCCTCGTGAACGTCCGCTCCGTCCTCGGCTCCCGGAGAGGACAGAATTAAAAAGGCTCCCTTGCCAAAGGGAGCTGACACGGCCGGGGAGCCCCCGGTGGCCTTCGCCGTGACTGAGGGATTCACAGTTGGCACTTCCAGAAAGAATGGGCCTATGTGGAAACCTGCAAGCCTGTGGAATCCCCCCGGTTTTGCCAGAGGCAAAACCACCCCCCTTTAGCAAGGGGGGCTTTGAGGTGCACACCCACTGCCACCGCAGTAGCGATACCGGGCG
>OESA01000387.1_pt1 | contig 11866 bp, 15 predicted proteins | sample 1540101 | NCBI WGS metagenome assembly OESA01 (sample SAMEA3891891, study PRJEB23780) | metagenome | biome: terrestrial biome; feature: animal house; material: Caecal content | place: Italy | collected 2015-05-05 | reverse complement strand
TTACAATAGAATCAGAACAAAAAAGGGTTCTTACGCAGCGCCCGACCAGGCGCTGCAAAACAAATCGAAAGGAAGTCATGAATGATGGAATATGTAACACTGCATAACGGAGTCAAGATGCCGAAGCTGGGATATGGTGTTTTCCAGGTTTCAAATGAAGAATGCGAGCGCTGTGTATTGGATGCCATTTCGGTGGGTTACCGCTCCATCGATACGGCACAGTCCTACGGAAATGAGGAGGCAGTGGGCAGTGCCGTTCAGAAATCCGGCGTGCCCCGCGGGGAACTGTTCCTCACCAGTAAAATCTGGATGTCCAACGCCAGTTATGAAAAAGCGAAAGCCTCTATTGACAAGTCCCTGCAAAAGATGAAAACGGATTATCTGGACCTGATGCTGATCCATCAGCCCTTTGGGGACTACTACGGCGCTTACCGGGCGATGGAGGAAGCTTACAAGGCCGGGAAGCTCCGGGCCATCGGGGTGTCCAACTTCTACCCGGACCGGCTCATTGACCTGTGCCAGTTTGCGGAGGTTGCCCCCATGGTCAACCAGGTGGAGACCCATGTATTCCAGCAGCAGAAAACTGCTCATGAATATATGAAAAAATATGGTGTACAGCATGAAGCATGGGGGCCCTTTGCAGAGGGCAAAAAGAGCTGTTTTACCAACCCGGTACTGGTGGAGATCGGCCAGAATCACGGCAAAACAGCCGCCCAGACCGCCCTGCGGTTTCTCATCCAGTCCGATGTGGTGGTGATCCCCAAATCCACCCACAAGGAGAGGATGGAACAGAACCTGGGTGTGTTCGATTTTGCCCTGAGCGATGCTGAAATGGACGCGATCCGCGCATTGGATGAGGGTAAAAGTCTGTTCTTCGACCATTACGACCCTGCTACCGTGGAGATGCTGACCAATATGGGCAAAACCAGGATTGTATAAGGAGAGCGGCAATATAGACTGTTTCTTTTGGAAAAGGGAAGTGAGTGATATGCAAAAAAAGAAATATACTCCGTTTCCTGTCCTCCTATTATGCTGCGTCTTATCTCTCACTGCCCTCGCCGGTTGCACATCTTCCGGCTCAGCCGCACAGCCCCAGACAACAGAATCTACTGGCCAACCGGAATCGTCTGAGCCGCTGGAATCATCCGGACAGGCGTCCGATCGGGACAGTACCATTTTCTCCGGTACAGAGCAGTCAGACATAGAGACAGGCCTGGTCCCAGAACAGGTTTTGGAGGGGGAAACCGGGACCATTCATTACAGCTATTATCTCCCGGAAAACTATGACCCGCAAAAGAATTACCCACTGATGATGGTTATGCCGGGATATGACAGGATGTGGTTCGGTGAAGAGTCTTCGGGCTCTAATTTGAATTGGGATGGCTTCCTATGCTGGACAAAGCTCCCGGAGGAGATGATTGTGGTCTCTGCCCAGCTAACCGACTGGCATGAAACATCGGCCCGGCAGGCCATAGAGCTGACGGAATATTTTATCGGCCAATTCTCTGTGGACCAAAACCGGGTATATGCGGCCGGTTACTCCGCCGGCGGGGAAACCATGTCCCAGGCAGTGTCCATGCGCCCAGATCTTTATGCAGCCTATCTGCACGGCGCATCCCAGTGGGATGGGGACTATACGCCCATAGCGGAAAACGGCGTGGCCGTGTATATCTTTATGGCGGAGCACGATGAGTATTACGGCGCAGAGCGGGCATGGGACGCGTACAACAGCCTCCGTGATGCCTATATCGAGGCCGGATGGAGCGAAGAACAGATCAGCGAAGTTTTACAAATCCAGACGCCGGATGATGAATGGTTTGCCCGGCGCGGCGTAACCGGAAACTACCATGGCGGCGGCAATGTCGTGTTTGAAGAAGAGGATGTTTTAAGCTGGGTTTTGTCTCATTCCAAGGAGGGTAACATTTCATGAAGGTATTACTGGTAAACGGCAGCCCGCATAGGGAAGGCTGCACATATACGGCGCTTTGTACGGTGTCGGAGGCGCTGAATCAAAATGGAATTGACACGGATATTTTCTGGATTGGGAATAAACCACTTTCCGGGTGCATCGCCTGCCACAAGTGCAGGGATCTCAACCGCTGCGTATTTCAGGACACCGTGAACGAATTCCTGTCACTGGCAGAGGACTATGACGGTTTTGTATTCGGAACACCAGTCCATTGGGCCGGAGCCACCGGCGCAATCACTTCCTTCTTGGACCGTGTTTTTTATGCAGACCTGAACGGGCACGGCGGACGCTTCTATTTGAAGCCTGCGGCAGCAGTCCTGTCAGCCCGGCGGGCCGGAACGACAGCCACCTGGGATCAGGTCAACAAGTATTTTGGCCTGATGCAGATGCCCATTATCACCTCCCGCTATTGGAACATGGTACATGGAACCACCTCGGAGGAGGTGCTGCAGGATCGGGAAGGGATTTACACCCTGCGGACCCTTGGACACAATATGGCTTATTTTCTGAAATGTAAGGAGGTCGGCAGCAAGCTGGTGCCGCTGCCCCCGCTGGAAACGCCGGAACGAACCAATTTCATCCGATAGAACAAAATTGGAGAACAGGAGGCCACACCAATGAAACCCAAAATGATTGGAAAAATCACAGTGGATCTTGGCATGACCATCCTTCTGATGCTGCTTATGGCCTTTGAACGGATCGACAGAACGGCCCATGAGTGGATCGGGGCCGGGATGTTCGTGCTGTTTATCCTTCACCACATCCTAAATAGAAAATGGACGGGTAATCTGCTCCATGGACGGTATACTCCCTATCGCGTCTTACAGACGGTGAGCGCCGTGCTGGTTTTCCTGGCGATGCTGGGGTCCATGGTCAGCGCCGTACTGATTTCCCGTGAGGTGTTTGCGTTTCTTCCCATCAGTGGCGGACGCAGTTTTGGGCGGACTCTGCACATGCTCTGTGCCTATTGGGGCTTTGTCCTTTTATCCTTTCACCTGGGGATTCACTGGAATATGATCCTGGGCATGGCTGGAAAGCTGTGCGGGAACCCATCTAAAATAAGGGCAGGACTGATCCGCACGGCAGGGGTTCTGATCGCAGGTTATGGCATATATGCTCTAATTCGCCGGAATATCCCAATCTATTTGTTTTTACAGACACCCTTTGTGTTTTTTGATTTTGATGAGCCGATCATTTTCTTTTTTTGCGATTACATTGCTATCATGGGATTAATGATCTGGATAGAATATTATTTTTCTAAATTGTTAACGCCACTCGTAAAAAGTAGGTGTGATAGGAACGAACACATATAGAAGCACAAGGAAAATCCTTGTCATTTAGGTCAATCTGCCTTGTGCAGATTGGCCTTTTCTGCGTTTTGCAGAGAAAATCAAAAAATCTCAAAAAATTTTTCAAAACCTTTCCGGTTTGCACCCCTGAGATGTGTTCTGGTTATGTGAGGAGGCGAAAAAGAACCAGCTCAAATCTGCAAAAAGGAGGGATGCGGCATGATGTCTCCCTCTGATGAAGAACGGATCGTCGCCATGGTGGATTCCTTCACCAAGACGGTGGCCCGGAATTTCAGCAGAAATCTCAAACGGGCAAAGGCCAACGCGGAGAAGCATTACTCCGACGAGCCGGTAGACTATCTTCTTGAAACTTTAAGCCACGACGACAGGTATCCGTCCGATCATTTTGTGCTTTATGCGGACGAGCTATCCTGCGTGGTTCACAGCGAAACTTTATATAAAGCACTCTGCTCCCTGCCGGAGAAGCAGCGGAAGGTCTTACTCTTTGACTTCTGGTATGCTTGGACGGACAGGGAAATTGCAGCCAGAATGGAGGTGACGACCCGCACTGTCTACAACCTGAGGCAGCGCGCTTTCAAGGCAATCCGGAAATTCTATGAGCAAGGCAGCTCAGAGCCATGAATTAACCTATGACCTAATCAAGCGAGCGGTTCACGGCGACCAAGAGGCAATCGAAGCATATCTCCTGCACTATGACGCTTACATCAATTTTCTGGTGTCGTACGACGAAGTTGGCCCGGATGGCCGGATATACCGGCATATTGATGAAGATATGAAAATTGAGGTGCAGATGAAGCTCGTGGACGCATTACAGAACAAATGGAGGAAACTGATATGATACTCATGCCAGACCTGTTTTCCTTCGCCTACGTCCCGAACTGGTACTCCCAGCTTGATATGCTGGCGGAGATGGCCTTGCCGGAACCGTGGCGATTCAAAAACCCTATATACTTAACGAAAAATCCAGATACTCCGATTTTGGAGCGATACATCCATGCGATCTTTAAGAAACAACTGATTGACTACAAGGAAGAACGGATACCCAGCAATGCAGCAAAATTCTTCCATATCGAAAATGAGTTTTGTTGTTTCCATACGGGTCTTTACACCAGGAGATACAAGGCTATTTATGCCTGTTTCGACCGGAATAAAAAGAAGGACTCCCTGCTGGAATGGTATTTCAGGGGCTTTGCGGACGAGCTGTCGCCAATGCTCCGGCACATATCCCCGCTGCCGAAGAAGCCCAGCTACTATATGACGCAATATGGCGTCAATTACAACCCGGAATGGCCGATCCGCGTCAACGTGGATCATATCCTCGGCGATGAGGAGAACCTTTCCCGTATCCCGGCAGACATCCGTGAAGCGCAAAACCTGCCCCTGCTTTTAGAAACGGCAGTTGAGTTGGCGCGGCGGAAGGCTGTGGTGGAACCGAGCATTGTGGTTCCACAGGGGTATCAGGGCCGGGTATAATACTTGCTGCCGATCTGCCTGACTGATATGGAGCAGCCAGACCTTGCCATGACCCTCACGATCATGGACGGGTATTACTTGGGGAATACCTGCCTCACCTTAGAGATGGCATACCTCAACGCGCGGCTTCTTTCCAGGCCGGTAGCGCATTGGCTCACGGACATTGTGGAGGAATAGCTGCGCACAGATTGCAGGCCCGCTCCCCGGCAGCCGGATCGGCTCTGGCGGAAAGGAGTGACCGGTTTGCGCCAAGGCAAGAAGGAGGTTGAACAGAATGACATAAGAGATAAAATGCGTCCAGTGTACTGCCCGAAATGCGGGTGGAAACTGCTGGACGCGGTAAAGGGTACAAAGACACAGACCAAGATCCCCCATAAGGGCCGGTATCCCGATTTATATATGAAGTGCGGGCACTGCGGCGCGGAGGTTGGGATCATCAAAACTGAATAGCTACCACCGAATGTTCCGGGCTGGTTCCGGGACTTACCGGATAGCTGCGGCAACACTACAGCCCTCATAAGGAATGTATATGACGGGCGGGCAACGGACAGCGAAGCCGGGAAACCGGTGCGGCGTTTGTCTGAGCATGATGCACGAAGGGGTGATTTCATTCCATCATCTGTGGTTGCCCCTTCATCACGCTGTCTTGAAAGAAAGACAGATGGGATATTGAGCCTGGCAAGCGGCACTTTTGTGCTGCTTGTCAGGCTCTTTTTTTCGTTTTAGCGGCAAAGGTGCCGCTTGCCGGCTCCGAAAGGAGAACGGCAAATTGAAAATCAATTACACATTTGCAAATGGTGAGACCTCTGACGTAGAGGTCAGAGAAGAAATCGGAAACTTGATTCTGGATTCCAGACGGGAGGAAAGCAATCAGGATCGGAAGGAGCGGTACCATTGCTATTCCCTGGATGCAGCAGAATATGAAGGCGAGGATTATGCGGACGGCAGTACTCCGGAGACGGAACTTTTTCTGCAGCTTGAAAACCAGCGGATCAAAAAGGCGTTCGAGCAGCTCTCGGAAGTACAGCGGCGCAGGCTGCTGATGCTGGCCGAAGGGGTATCCCTTCGGGAGATCGCCCGCAGGGAGGGCAAGGATATCAAGTCCATCCGGGAATCCATCGAAGGGGCCAGAAAAAAGTTTTTGAAATATTTCTGAGATACCCCCTCAAAACAGCCTTCCAATCTCCGTATGTTGAAGGACATCCCGATACCGTCCTTCAGAAAGCAGAGGTGATGAGATGAAACACACATTACAGATCCGTGTTTCAAAAAAGCCTGTGAACAGCGGCGCGGTCAGTGTACGGAATGTCTCTGTGCGGGAGCGGTTCATGCGTTTCCTGCTGGGTGACAAGGTCAGGCTGACGGTCATCGTTCCGGGCAGTTCCGTGGAGGAACTCTCGATCCGGGAGATAGCGGAAGGAGGGCTGGCGCATGAGTAAGATGAAACTTCTTCTGGATGTGGTATCCGATCTCCGTTCCCTGGCAGACAGTCTGCAGGCAGTGGCGGACGCTGTAGCACAGGGCGGGCAGGAACAGCCGGATCAAACCACGGAGGAAAGGCCGGCTCAGGAACCGGAAAAGGAAACTGCCGCGAAGAAAGAGGAGACACCTGTGGAGAAGCCAAAGTCAAAGCCGCTGTCCCTGGAACAGGTGCGGGCGGCTCTGGCAGAGAAGTCCCGTGCCGGCCATACGGCAGAGGTAAAGGCGCTCCTGATCAAGCACGGTGCGGATAAGCTGTCGGACATTGACCCGGCGGAGTACCCGGCGCTCCTTGCGGAAGCGGAGGTACTGTGATGGGAAAACAGAAGGTGAATTGTGCCGCAGGCACAAGAGAGGCTGGCCTGGGCCACGCATTGCTTTCCGCCTCCTCCAGCCACCGGTGGCTGAACTGCCCGCCCTCCGCAAGGCTTTGTGAGAAGTATGAAGATACGGGCAGCGAATATGCCCAGGAAGGGACGGACGCCCACAGCCTGTGCGAATACAAGCTAAAACACGCGCTTGGCATGGATGCCGCAGACCCCACGGAGAACCTTTCCTTTTACAACGAAGAAATGGAACAGTGTGCCTTGGACTATGCGGCCTATGTGCTGGAACTGGTGGAGGACGCAAAGAAAACCTGCAAAGACCCGGTGGTGCTGATCGAGCAGCGGCTGGACTTTTCCCGTTTCGTCAAAGACGGCTTCGGAACCGGCGACTGCGTCATCATCGCAGACGGTACTCTCGATATTGTGGATTACAAGCACGGGAAAGGCGTGGAAGTATCCGCAGTAGAGAATCCCCAGATGATGCTGTATGCCCTGGGCGCTCTGGAACTGTTTGACGGCATCTATGACATTGATACCGTCCGCATGACCATCTTCCAGCCACGCCGGGAAAATGTCAGTGTCTGCGTCATGGCAAAGGACGACCTTTTGCAGTGGGCCTGCAATGACTTGACTTATAAGGCGAAGCTGGCCTATGAGGGCGGCGGAGAGTTTGCCTGTGGTGACTGGTGCCGGTTCTGTAAAGCAAAGGCGGTCTGCCGGAAACGGGCGGAGTACAACCTGGAACTGGCGAAATATGATTTTGAGATGCCGGACACATTGGAAGATGCAGAGATTGCCGCCATCCTGGACAAGGTAGATGAACTGACTGCCTGGGCTGCGGATGTGAAGGAATACGCGCTCCGGCAGGCACTCAGTGGGACGGAGTATCCTGGCTATAAAGTGGTGGAGGGACGTTCCAACCGCCGATACATCAGCGAGGATGCAGTGGCCGATGCTGTTTCCCAGGCAGGATACGACCCCTATGCCAGAAAAGTGCTTGGCCTTACGGAGATGCAGAAACTCCTGGGCAAAAAGAAGTTTGACGAGCTGCTGGGCGGTCTGATCGAAAAGCCCCAGGGCAAGCCCGTCCTTGTGCCAATGTCTGATAAACGGCAGCCTATGAATACGGCACAGAATGATTTTAAAGATTGAGGAGGAAACCAGAATGTCAAATAAAGTCAAGAACCCGATGAAGGTGATTACCGGCCCCAATACCAGATGGAGCTACTGCAACGTATGGCAGCCTAAGTCCATTAACGGCGGCACGCCCAAGTACAGCGTCAGCCTGATCATTCCCAAGTCGGATACGGTGACCATCAACAAGATCAAAGCGGCTATCGAAGCCGCCTATAAGGAGGGCGAGGCCAAGCTGAAGGGCAATGGCCGGAGTGTCCCGGCTCTCTCTGTATTAAAGACGCCGCTCCGTGACGGGGATGCGGAACGCCCGGACGATGAAGCCTACGCAAACGCCTATTTCGTCAATGCCAACAGCGCCACGGCTCCGGGCATTGTGGATGCGGATCGCCAGCCGATCCTGGATACTTCCGAGGTTTACAGCGGTGTGTACGGCAGGGCGAGCATCAACTTCTATGCCTTCAATTCCAATGGAAATAAAGGGATTGCCTGTGGGCTGAATAACCTGCAGAAGATCCGGGATGGAGAACCGTTAGGCGGAAAGTCCCGCCCGGAGGATGATTTTGCAGAGGAGGATGAGGATTTCCTTTCCTGACAGAACGATAGTCTTACGACAGGGCGGCGGGAATCTTTCCTGCCGCCCATAAGGCAGTTAAAGGGAGATGAAAAAAATGAGGACATTGTCTATCGATATTGAAACGTACTCGGATGTGGATCTGTCCAAGTGCGGTGTATATAAATATGCTTCCTCCCCTACTTTTGAAGTCCTGCTGTTCGGCTATGCAGTGGACGGCGGGGATGTGTGCGTGGTCGATCTGGCCTGTGGGGAACAGATCCCGGAAGAGGTAATTTCTGCATTGTCTGATACCTCTGTGACCAAGTGGGCTTTTAACGCCATGTTTGAGCGGGTGTGCCTGTCAAACTTCCTGGGGGAATGGCTGGAGCCGGAAGGATGGCACTGTACGATGGTTTGGTCTGCCACGCTGGGGCTTCCCCTCTCTCTGGAAAGTGCTGGAGCGGCTCTGGGGTTGGAGAAACAGAAGCTGACGGAGGGCAAGGATCTGATCCGCTACTTTTGCGTCCCCTGCAAGCCGACAAAAGCAAACGGCGGCAGGACACGAAACCGGCCAGAGCATGACCCAGAGAAATGGGAACGGTTCAAGGCATATAACCTCCGGGATGTGGAGACGGAAATGCAGATACAGAAACGGCTCTCCAATTTTCCGGTACCGGATGCCATCTGGGAAGAATACCATCTCGACCAGGAGATCAATGACCGGGGAATCGGCGTGGATATGGAACTGGTCCGGCAGGCCATCGCCATGGATGCCCGTTCCCGTGAACGGCTGACGGATGCTTTGCAGGAGTTGACGGGATTAGAGAATCCAAACTCCGTACAGCAGATGAAACAGTGGCTGGCTGACCACGGACTGGAAACGGATACCTTGGGAAAGAAAGCGGTGGCAGAGCTGGTTAAGACAGCGCCGGAGCCGCTGCGGGAGGTTCTCTCACTCCGGCAGCAGCTCGCCAAGAGCAGCGTAAAGAAATACACGGCGATGGAGAACGCGGTCTGCGCAGACAGCCGGGCGCATGGAATGTTCCAGTTTTACGGGGCCAACCGCACCGGCCGGTTCTCCGGCCGCCTGATCCAGTTGCAAAATCTACCCCAAAATCATATACCGGACTTGGCACAGGCACGAGCCCTGGTGCGGAGCGGTAATTACGAAGCCCTTTCCATGCTCTATGAAGATATCCCGGATACCCTCTCCCAGCTTATCCGCACGGCATTTGTGCCGCAGGATGGCAGGAAGTTCATTGTAGCGGACTTCTCTGCAATCGAGGCGCGGGTAATCGCCTGGTTTGCCGGGGAGCGGTGGCGGCTTAAGGTCTTTGAGGATGGTGGGGATATTTACTGCGCATCGGCAAGCCAGATGTTCCATGTACCGGTGGAGAAGCATGGCGTCAATGGGCATCTCCGGCAGAAAGGAAAAATCGCAGAACTGGCCCTGGGCTACGGCGGCTCGGTGGGTGCATTGAAATCCATGGGTGCGCTGGAGATGGGACTTGCCGAGGAGGAATTACAGCCCCTGGTAGATGCGTGGCGTGATTCCAATCCCATGATCACGCAGTTCTGGTGGGATGTAGACCGGGCAGTAAAGGACTGTATTAGGCAGAGAGTCCCCACGGAGACACACGGATTCCGCTTTGATTATCGGAGTGCCATGCTCTTTATTACCCTTCCTTCCGGGCGGCGGCTCGCCTACGTGAAACCGAGGATCGGCGAGAACCAGTTTGGCGGGGAGTCGGTAACTTACATGGGTGTGAGCGGGACGAAGAAATGGGAACGGCTGGAAAGCTATGGTCCCAAGTTTGTGGAGAATATCGTCCAGGGTACCGCCCGCGATATCCTCTGCTATGCCATGCGGACTCTGTGTAATTGCGCCATTGTCGCCCATGTGCATGATGAGATTATCATCGAGGCCGACCGGCGGATGTCGCTTTCTGCGGTGTGCGAACAGATGGGCAGGACGCCGCCCTGGGCGAAAGGGCTGAAGCTGCGGGCGGACGGATACGAATGCGAGTTTTATCAGAAGGATTAGAAGGAGGTGCAGCCTATGGGTATTAACAAATATAACAGCGAGGGCTACTATGACCCAACGGTCTATGAAGCCCTCTCCAATATTGAGAAAGAGGAGAAAGCGGCAAGGCGTGTATACCGGCCGCTGGTCTATATATGCTCTCCCTACGCTGGCAATGTGGAACGGAATGTGAACAGGGCAAGGCTATACAGCCGCTTTGCGGTACGGAATACCTGCATCCCGCTGGCTCCTCATCTGCTTTATCCGCAGTTCATGGATGACGGCAGCTCGACAGAGCGGGAACTTGCTCTTTTCATGGGAATGGTGCTGCTCACGAAATGCGAACAGGTGTGGGTGTTCGGCAGCGTCATATCATCGGGGATGCGGGCAGAGATCAAGAAAGCAGAAAAGAAGAACATACCGGTGCGGTATTTTACAGAGGAATTGGAGGAGATGCCATGCGCGAATTAAACATTGCCTGCGCCAACAGCCGCAGCACGAAACAGTTGACGAACAAGAAGATCGAACTCTCCGCTTTGAAGGGACGGCTGAAAGTGACAATCCGTACAACGGAGTCCGCAGAGGAATACGCCCGGCTCCCCAGGTCGAAACGGGACGCCGCGAAGGACCACGGCGGCATTGTAGCTGGCGTGCTAAAGGACGGGAGGCGCAAGATCGACACGGTGGTCTCCCGGTCCATGGTAACGCTGGACGGGGACCGGATCGAGGCGGAATTCCTGGAGGACTATGAACGCCGGGTTCCCTACACCTCCATCCTCTACAGCACCCACAGCCACACGCCGGAGACGCCGCGGGTGCGGATACTGGTCCCTCTGACGAGGGATGTAACGCCGGAGGAGTATGTGGCGGTGGCAAGATACCTGGCCCAGTCCCTGGGCATGGACTATTTTGACGAATGCTCCTACCTGCCCAACCAGCTCATGTACTGGCCCAGCACACCGGCCAACGGGGAGTTTGTCTATAAGGAGACGGACGGGCCGTGGCTTGACCCGGACGAAATCCTGTCGGCGCATCCGGAATGGACAGACCCTACCAGGCTGCCTACCTCCTCCAGGGAGAGCCGGGCGAAGGGGATCGGGGATAAGAAACAGGCAGATCCGCTGGAAAAGGAAGGTATTGTTGGAGTTTTCAATAACGCCTACTTTCCTATAAACCTCGCCATGGAAAAATTCCTGAGTGACATTTATGAGCTTTCAGCGGATGGGACACGCTATCGCTTTAAGGAGTCGAGCAGTCAGCCGGGTGTGGAGATCAAGGAGGGCGGCAAATTTGTATACAGCCACCACGCCAAAGACCCGGCTTACCTCAAGCTGTGCAACGCCTTTGACATCGTCCGCACCCACCGCTTTGGAGATCTGGACGAAAAAGCGTCGTACAAGGCGATGTGCGAGTTCGCCATGCAGCAGGATGAGGTAAAGCTGCTGGCGGCAAGCGAACGGATGGCGGATGCAGAGACGGATTTCTCCGGCAGCGAGGATACCGACTGGCAGAAGCGTTTCCAGTACGAACCCCGCTCTACAGTTCCGAAAAACAACCTCCACAACATCACGCTCATCCTCCAGAACGACCCACAGC
>OESA01000378.1_pt1 | contig 12084 bp, 12 predicted proteins | sample 1540101 | NCBI WGS metagenome assembly OESA01 (sample SAMEA3891891, study PRJEB23780) | metagenome | biome: terrestrial biome; feature: animal house; material: Caecal content | place: Italy | collected 2015-05-05 | reverse complement strand
AGCTAAAAGAGTTTCGAACTACCACATAGCCTCTTTAAAAGAATTGAATAATCTACTATCCTAAAACTATAATAGTATACGCCGAAGATTATAACAGACTTATTATTACGGCGCATTCTATTACATGAAGACAAATCTAACTGAAATATTCCGGAAACTGTGCGGGAGCATGGTCGAGGAAGGCTCTTAGCATAAAAAAGTGTATTGACTTGATGGAAAGCCACAGACGTGATGTCTGAGGCTTTTTTCGTTTCATACGCCAATAAATCGAACCGGCTCTCAAAATGCACAAACAAAATCTTCCTTTAAAGGATTGTTTATACAGATTATTGCTACCTTTGCAAAAAAATTAAAAAAATACTATTTATCTGCAATGGATTGGATTCAAAATCTATTATTCAATGACGCCTCGGTAGCCCACACCGTTATCTTGTATGCATTTGTCATCGCATTGGGAGTAGCCTTAGGAAAGATGAAATTCTTCGGCATTTCATTAGGAGTCACATTTGTACTTTTCGTCGGCTTGATTGCCGGGCACTTCGGTTTTTCCGCCGAAAAAAATATACTCCATTTCGTACAGGAGTTCGGGCTGATTCTATTTATTTATTCCATTGGACTGCAAGTAGGACCGAGTTTTTTCTCTTCCTTTAAAAAAGGAGGACTAACCCTAAATATGCTGGCTGTCGGTATTGTCATACTCAACATAGCGGTCGCTCTCACCCTCTACTTTATACATCAGGGAGAAATAAGTATGCCCATGATGGTAGGTATTCTTTCGGGGGCTGTCACGAACACACCGGGATTAGGAGCAGCGCAACAAACGCTTTCACAGCTCAAATTCGACGGGTCCATTTCCGAGGTTCCAGAAATCGCTCTCGGATATGCGGCCGCCTATCCGTTGGGAGTAATCGGAATCATCGCCTCCATGCTGGTTATCCGGGCGATTTTCAAAGTTAAAATGGAAAAAGAAAGTCGACAAATCGAAGAAGAAAACCAATCGAGCCAACTCGTCCCGCATGTCGTTACTTATAAAGTAGAAAACAAACTTATCTTTGGCAGGACTCTCGACGATTTGACCAAACTCATCGACCGTAATTTTGTAGTATCGCGTATTAAACATAATGACGAAGTAATCATACCCAACTCAGATACGACACTCCAAGAAGGAGACTTGCTTCTCGTTGTCCTCTCTTTACATGACGAAAGCGCATTGGAAGCATTTATAGGTCGCCCCGTCGAAATGAACTGGGAAGCTATTCCTGCCCCTGTGGTTTCTCGTCGAATACTGGTTACCCGCCCCGAATTCAACGGACGCAAGATCGGAAGCCTACGTCTCAGAATGGGATACCGGTTGAATGCGACCCGTGTAAACCGAGCCGGTCTTGATCTTCTAGCCAATCCTAATCTGGAATTACAAATAGGAGACCGTCTTACCGTTGTAGGACGAATCGAAGACATCAATCGTTTGGCCGAGAAACTCGGTAACTCTACGAAACGCCTCCACGAACCCAACATGGTAACGCTATTCGTAGGTATATTCCTCGGTATCATATTGGGAAGCATTCCTCTCGCCATTCCGGGAATGAGTGTTCCCATGAAGTTGGGATTAGCTGGGGGACCGCTGGTCGTCGCAATTCTCTTGGGCCGTTTCGGTCATAAAATACACCTCGTCACTTACACTTCGACCGGAGCCAGTCTCATGCTACGGGAAATAGGTATCTGTCTTTTCTTAGCCAGTGTAGGTATATCGGCAGGAGGCGAATTCGTCAACACGATTATGTCCGGCGGACTCATTTGGGTATGGTGGGGATTTCTCATCACCGTGATTCCTCTTCTCATCATCGGAATTATTGCCCGATCCCCCTACAAGATCAACTATTGCTCTATCATGGGATTGCTTTCAGGAGCTTGTACCGATCCCCCCGCCCTCGCCTATGGCAACAAGGTATCGGGGAACGATGCCCCATCGGTAGCTTACTCGACGGTTTACCCGCTCGCCATGTTCCTGCGGGTGCTTTCGGCACAACTGCTTATTTTACTTTTCTATTAAAGTTATAAATAACAAATATTTAGAGAGGAAAATTCCAGTCGGAATTTTCCTCTTCCTTTTTACAAAAATAAAAACATAGAATACTTTACCCGTTTATCGATAAAAGAAGACACTTTATCCGCAAAAAAAGGGACTCTTTCTATTACTTTTCTTTCATCATCGGCTAAATGTTAAATTTGAATCAAAATTTAACGTATCGATAATGAAAAAATTAATAATATCCACCGGAGTCCCCCTGCTTCTATGCAGTACTGCTTTATGGGCACAAGAAAAAATACCCTCCACATGGACATTACAAGACTGTTTCGAATACGCCCGTGACCACAGCATCACCCTGCAACAAAACCGACTGTCCGTAGAAGAAAGCGAGGTTAACACCAAAGAGGCAAAAGCTCAACTTTTTCCTTCGTTCGACTTCTCGACCTCCCATAATTACAATAACTATCCGATGGCTGATGGCAGCCGGTCGGGGAAAAACGTCTATACGGGAACCTACGGAATCGACGCATCATGGACAATTTTCGATGGGAAACGGCGAAACACGATTAAAGCCAACCGAATACAAGAGAAGCAACAACAATACGCATTCAAAGAAACACTCGATAATTTGCAAATAGAAATCCTCACCGACTACCTCCAAATTCTTTATGCCGAGGAAGCCGTGAACATTTGCAAACAGACAGTAGAAGTTTCCCTTCGCCAAGTAGAACGATCTCGCGAATTACTGGCTGCCGGTTCTATTTCCAAAAGCGATTTGGCCCAGCTCGAAGCCCAATACAGTAACGACAAATACCAATTAGTCACAGCCGAAGCCAATCGAGACCAATTAAAACTCGAACTAAAACAATTACTCGAGCTCGACATCAATCAAGAGATGAATCTGGCAACTCCCGAAATCGACGAAAGCAAAGTTCTCGTTCCCCTACCCGATAAAAGCACGGTCTACACTACGGCATTAGGGTTCGTCCCCTCCATACAGAGCGGTAAATTAGAACTCGAAGTCGCCGAACTGAATATAGCGAATGCCAAAGCCGGCTACTACCCCAATCTCTCCTTGAATGCCGGTATAGGCAGCGGACACAATACAGGGAACAACGGGAGTTTCGGGACTCAAATGAAACAAGGATTCAACGAATCGGTAGGGCTGACGCTATCCGTCCCTATATATAGCCGCCGCTCTAACAAATCGGCTGTCGAACGGGCAAAAATTCAACAAAAAATCAGCCAATTGGATCTTAAAAATCAAGAAAAGGATTTGCTGAACCAAATAGAAAACGTATGGCTCGATGCTTCGTCCGCCCAATCGAAATACCTTGCGGCAAAAGAACAGCTCAACGCCACAAAGACCTCCTACGAACTCACCGAAGAACAGTTCTACCTCGGTATGAAAAATACGGTCGAGATGCTCACGGCGAAAAACAACTGGCTGTCGGCTCAACAAGAAGAACTGCAATCCCGTTTCATGGCTTTGCTCAATTTGAAACTACTCGACTATTACGAAAACAAACCTCTTACCCTCGACTAACTCAAACTCGAATATAAACTGTCATCGAAATATGAAATCAAAAAAAATCATCATCGCTACCGTATCGACCATTGTCGCCATCGCCATACTCTGGTTCTGTTTCGGCGGGAAGTCGAAGAGCGCGAACTATATTATCGAAACGGCTCAGGCTGTACGAGGAGACGTCTCGGAAGCCGTCACGGCAACCGGAACAATCGAGCCGGTCACACAAGTCGAAGTCGGGACACAAGTATCGGGTATCATCGACAAACTGTATGCCGACTACAACTCCATCGTAACCAAAGGACAACTCATCGCCGAAATGGATAAAGTCACTTTGCAAAGCGAACTCACCTCCCAGCAGGCCACGTACGACGGAGCAAAAGCCGAATATGAATATCAAGAAAAAAACTTTTTCAGAAACAAGGCCCTGCACGAGAAACAACTCATCAGCGACACCGAATACGAAGAGTCGAAATACAACTACGCAAAAGCTAAAAGTACCTTCGAAAGCAGCGAGGCAAATCTGGCTAAGGCTAAACGAAATTTAGCTTATGCCACTATTACTTCGCCTATCGACGGCGTAGTCATCAGTCGGGCGGTCGAAGAGGGACAAACCGTAGCTGCCGGATTCGAAACGCCGACCCTCTTTACCATTGCTGCCGACCTGACCCAAATGCAGGTTATAGCCGATGTCGATGAAGCCGATATTGGCGGGGTGCAAGAGGGGCAAAGAGTCATATTCACCGTCGACGCTTACCCCAACGACACGTTTGAGGGAACAGTCACACAAGTGCGCTTAGAGGCCACGGAAGAAAGCAATGTAGTCACTTACGAAGTGGTTATCTCTGCCCATAATCCCGATTTGAAATTAAAACCGGGATTAACCGCCAACATCACCATTTACACCGCCGAACGCCGCAATGTCGTGAATATACCGCTCAAAGCCCTTCGATTCGTTCCCGATCCGCCATCGGGCAAAAAACGCCACGAACCGGAAGATTTGCCTCAACAAGAAATATCCGGAAACGACAGCTTGAAAATCGTTTGGGTACAAGACGGGCAAGAATGGAAACCTCGTAAGGTCGTCGTAGGCATGGACAATAGCGTAAACGTCGAAATTTGCTCCGGGTTGGAAGCCGGTGAAACCGTAGCCATAGACCGCAAAAGTAATATAAACGCTACCAATCGACAATTATCGGAAGAGAAAGAAGAAAGCCCGTTAATGCCCAAACCGGGAAAAAAGAAATAATCAGGAAACCGACATGACAACGAACGAAATCATTCGATTAGAAAACATAAGACGCAATTTTATCGTAGGGAGTGAAACCGTACATGCTCTGCGAGGCGTCAATTTCACCATAAATTCCGGTGAGTTCGTAACCATTATGGGAACCAGCGGCTCGGGAAAATCCACTCTGCTCAATATACTCGGCTGCCTCGACACCCCCACATCGGGAGAGTATTACCTCGATGGTATTTCGGTTCGGAGTATGGGTAAGAACGAACGGTCGGTTTTGCGAAATCGGAAAATCGGGTTCGTATTTCAATCCTACAACTTGTTGCCCAAAACGACCGCCCTCGAAAATGTGGAATTACCCCTCATGTACAACTCCTCCATCTCGGCCAAAGAAAGGCACAAACTGGCATCGAAAGCTCTTGATGCCGTTGGACTGTCCGAGCGCAAAAATCATAAATCCAACCAAATGTCGGGAGGGCAACAACAGCGGGTAGCGATAGCTCGCGCATTGGTTAACGACCCTGTAATCATTCTTGCCGACGAAGCCACAGGAAATCTCGACACCCGGACTTCATTCGAAATTTTGGTTCTCTTTCAGGAACTACATGCCCGGGGACGTACCATTATCTTTGTGACCCACAATCCTGAATTATCGGCATACAGTAGCCGAAACATCGTATTACGGGACGGGAAAGTAATCTCCGATATACGGAACGAAAAACAAGCATCGGCTTTGGAAATGCTGCAAAAACTACCGGTGGAAACCGACTAAGGAATAATATTATGAATCTGACCAATCTGACTAAAATAGCTCTAAAAGCGCTCAATAACAATAAGCTACGTTGCTTCCTCACCATGTTGGGTATCATCATCGGCGTGGCATCCGTCATCACGATGCTGGCCATCGGACAAGGTTCGAAACGAAGCATACGAGAACAAATCTCAGAAATGGGTTCAAACATGATCATGATACACCCCGGCAACATGGAAAGAGGAGGTGTAAGACAAGATGCATCGTCTATGCAAACACTCAAATTAAACGATTATAAATCCATCTCCGAACAAGCTGAATACGTGTCGGCTTGTTCCCCCTCGGTAAACAGCAGCGGACAATTCATATATGGAGCGAACAACTATCCCAGTACGATATACGGTATTACCGAAGATTATTTGGATATTCGTAAAATTTCTTTGGAAGAGGGAAGCATGTTCACTCCACAAGACGTCATCACTTCTGCCAAAGTCTGTTTAATCGGGAAAACCATTACCGACAATCTCTTCCCCAATGGAGAAAGCCCGATCGGAAAAGTAATCCGGTTCAATAAAATTCCACTTAAAGTCATAGGTACTCTCACGCCCAAAGGATACAACAGCATGGGTATGGACCAAGACGATATGGTACTCGCACCGTATACTACGGTACAGAAACGCATTCTCGCCATTACCTACTTGCAAGGTATCTACTGTTCGGCATTGTCGGAAGAACTTACCCCTCAGGCAACCGAAGAAATCAGCGAGATTCTACGAAAAAATCATAAAATAAAAGAAGGAGAAGATGACTTCGAAATACGTTCACAAGAAGAACTAAGTTCCATGCTAAGCTCGACAACCGACATGATGACAATCTTGCTCGCCTGCATTGCAGGTATATCGTTATTAGTCGGAGGTATCGGAATCATGAATATCATGTATGTCTCCGTAACGGAACGCACTCGGGAAATAGGGTTGCGCATGTCCATCGGAGCCAGAGGTATCGATATCCTCGCCCAATTCCTTATCGAAGCTGTTCTCATCAGCGTTACCGGCGGCATTATCGGGGTCGTCTTCGGAGTAGGTGCATCGGTAATCGTCAACGTCCTGTTCAAATGGCCTGTCTACGTACAAGCCTATTCGGTCATACTTTCTTTCTTCGTTTGTACGATAACCGGGATATTCTTCGGTTGGTATCCGGCTCGTAAAGCCGCTAATCTCGATCCCATCGAAGCGATTCGCTACGAATAATTTCACTTTTACCTTTCAAATGAATATATTTGTACAATGGCATCCGATAAGCTACATCTAAGTAAAAAATGGAATACCGTCTTTATACATCTGGCGGCATGGAGTATCTTGTTTATTTTTCCACTCTTGTTTATCGAACGATTCGGGAACATCAACCGAATGCACAATTTCAGCCTGATAAAATTTTATATCCAACCGATTTGCATAGCCTGTATTTTTTACATCAACTACTTATGGCTCATCGATAAAGTCCTGTTTCGTAAAAAAACCATACGATTCATTCTCTATAATTTGTTACTGATAGTCATGGCCAATGTAGCCATCTATTTGGTGCACCGCATGGTCATTCCCGAGAGCATTCTGCATCAAAGACCCACTCCCATTCCCCCTCCTCGCCCAGGGTTCATGCAATGGCAAGATTCCATTACACTGGTTCTGGTCGTTGGGCTGAGTGCCGCTATTAAAGTCACTCAAAAATGGATCACAACCGAAAAAGAACGTAAGCAGTTGGAACAGGAACGTACCGAAGCAGAATTGAAAAATTTGAAAAATCAACTCAATCCTCATTTTCTATTCAATACGCTCAACAATATCTACTCGCTTATCGCTATCAGTCCCGAACGGGCCCAAAGCGCAGTTCTTGAACTGAGCAAGTTGTTGCGTTACGTCCTCTACGAAAATACACAGCCCTATGTTCCTATGGAAAAAGAACTGGAATTCAACCATAACTACATCGAGCTCATGCGATTGAGGCTCGCCCGCCACGTCCAAGTAGATGTAAATATTCCTACCGGCTTGTGTCGAGGGTATAAAATAGCACCGTTGCTTTTCATCACACTCATCGAGAATGCTTTCAAACACGGGACCAGCGCATCTACCCGATCTTTCGTAAAAATCAATATGTCCGAACCTTCACCGGGAGTTATCGAATGCGATATAGAAAACAGCAGCTTCCCGAAAAATGAAACCGACAAGAGCGGTTCGGGTATCGGACTAAAAAATCTATCCCGACAACTCGAGCTCTTATACCCGGGAAAATATAATCTGCATGCCGAGAGTGATTCGCACATCTACCGCTCCATGTTGACTATCGACCTGAATTAAACAAACACCGCGACTATGATATTGAAATGTTGTATTATCGACGATGAACCCCTTGCAATCGAGCTACTGGAAAGCTATGTCAAGAAAACACCTTTTCTACAATTGGAGGCTTCGTTTACCTCGGCCGTTCAAGCGATCGAAAGAATCTCGAAAGGAGATATAGATTTGATATTTCTCGATATACAAATGCCCGAGCTGGACGGTATGGAATTTTCTCGCATGATAGAAGGGAAAAGCCGTGTCATTTTCACTACGGCATTCGGACAATATGCCGTAGACAGTTATAAAGTCAACGCCGTCGATTATTTGTTGAAACCTTTTGCCTACACCGATTTCCTGAAAGCGGCACAAAAAGCGTTGCAATGGTTCGAATTATCGTCCGGGACGGGTGAAATGCATTCCCCAGACAAATCATATATCTTTGTAAAAAGCGATTATAAACTTAAACAGATTCCCCTCGATAAAGTACTCTATATCGAAGGGCTGAAAGATTATGTAAAAATTTACCTCGAAGACGAACCGCACCCCATTCTTTCCCTGCTTAGCTTGAAATCCCTCGAAGAGATGTTACCCGATAGTCGGTTTATTCGGGTGCACCGGTCGTTCATCGTGCAGGGCTGTAAAATCAAAATGATCGATCGCAACCGAATCGTATTTGGCAAAGAATACATTCCTATCTCAGATACTTACAAAGATTCTTTCGCCGAATTTATCTCCCGCCACACTCCGCTATCCAACAAATAGAACGAGAGACATAAGTCTTGTTCGACCCATGCCTCTCGCTCGTTACTTAAATTTATTTCAGTTTTAGGAAGCATCATAAATCCTGCGCAGAAAGGAACCCAACTGTCCGACACACAACCCGCAAGCCACAGACAATCCCATGTAAGCCAACCAAGTGTGTGCACAAGTCCAACAAGGATTGTAAATCATTTCTTTGGCAAATATCAAGCATAGAACCGTACAAATTGCAATAACAAGTACCGAAACGACAAATGAAATTTTGGCTTCTATGCTCCATCGCTTGCGAGGCAGTCTATTCAACACCCTACGAGTGAACCACTTATCTGTCCGAAGTTCCAACGAATGATCGCCGAAAAACACCCGCCACTGATTGTCATTCCATTCATTCATATCCGTTTTTCTTTAAATATTCACCCAATTTTTGTTTTGCACGAAATAAATGCGACTTTACCGTACCTTCCGATATACTCATAATCTCTGCTATCTTTGCCACGGCAAGGTCCTCGACGAAGAATAAGGTTATCGCCGTTCGCTCCTCGGGGCGTAAAATAGACAAAGCTCGCGATATATCGATATTCCGGTCCACACACTCAGGAGGTTGCTCCAACAGATTGGCCGCCTCGTCCACAGAAGCATCTTCCCATTCCCGGCTCTTTCGTAACTCATCGTAAAACACATTGTAAGCTACTCGATAAATCCATGTCGAAAAAGAAGACAAGCCTTTATAACTACGCAAATTATAATAAACTTTGATAAAAGTCTCCTGCGCCAAATCATCGCTGAGCACTGGATCTCCACCGGTAAGATTCAGGAAAAAGCGTTTCAATCGCACCTGATACTTATCGACAAGGCAGGCAAAAGCCCGCCGATCGTCGAACAAAGCACAACGAGTCACCCACGCTATATCCTCGTTCTTATTCATCGCTCCGGCCTACTCGATTTCGGTAGTTTGCTCATCGGTATCACGAACTTCCTTTCGCGATTCTACCCGATAAAGAATCAGTTTCCCTATACCTATCAAAGTGAATATGGCCGCCAAACCAACCAAAAGAGCCCCGAAACCTTCGTCCAATTCATAAGCCCCACCTATACACCATATAAAAGACCCGATTCCGACAGCCATACAAACAAGACCTTGATTCAGAGTGGAAAATTTACTGGGTCGCTTCGACTCCGGTTGATTGAAAAGCCTCGCTCGGAGTCATACCGTTAAGTGTATCGGCTGCTACGACCGCTTCTTGTTGTGCCACAGGGCCATTCGATTTCAGAGGAGCTGTTGCCTCGGCTGCTGTTACGGCTCCTGTCCACGATACGATAGACAAAAGCATCATCATAAACATCTTTTTCATATTCTCTTCTATTTTAATTTTATAGGTTATTCATAATCGTTCTCTTTCCGGAAATTCAATCATTAGACGTAACCAACCACTCGTTTGGTTGCAGAAACCTTGAATTTTTTTTCAAAAATAGTCTAAATGAAGGAACGGCACACATTATCTGCATGAAAATGAGATTAAAGAATGTTCTCTCTTTCTGTTGCTCCCGTATCATCGCAAAATGGAATATCGACGACATAAAAGAGATGAAACTAATCGACAGAAAGATTCATTAAAAGAAGGCAAAGGAATTACCCAAAAGGGAAGCACATATTTTATAAGCGAACTATATAAAATACCCGGCATAAAGAAAATCGAAACAAAACGGACAACAAGCGGGTAAAAAAAGTAATTTTGCATACCTAAACTAAACAAAGGATTCATGAAACAAAAAGAAATCAATAAAGTCGAAATACGCAATCTTCAAAAAGAAGATTACGACCAACTGGCTAGCTCTTTCACCCGTGTCTATGCCGACGGTAGCGACGTATTTTGGACTCCTGAACAAATCGACAAACTCATTCGCATATTCCCCGAAGGACAAATCGTCACGGTCGTCGATGATAAAATCGTGGGCTGCGCCCTCTCTATCATCGTAAACTATAACGATGTAAAGAACGACCACACCTATGCCCAAGTCACAGGAAACGAAACATTCGACACTCACACGCGGAAGGGGAATATCCTGTATGGTATCGAAGTGTTCATACACCCCGATTATCGGGGTCTACGTCTCGCCCGACGTATGTACGAATATCGCAAAGAATTGTGTGAAAAACTCAATTTGAAAGCGATCATGTTCGGCGGACGTTTGCCGAACTACCACAAATATGCCGACCGAATGCGCCCCAAAGAATACATCGACAAGGTGCGTCAACGCGAGATATTCGACCCGGTGCTATTGTTCCAACTCTCCAACGATTTCCACGTCCGTAAGGTAATGCGAAACTATTTGCCCAACGACGAGGAGTCGAAACACTTCGCCTGTCTGCTCCAATGGGACAACATCTACTATCAAGAGCCTACCGAAGAATACATATCTCCTAAGACCACCGTGCGGGTAGGCCTCGTACAATGGCAAATGCGTAGTTACAAAACGCTCGACGATCTTTTCGAGCAAGTGGAATTTTTCGTCGATTCCGTAAGCGGTTATCAAAGCGACTTCGTCCTCTTTCCAGAGTATTTCAACGCCCCGCTCATGGCTCGGTTCAACGATGCAAGCGAGTCTCAGGCTATCAGAGGATTAGCCCGATATACCGACGAAATACGAGAACGTTTCATCAATCTTGCAATTCGGTACAACATCAACATCATTACAGGAAGTATGCCGCTGATTAAAGAAGACGGACTGCTCTACAACGTAGGTTTCTTATGCCGTCGAGACGGTACTTACGAAATGTATGAAAAATTACATGTCACCCCCGACGAAATGAAATGCTGGGGATTGAGCGGCGGTAAAGCCATTCGGACTTTCGAGACCGACTGCGCCAAAATCGGAGTCTTGATTTGTTACGATGTCGAGTTCCCCGAACTCTCCCGAATCATGGCCAGCGAAGGTATGCAAATATTGTTCGTTCCGTTCCTCACCGATACCCAAAACGCCTATTCCCGTGTAAGAGTCTGCGCACATGCCCGTGCCATCGAGAACGAATGCTTCGTAGTCATAGCCGGTAGCGTAGGCAACCTGCCCAAAGTACACAACATGGATATTCAATATGCCCAGTCGGGAGTTTTTACCCCCTGTGATTTCGCATTCCCGACAGACGGACGCAGAGCCGAGGCTACCCCGAACACCGAAATGATTCTTATCTCGGACGTCGATTTGGATCTTTTGAACGAATTGCACACCTACGGTAGCGTGCGCAACCTCAAAGATCGCCGCAACGATCTCTATGAAGTGAGAATGAAGAAATAACAGAAACGAAAAACGGTCTCTTGAATGTTCAAGAGACCGTTTTCATCGAGCGGCAAACGAGACTCGAACTCGCGACCCTCAGCTTGGGAAGCTGATGCTCTACCAACTGAGCTACTACCGCAGTTTTTCATTTCTTATTACGGGGACAAA
>OESA01000377.1_pt1 | contig 12088 bp, 8 predicted proteins | sample 1540101 | NCBI WGS metagenome assembly OESA01 (sample SAMEA3891891, study PRJEB23780) | metagenome | biome: terrestrial biome; feature: animal house; material: Caecal content | place: Italy | collected 2015-05-05 | reverse complement strand
AGTAAAGACTGGTATTCAGTGGATTTATGATAACTTCTCTATATTTAATATTTTTTTTGCAATAGCAATTGTATTTTTTCAGAGAAAATCTCCAAAAGAAGTATGGGCATGGCTTCTGTTGCTCTATTTTATCCCTATCGTGGGATTTCTTCTTTATATGGTTGTGCATCAGGATATGCATAAAAAACATATGTTTCGGATCAAAGAGATTGAAGATGAATTAAATTACACGATTCGGAAGCAGGAACAGAGCCTGCATGAGAAAAGATTTCAAATTTCAAACCCTAATATGGAAGCGCATAGGGATTTGGTCATGTATAATTTGGAGACAGGAGGAGCTGTTTATACGGAGGATAACTCTGTAGATATTTATACGGATGGAAGAGAAAAATTTCAGCGTTTGATTGAGGAAATTGACAAAGCAGAACAGTTTATTCATATTCAATATTATATTATTCAAAAAGATGAACTGTTTGAAAATATAAAAGCCCATTTAGTAAAAAAAGTAAAACAGGGCGTGGAAGTTCGCATTTTATATGACAGTATGGGATGCCGTTCTATGAGAAGATCGGATTGGAAATGGTTGGAACAGCATGGAATAAAAACTGGAGACTTTTTCCCTGCTTCATTAAAATGGCTTCATGTCCGTGTGAATTATAGGAATCATCGCAAAATTGTAGTAATTGATGGAAAAGTAGGTTTTATTGGTGGATACAATATTGGAAGAGAGTATATTTCTCTGGATGAAAAGTTTGGATATTGGAGAGACACTCATCTAGTATTGTATGGTTCTGCGGTGAATGCCTTACAAGTTCGATTTGCATTGGATTGGAATTATGCGACAAAGGAAAATCTGTTTTTACAACAAAAATACTTTCAAGACCATCCAGAACAGTGGAAGGGAAAAACAGGAATTCAGATTATTACAAGTGGCCCTGATTCTAAGTTTCAGCAAATTCGAGATAATTATGTGAGTTTAATGCATAAAGCCAAGAAAAGAATTTATGTTCAAACACCATACTTTATTCCAGATGAGACGATATTATCGGCGTTGATTATAGCAGTGAAATCGGGTGTGGATGTTAGAATTATGATTCCATGTAAGCCAGACCATCCATTTGTTTATTGGGCTACGTATTCTTATATGGGAGAACTATTACAGGCTGGAGCTAGATGTTATACGTATGAAGATGGCTTTTTACATGCAAAGGGAATCACTGTCGATGGTGCTGTCACATGCTATGGGACTGCAAACATGGATATCCGAAGTTTTATGGTAAATTTTGAAGTGAATGCGACCATTTATGATGCAGAGGTAACTAGAAAAATGGAAGCAATTTTTCGGCATGATATTACGCATTGTAAAGAAGTAACGCTGGAAACTTATAATAATAGAAGCTTTGGAATAAGAGTGAAAGAACAGTTATTTCGCTTACTTTCACCAGTGCTTTAATAGATAAGAGAAAAAAGCTGCCCCAGGGCAGCTTTTGCAGCAATTAAAGATTAAGAGAAGAACGAGAGTGAGAAGACATATAGCTGTTATGGTATCTTGGATCAAACGTTACTTCTTGTCCAAACCAATCAGGAGGGACGAATTGGTCAGCTGCCTCTTTTGTAGGAAATTCTACTTCTGCCATGATGAGACCAGCATACTCACCAAAAAAGATATCTAATTCGACGGTATAGGAAGTTTCAATTGGAATAAGATACCGTTTCTTTGTAATGATCTGTCCATCTGCTTTTGCTTTTAAGTGTTCGTACGATTTTTGGTCGAGTGGAAGATTATATTCTTCCCTCATAAGAAGTCCGCCTCCCTTATAAGTAAGGTAATACGTATGATCTTGACGGCGTATTCTTACAACAGGAGAGGTACATAAATAGGCCTGTTCGATGAGATGAAACGGGTAACTTTCTAAGTGTTCTGGTAACTGTTTTAATAAATACTTACGTTCAATTTCCATAAATAGCCTCCATTTTTTACAGGTATTGCTCTGTGAAACAAACAAATATTCGGTGAAAGTATTGCTTCTGCTCCCAGTATATGTTATACTGTTGCCATAGTCAAGGGTGTATTCCACTATGAAAAATCAGGAGGTAGAACATGAGTAAAGTATATGCTTTTTTAGCGGATGGATTTGAAGAAGTAGAGGCATTGGCAGTAATTGATGTTTTGCGCAGAGCAAATGTAGATGTCACAACATTTTCGGTTATGAATCGTTTTGAGGTGAATGGTTCTCATAATATTATTATAAAAGCAGATAAGCTCATTGAAGAAGCAGATTGGTCGGAAGCAGATGTATTGTTTTTACCAGGAGGTATGCCAGGTACATTAAATCTTGGAGCTTGCAGCCGTTTAACCGATCAAATAAAACAATTCTTTAAGGAAGGAAAACGAATCGCTGCGATTTGTGCAGCTCCTAGCGTATTGGGACAGCTTCACATTTTAGAGGGAAAGAAGGCAACTTGCTATCCTGGGTTTGAAGATAAGTTACTCGGTGCAGAACATGTGAAAGACGGTGTAGTAACAGACGGAACCATTACGACTGCAAGAGGAATGGGATACGCAGTAGATCTTGGATTAGAGCTTGTAAAATTATTAGTTGGACAAGAAACTTCAGACGAAATAAGAGAAAGTATTCAGTATAATTATTAAATGAGAGATTCTTATAAAAACCTGAAAAATAGGACTGGAAATCTGTAAAATACTATGTTATAATAGTACATTGCAGGCGACTGTCATATGCGGAGGACAGTTAGCCATCATTGATGCGAAACAATGAATCAAAAGAATAGATCAGATATTCTTTTGATGAATGTCGCAATAGCGAGAGAAACTCACCTAATGTGTTTCTACTCGTCGAGAGGACGAATAATTAGGAGGAAACTTAAATGAGCGTACAGGTAGAAAAGTTAGAAAAGAACATGGCTAAACTGACCATAGAAGTACCAGCTGCCGAGTTTGAAGCTGCTATTCAGGAAGCATATTTAAAAAATAAGAAAAGAATTTCTTTACCAGGATTTCGTAAAGGGAAAGTTCCACGTATGATGATTGAAAAGATGTATGGGGAAGGTTTCTTTTATGAAGATGCTGCAAATGCTGTAATCCCAAAGGCTTATGAAAAAGCCGCTATGGAAAGTGAGATAGAGATCGTATCTCGTCCAGAGATTAATGTAGAACAAATTGGAAAAGGAAAGGATTTCATCTTTACTGCCACAGTAGCTGTAAAACCAGAAGTTACATTGGGTCAATACAAAGGCTTAGAATACGATGAGAAACCTGTAGAAGTTACGGATGAAGATTTAGAACAAGAATTAAAGAAGGTTCAGGAACAGAACGCTAGAACAATCACAGTAGAAGATAGAGCAATCGCAAATGGAGATATTGCCGTTATTGACTTTACAGGATCAGTAGATGGAGAAGAGTTTGAAGGAGGAAAGGGCGAAGACTATGAATTAGTAATCGGCTCCCATTCCTTTGTTGATACATTTGAAGACCAGTTAATTGGTAAGAATACTGGAGATGAGGTAGAGGTTAACGTTACATTCCCAGAAGATTATCAGGCAGCAGATTTAGCTGGAAAGCCAGCTTTATTTAAAGTAGTAATTAAGGCAATTAAGACAAAAGAAATTCCTGAAATAGATGATGAATTTGCAAGTGATGTATCAGATTTTGATACATTAGATGAATATAAAGAAGACTTAAAGAAGACAATTTTAGAGAAAAAAGAGAAAACTGCTAAAACAGCAAAAGAAAATGCACTTGTAGATAAAGTAATTGAAAATGCACAGATGGACATTCCAGAGCCAATGATTGAATTAGAAGTTCGTCAAATGGCAGATGAATTTGCACAGAGAATGCAGATGCAAGGTCTTTCTATGGAACAGTATATGCAGTATACAGGTTTAACTTCTGAAAAATTATTAGAAGAAATGAAACCAAATGCAGAAAAGAAGATTAAGACAAGATTAGTCTTAGAAGCTGTTGTAGATGCAGAAAAGATTGAAGTATCTGCTGAAGAGTTAGAAGCAGAATATAAGAAACTGGCAGATATGTACCAAATGGAAGTTGATAAAGTAAAAGAAATTATGGGAACTGCTGGAGAAGAAAATATGAAGAAAGACATCGCAGTGCAAAAAGCTGTGGATGTAATTGCAGACTCTGCAAAATAATAAAAATAAAAAGCAGCTGCACAGAAAAATTGGCTTTTTTCTATGAGTGATTTTATCATCTTACAAGAAAGCTGCGATTGGGAAAAGATCTGTGTGGCTGCTTTTGTCATAAGGCAGAAAAAATGAGGAGGCGATAGGTATGGCATTAGTACCTTATGTCATTGAACAAACAAATCGTGGAGAACGTTCTTATGATATTTATTCACGTTTATTAAAGGATCGAATCATCTTTCTTGGAGAAGAAGTAAATGAGACAACGGCAAGTATTATTGTAGCTCAGCTATTGTTTTTGGAAGCGGAAGATCCTGGAAAAGATATTAGTTTATATATTAACAGCCCAGGCGGCTCGGTTACTGCTGGTATGGCCATTTATGATACAATGCAGTATATTAAGTGTGATGTGTCCACTATCTGTATTGGAATGGCAGCAAGTATGGGAGCATTTTTGTTAGCTGGCGGAGCAAAAGGAAAACGTTTGGCACTTCCAAATGCAGAAATTATGATTCATCAGCCACTTGGAGGCGCACAGGGTCAAGCTACAGATATTAAAATTGTAGCAGATCATATATTGGCAACAAAGAAGAAGTTAAATACATTACTTGCACAAAACACAGGAAAATCATTGGAAGTGATTGAAGCAGACACGGAGAGAGATAACTATATGAGCGCACAGGCTGCCAAGGAATATGGTTTGATTGATGAGGTTATTGCAAATCGTTAAGGAAGGAATGGAACTATGCAAGGAAGATTGGAAGAATCACAGTACCGCTGTTCTTTTTGTGGTAAAACACAAGATCAAGTTCGAAAATTGATTGCTGGTAACCGGGGGATTTATATCTGCGATGAATGTGTAGAACTCTGCTCTGAAATTTTAATGGAAGAGGAGATGGAGCAGGATGAAAATACAGAAGAAATCAACTTACTTACGCCTGTAGAGATTAAAAACTATCTGGATGAATATGTAATCGGTCAGGATAAGGCAAAGAAAGCTTTATCCGTTGCGGTTTATAATCATTATAAGAGGATTACTCGGGGACAGGAATCAAATGTGGAAATACAGAAAAGTAATATTTTAATGCTTGGTCCAACTGGTTCTGGTAAGACATATTTGGCTCAGTCTCTTGCAAAGGTTTTAAATGTTCCATTTGCGATTGCAGATGCTACGTCATTGACAGAAGCAGGATATGTAGGAGAAGATGTAGAAAATATTTTATTAAAATTGATTCAAGCTGCTGACTATAATATTGAGCGTGCACAGCGAGGTATTATTTATATAGATGAAATTGATAAAATAACAAAAAAATCAGAAAATGTCTCGATTACCAGAGACGTTTCTGGTGAAGGCGTTCAACAGGCATTGCTGAAAATACTGGAAGGTACGGTGGCAAGCGTTCCGCCTCAAGGAGGCAGAAAACATCCTCATCAGGAATTATTGCAGATCGATACGACGAATATTTTATTTATTTGTGGAGGCGCTTTTGATGGATTGGAAAAGATCATCGAAAGTCGTATGGGAACAGGTTCAATTGGATTTGGAGCAGAATTAGCACAAAAAGAAGAACAGAATATTGGCGAATTGTTTAAAAAGGTGATGCCAGAAGATTTGATTAAATTTGGGTTGATTCCAGAATTTATTGGACGTTTGCCAATTATTTTTACACTGGATGCTTTAGATAAAAATATGCTTGTAAAAGTATTAAAAGAGCCAAGAAATGCTATTTTAAAACAGTATCAAAAACTTTTGGCGCTCGATGAAGTTGATTTACGATTTGATGATGATGCATTGGAAGCGATTGCAGAAAAGGCATTGAAAAAGAATACGGGAGCTAGAGCATTACGTGCGATCATAGAAGATTTCATGTTAGATATTATGTATGAGATTCCAAAAGATGATTCAATTGGAAGAGTTACGATCACGAGGGAATATATCGAAAATACAGGAGGGCCTCGTATCGAAATGAGAGGTTGATAACAGAATTTTCACAATTACAGATGAAAAAAGATAATGGAATCTCTTGATTTTTATAATAACTGTCTTTATAATGAGTAGTTGATGAAGTAGGATTATTCTGCTTCATAAGCAAAAAGCAAAGCGGCCTAAAAAGACCGCTTTATTGTCATAAGAGATGGAGGAAAAAGTGGATAACCAAAATCAAAACAATAATAATGGACAGAAAACACCTAAAAATTCCCAAGTTATTGTAGCATTGGTGATTGTAGGAATTATTACCTTCATGGTAATTATGGGATTAAACCAGTTTATTTCCAGCAAAACAACAAGAAAAATTCCATATAGTGAGTTTTTGGAACAATTGAATAATGGAAATGTAGAAGAGGTAGTGATTCAAACTTCACGTATTGTTATAACATTAAAAAATGGCGGTTTGATTCGATACTATACACCATATACAAATGAAGATAGTAAACTTGTAGATCGTTTGGATGCAGCAGAGGGAGTGACATGGACTTATGAGGAGAATGACTCTGGGTTCTTAGAATTACTTTTAATGTATGTATTGCCATTTGTTATCCTTTGGTTACTAATGGGATTTATGATAAGAAAGATGATGGGGGGCAGCAGCGGAGGCGGCGTCATGGGCGTTGGAAAGAGTAACGCCAAAGTTTATGTGCAAAAAGAAACGGGAGTTACTTTTAAAGATGTAGCTGGTCAAGATGAAGCAAAGGAGTCTCTTACTGAGATTGTAGATTTTTTGCATAATCCACATAAGTATGCCGTGATTGGAGCAAAACTTCCAAAAGGAGCATTGCTTGTGGGACCTCCTGGAACGGGTAAAACGTTGTTAGCAAAAGCAGTGGCAGGAGAAGCAAATGTACCATTCTTCTCATTATCTGGTTCCGACTTTGTGGAGATGTTCGTGGGTGTTGGTGCTTCTCGTGTTAGAGATTTGTTTAAACAGGCACAGCAAAATGCACCGTGTATTATTTTTATTGATGAAATAGATGCAATTGGTAAAAGTCGTGACAGTCGTTTTGGCGGAGGAAATGATGAGCGAGAGCAGACATTAAATCAGCTCTTATCAGAAATGGATGGATTTGATGCTTCCAAAGGTGTGCTTGTGCTGGCAGCTACGAACCGACCAGAGATTTTAGATAAAGCACTGTTAAGACCAGGCCGTTTTGACCGTCGTATTATTGTGGATAAGCCAGATCTCAGAGGAAGAATCAATATTTTAAAAGTTCATTCCAAAGACGTGCATATGGATGATACCGTTGATTTAGAAGCGATTGCACTTGCAACAAGTGGAGCGGTTGGTTCTGATTTAGCCAATATGATTAATGAAGCTGCAATTAATGCAGTAAAACAAGGACGCAGCGTAGTACGTCAGAGTGATCTATTAGAAGCTGTGGAAGTGGTATTGGTTGGTAAAGAGAAAAAAGATCGAATCATGAGTCAAGAAGAGCGGCGTATTGTATCGTACCATGAGGTTGGCCATGCGTTAATTAGTGCACTTCAAAAAGATAGTGAGCCAGTTCAGAAAATTACAATCGTACCACGTACAATGGGAGCGCTTGGATATGTTATGCATACACCGGAGGAAGAGAAGTTCTTAAATACAAAGAGTGAAATTGAAGCGATGATTGTTTCTGCACTCGGAGGCCGAGCAGCAGAAGAAATTGTATTTGGAAATGTGACGACGGGAGCTTCCAATGACATTGAACAGGCGACAAACTATGCGAGAACAATGATTACGATGTATGGTATGTCGGATAAGTTTGGGTTAATCGCATTGGAATCTGTAGAAAATCAATATTTGGATGGAAGAAGAGTGTTGAATTGTGCAGATGCGACAGCGGCACAAATTGATCAGGAAGTAATGCGCCTGTTAAAAGAGTCTTATGAAAAGGCAAAAGCATTGTTAAAAGATAACCGTACTATTATGGATCGAATTGCAGCATTTTTAATTGAACAAGAAACAATTACTGGAAAAGAATTTATGAATATTTTCCATGAAGCAAGAGCCGACCAGAAAAAACAAGAAGAATTGGCTCAAAAGCAAATAGAATTGAAACAAGAGTCAGAAGTAGAATCTGCTGCCCAAGATCCAATTGATTTAGAAGGCGAGCAAATAGAAGAAAAACAGGCACAAAATCAGCAACAACAGGAAGAACAAATAGAGGAATAAAAGGTTTTTACGATGCGTCTGTAATAGTTTTTAAGGCTGTTACAGATGCATTTTTTCGTATTATAGCAAATATAGGAATATTTAGAAACGGGGTAAGTGATTTGAAAGAAGAGATAGAGTTTGACATTCAAGAAGAATTGAAAAAACTCCCAGCAAAGCCAGGCGTATATTTGATGCATAATAAGATGGGGGAAATTATTTATATTGGGAAGGCTGTAAAATTAAAAAATCGGGTGCGCCAATATTTTCAAAGTAATAAAAATAAAACATCGAAAATTAAAGAAATGATTTCTAATATTGCGTGGTTTGAATATATTATTACAGACTCCGAGGTGGAAGCACTTGTCTTAGAGTGTAATTTAATTAAAGAACATCGTCCACGCTACAATACGATGCTCAAAGATGGAAAAGGATATCCCTATATTCGGGTTACAATTGATGAAATGTATCCACGAGTGATGATGGCTCGAGAGATGAAAAAAGATAAGACACGTTATTTTGGACCGTATCCAAACGTAGCTGCTGCAAAAGATACGTTGGATTTGATCCATCACATTTTCTGTATTCGCACTTGTTCGAGAAATCTTCCAAAGGAACAGGGAAAGGGAAGGGCATGCCTGAATTATCATATGAAACGCTGCCTTGCTCCTTGTCAGGGATATACAACACCGGAGGAATATAAAAAACAAATTGATCAGGTAATTCATTTCCTGAATGGGAAATATGATGGAGTAAAAAAATTATTGGAGCAGAAAATGTACCAGGCAGCAGAACAAATGGAATTTGAAGAGGCTGCACGTTACCGTGATTTAATAAAAAGCGTGCAGTTGATTGCACAAAAGCAAAAGCTTACGGATCAGTCTATGGAAGATAAAGATATCATTGCAATGGCATTAGATAAAAATGATGCGGTCGTGCAGGTATTTTTTATGAGAGATGGGAAAATGATAGGAAGAGATCACTTCCATGTCCGGGTTGCAAATGAAGATTCACAAACACAAATTTTAACAAGTTTTGTAAAGCAATTTTATGCAGGAACTCCATTTATACCAAAGGAAATTGTTTTACAGGAAGAGATCGAAGATCAAAAAGTAATCGAGCAATGGTTAAGTGAAAAAAGAGAAAAGAAAGTTACGATTTCTGTTCCAAAGAAGGGAGAAAAAGAACGGCTGGTGGAATTAGCTGCCCAAAATGCTCAAATGGTATTGCAGCAAGATCGGGAAAAGATACGCAGAGAAGAGCTTAGAACGAGCGGAGCTTTGAAACAAATTGGAGAATGGATTGGAATAGAGGGAATTCATCGTGTGGAAGCCTATGATATTTCTAATACAAGTGGCTTGGAATCAGTAGGTTCCATGGTTGTGTTTGAAGATGGAAAACCAAGAAGAAATGATTATAGGAAATTTAAAATCCAATCTGTAAAAGGCCCTGACGACTATGCTTCTATGCGTGAGGTATTGACGAGAAGATTTCTGCATGGAATAGAGGAAAAAAGGCAGGGAAAAGAGATGGGGCGCTTCACAAAGTTTCCTGATTTAATTATGATGGACGGAGGAAGGGGGCAAGTGAATATTGCATTGGAAGTGCTAAGAGAGTTGGGACTTACGATACCTGTATGTGGTATGGTGAAAGATGATTATCACTGCACAAGAGGACTTTATTTTCAAAATGAAGAAGTACCAATTGATACACATAGCGAGGGATTTCATTTGATTACAAGAATTCAAGATGAAGCGCACCGATTTGCGATTGAGTATCATAGAAGTTTAAGAGGAAAGGCAGTCTTGCATTCCGTTTTAGATGATATTACTGGAATTGGCCCAAAACGCAGAAAGGCACTTATGAAGCAGTTTGGAGATTTAGAAAAAATAAAAGAAGCATCGATCGAAGAATTGTCGAGTGTGGAGGGGATGACACAAAAAACAGCAGAAGAAGTTTTCCGATTTTTTCATAAAAAATAAAAGAAAGACATAAAATTATCGAAATCTTCATAACGAATAAGTCTTTACAGAAGTTCATTTGCCTGATAAAATAAAAACAATAAATCATTTACTGTTCTTGCCATGGACTGTATAGGACGAATTTTGTCTATGCAGTGAAATTACGATATTATGTTTAAAGGAGGGTACTATGAGCAAAGGAGTATCAATTACAGCTTTAGCAAAAAAATTTAATTTAAGAAACCTGACCAATCAAATTAATACAGATAAAATCAAATTGTTGACACCTGATATAAACCGTCCAGCATTACAGCTCAGTGGTTTTTATGAATATTTTGATCATGATCGAGTACAAATTATTGGTAATGTAGAGATGGGCTACTTAGATAGTTTGAGCGAAGAAGAAAAATATTTTACATTAGAACGTTTGGTAGAACATGAGATTCCATGTATTATTTTTAGTAGAAACCGGGAACCAGGGCAAAGATTCATTGATTTAGCAGCTAAAAATGGAGTTCCAATTTTAGTGTCTGCACAGACCACATCGGATTTGATGGCCGAGGTTATTCGTTGGCTGAATGTAGAACTGGCTCCAACAATTTCGATTCACGGTGTATTAGTGGATGTTTATGGTGAAGGTGTTTTGATTATGGGTGAAAGTGGAATTGGAAAGAGTGAAGCTGCACTAGAATTAATCAAGAGAGGTCACCGTCTCGTATCGGATGATGTAGTAGAAATACGTAAAGTGAGTGATGACACATTAGTTGGAAGCGCACCAGGAATTACAAGACATTTTATTGAACTCCGTGGTATCGGTATTATTGATGTTAAAACATTATTTGGTGTAGAAAGTGTCAAGAATACACAGTCCATTGATATGGTAATCAAACTGGAGGATTGGAATCGGGATAAAGAATATGATCGCCTTGGTTTGGAGGAGCAATATACTGAGTTTTTAGGCAATAAAGTAGTATGCCATCAGATTCCAATTCGTCCAGGTCGAAATTTAGCTATTATCGTAGAATCGGCCGCTGTTAATTACAGACAGAAGAAGATGGGATATAATGCGGCAAGAGAGTTATATAATCGTGTTCAGCAAAATCTAGCAAGAAGAGATGACGAGGAATAATGGAACTAGAGCAGAAATTAAAACAATTATTAGAAGAAGAGGATGTTGTTCTCGGGGAAGAAATGAAGTACCATACTACTTTTCGAGTTGGAGGTCCAGCACATTTTTTTGTGACACCGAAAACGGAAGAACAGCTGCAATCAGTTTTAAAACTTTGTAAAGAGACAGATACACCATGGTTTATTCTTGGAAGAGGAAGTAATCTGCTTGTAAGTGACCGTGGATTTGATGGAGTTGTGATTCATATGCAGAAACATTGGAATCACTATCACACAGAAGAAAACCGTATTTTTGCACAGGCAGGTGCGATGATGAGTGCAGTATCCCAAGAAGCATTGCAGAATGGTTTGACAGGGTTTGAGTTTGCGTCTGGAATTCCAGGAACAATCGGCGGCGGATTGAGAATGAATGCAGGCGCCTATGGTGGAGAAATGAAGCAAGTCGTTTTGTCAGCGAAAGTTATGGATTCAAATGGGACAGTATTGGAACTTTCAAAGGATGAATTAGAGTTAGGGTACCGTACAAGTACGATTGGAAGAAATGGATATATTGCATTATCCTGCGTAATAGAGCTACAGCCAGGAGATCCTGATTGTATTCGGAGTACAATGGAAGAAATGAATGCAAAAAGGCGTCAAAAGCAGCCATTAGAATATGGAAGTGCTGGCAGTACATTCAAACGTCCAGATGGATATTTTGCAGGA
>OESA01000374.1_pt1 | contig 12190 bp, 6 predicted proteins | sample 1540101 | NCBI WGS metagenome assembly OESA01 (sample SAMEA3891891, study PRJEB23780) | metagenome | biome: terrestrial biome; feature: animal house; material: Caecal content | place: Italy | collected 2015-05-05 | reverse complement strand
CCCAACTGCTTGGTCTATGCACCGGCTTCTGCCCAAGTCGAAAATAACAACGTAGTTATTAATGGAACCGCTAAAAAAATCGTGTTGACCGATGCAATGCCTTTCGAAGCCCCCACTGCATTTCATGCCGATGCCATCAGTTATACCCGCACGATCGAAGAAAGTCTGACGACAAATTCACAAGAGACAACCGGCTGGCGAGGGATTGTTTTACCCTTCGATGTTTCGACAATCCAAGCTCGAAATAAAGCGGGAGAACAAATAGAACTCAGTGCTTATAATGCAGAAGGTGAATACGATACTTCCAAGAATCCGTTTTGGCTCAGAGAACTTACAACCGAAGGTTTTGCAGCCACGCAAACATTCTCTGCCAATACTCCGTATATCATCTGTTTCCCGAATTCTTCCGAGTTAGACGAACACATCAACATCATCGGAGACGTTACATTCAGTGCTTCTAATGCCGAGATTACAGCAACCCCGGTATTTAATGCTGTCGAAGGAAAAGATTTTGACATGATAGCAACTTTGCAAACCGTACCGGCTGCCAAGGGAATATATGCAATCAATAATACCGGAAGTTCATTTGTTAACAACAGCCGTGATATCGCTCCTTTTGAATGTTATGTTATATGTAAACAAGGGAGTACGGATGCTCCCGATTCCTTCGATTTACCGGCCAAACTGCCTACTGCAATCGACAACGAAACCGTAACCGGTTCAAAAATCTACACCGCCGACGGGAATCTGGTTATCATCTCGAATGAACCCACCGAAATAGCAGTGTACAACATAACCGGACAAATGGTTCTCATGCAAAAAGTAGAAGCCGGAAAAACCATTGTTAACGACATTCCTCACGGAGTTTATATCGTAAACGGTCAAAAGATCATTTTATAATCAATTCTCCAATTTAGATTTTTGTTTTCACAGCGAATTGCTCGGAGCCACATGGCTCTGAGCAATTTTTTTGTATTGAGATTCTGTACTTCACTTCCTATTTGCTTATATCATTTCTTTTACCCCCTTCGTCACTACGTAACACCTCCCCTATTTGAGGCAGAGTATTTCCACTTCTCCTATGTATTGTATAATGATATATTTTCTTCCCAACCGCGGGAAGGACAAACGACTCAGTAGAAATTTAGTGGGAATAGACCTGAATTTTAATGAATGAAATGGATTGTATTTCTCCTTCTCCCCCGCTTCGATTCTTCATCGAAGACAGAGTAGTAGGGTTGGAAAGATTTCACAAGTTTTTTGACTATAAGGATTAATCCTTTTACTCTGAGAAGACTTCCCCCGCAAGGCTACGGGGTGTGTGGCGTTAGCCATATAAGGGGGAGTACGTAGTGACGGAGGGGTTCAAAACAACATCTCATCAGTCTGCTTATATCGGACATATCCATTTTTCCCCTGTCCCGTACATTTGACGGGTAGCTGCTGTCTTCGTTAAGAGCTGTGGAGCTCCAAACCTCGCCCTATTTCTTCCGCCGGCAAGTGCCCTCTCGACCCGATTAAAAGCGTTTTTCCTTAGCGGGTATACCTTACCTTTTCTTACTCCCCTCTATATGGACTTCACTATATTGCTCCGCGAGACAGCAGAGGAGGCTTTAACCCTCTCGCCTGCGACACAAAAAAAAGAGGGAGCAGCATGCAGCCGCCCCCACTTCATAAACACACTATCTATTCCACCTATTAGAATACAGCAACTTTTGTACGATTAACAATATAAATACCTTTGGGTACTTCTACCGTATGACGACCGCTCGACAACATTTGCGAGGAAATGATTCTTCCATCTACACTATACACAGTCACCTGCATATCTTTCTGCAAATCTACATTGATACAACCATTGGCTCCGTAAACTTTCACATCATCGGTTACCACCTCCGAAACAGCACCAGTCGAAGAGCTGGGGATCAAGACCAAATTGTCATACAAATACGATAAGTCGGATTTCATCAAACGAAGATACATAGTTCTGACAGATTTAGCCTCATCGGTAATCATAGCCGGATCAATTTTCAATTCTACGTCCAACCACTCGCCCGGAGTATAATCGCCGATACCAGCGCCTTCTTGTCCGGTACTTGCATCAACCGTATAACCGAACTTGATGTGTGAGCCACCATCGGTACGAATCCCCATCTCAATAGGACACCACTCGAAGCCACTTTCCAAAAAGCAGACTTGTAATTTGATTCCAGAATAATCATTCCACGTTTTACCAGCAGGAAGAGCCTCTGTAAACGTAACGGGAGAACATTCGCCTCCATTCACCTTTAAAGCCTTCGATGACGTATTGATACCGGTCGTGTAAGGATTCTCGGCCACTTCGCAAGACCCCGACCACGGCATTCCACAACGAGGAGTTGTACCTAAATCCATAGTCTCGAAAGTAAAGATAGTATTAGGATCGGCAACTTGTTCTTTCTCGATTAAACGAATATTATCAATGGCATAATTGAACGCTTGACGCCCCACCTTAATCAACAAACTTGTACTAGTATGATTACCGTCCAAATAAGTAGCCAAAATTGTTTCATCAAAATTGAAATCGAGCGACATCCAAGTATTATACGTAGCGTCTCCCCATGAATTCTGAGCTACTTGAAAAGTTTTCTCTTGGGTATCATTATCAACCAATCCTAATTCATTACCAACCCATGTGATATTTTCCGATCCTTCCAACACGGCAAGCTGTAAACGAACGCCTGTATAATCGGCCAATGTCTTTCCCTCCGGTAAGTTCAATGGAATAGCCACATTGGCATATTCGGTACTGACTACTTTCAACACTTTTGTCGACGAGTTATCGCTCGACGAACAAGGATTGTCTATTAACTCGGCTGTACCGCCCCATGCAGCATTCGCACCATTCAACCCAGACTCAAAATCGTTTACCATATAGGTTTGAGCCTGCATACCTACTGCTATACAAGCAGCACACAAAAGAGATAATGTTTTTTTCATGTTATCTACTATTTAAGTTAAACATTTTTATATCCATAGAATTACAGTTCTATTTCATAGGTAAAATTAAAACAAACATTCGATGTAACAGAATTATAAAAGAGAAAAACGTAGTACTCTTTTATCTAAGACTAATACTATATTATCATTTTTAACAATTATATTTATTACAGGATAATAAGCTGTTAATTAACGACAATTTTTACATGTTCCACCATATAAAATCCCGGTGAAAGAGTTAAATAAACAGGTGAATTTTGTAATACCGATACTTTATGCACCAATACTCCCGATAGATTCCACACACTTACTTCACAAGGCTTTTCACTCTTCAATGTAATCTCCCTACCCATATAGGAAACTTTCAATCCGCTTCCCGATATATCCGCACGTTCTTCGATTCCAGATTCATTTCCGGCAGTAACCGTATATTTTTCCAAAACAGACATCTGCGGACGATCCACGGTATAATTATTAGAAGGCTGTACAGCCAATTTATAATCACCCCAACGAGGACCTGCCGACCAATAGGTTCCCGGCACACCGTTATCCCGCAAATAGATCAACAGATTTTCCAGTGTCTCCAACCAACGAGGATCATCGTCGGGAACTCCATATTCACCCAACAACCCTCGCTTATTATATCGCTTCAACCACTCCACGAAATACTTTGCACGCTCAACACCCGTATTAGCTGTAACACCATCGGCATCATAAGAATTTAAATATTGACCGGAATAATCCTTATCAAAATAAAGATGTGCCTGAAATATGAGATTATCCGACGGATCTACCAATGTCCTAAGATTATCGCTATACTCGACCCAAAAACGTGCAGAACTGAATGAATCGCCGCATACGATAATAGGAGTTTCCGTATCTACTTCTCGAATAGCATCGATAACTACCTGAGCTATATTCACCCAGGGAGCCGAAGGATGCATAGAATAAGGCTCGTTCATAATATCGTATCCCCAAATATTATTATAATCCTTGAACTCCTGCGCCAATTTTCTCCACACATCGGCCAAATGTTCGGCAGTAAGGGTGGACGACTCCCCTATTAACGTATAGGTTTTCCCACCATCGAACGAATAACGAGCAAAGTTATGTAGATCGAGAATTACAGGCATCCCTCTATCCTCGGCAGCCTGAACAAAAGTTTTCATTTTAGACAACTCCGCTGCATCCAAAGGTCCGTTCATTGCACGTTGGATACGTTCCCAACGAAATGGAAAACGGATAAGGTTCAATCCCTTCCCCTTAAAATAATCGAGGTCCTTATACGTTGGATACCCATAATGAGTACCATCTACCCCGGGATAAATACCGCCGAACTCTGCCCCCGATAAATTCACTCCAAAATAATTTTGAGTTCCGTCCCCTACATACTCTGCCTTTTCAATCAGCTCGATATTGTCTATAATATAGATAAATTTCTGACGCCCTACTTTCATCAATAAGCTCAACTCATCTGTATGTCCACCGGCAAGCCAAGCCGAAAGAATCGTTTCGTCCAACCAGAATTCAAGCGTTATCCATGTATTTAACTCACCGGTTTGCCAAGAAGCCGAACCCGGCCAGCATTTATTTCCCACATTATCTTGTACACCCAAATCACACCCTACCCAATGTATATTCTCGCCACACGCATCGATAACAGCCAATTGTAACCGCACACCCATATAGTCCGTCAAAACCTTACCATTAGGCAAGGTAAACGGAATCGAAGTCGCTGCAAATTCACTGCTACTTACCTTCAAAACCTTCGACGAAGAATTTCAAAGGATTATCAATCCATTCGCAAACCCCGCCCCATGCATTACCGGCTCCACCGAGCCCCGATTCAAAATCATTGACTAAAAACTTATCATTAGCACTTGCAATCAATACGAAAAATAAGAATACAGATGATAGCAATTTTCTCATGGTATATTCCTTTCTACTAAAATTTTTACAAAGGAAGTTTTTGATTCAGGCAAATACTACATCTTTTTTATCCTATACTGACACTTTAACCAATCGACCCTCAAATAAATCCGAATGACAACTGCCATTTTTAATAATTCCTTTTTTATCTATCTTTGTATTTACAAAATGAATAACCATGAATAAATCATTATTGACACTAAGTTTAATACCCATAGCCTCGGTAATGCATACATACGGTACAAGCCATGTACCCGATAATCGTCCGAATATCATTTTATTTTTGGTAGACGATATGGGGTGGCAAGATACGTCTCTCCCCTTTTGGCCCCAAAGAACCCTGTATAACGAGCGTTATGAAACGCCTAATATGGAAAAATTGGCTCAGCAGGGTATGATGTTCACTCAGGCCTATGCTTCCAGTATAAGTTCTCCCACCCGATGCAGCTTGATGACCGGGTGTAATGCCTCGCGCCATCGAGTCACGAATTGGACTCTACGGAAAAACACGAAAACCGATGCCGTCAGCAATACTCTGGAAGTTCCCGATTGGAACTACAACGGCATAGCACAAGTTCATGGAACAAACAATACCTTTATCGCTACTTCTTTCGTGCAATTGTTAAAAGACAACGGTTACCACACGATCCACTGCGGGAAAGCCCATTGGGGTGCAATAGATACTCCCGGAGAGAGTCCCTACCATTTCGGGTTCGAGACCAACATTGCAGGACATGCGGCCGGTGGCCCGGCAACTTACCTGAGCGAGCGCAATTATGGATACGACGAAGCAGGCAATTCTACATCGCTGTTCTCTGTCCCGGGATTGGAAAAATATTGGGGAACAGGCACATTTATGACAGAAGCCCTCACCCAAGAAGCCTTAAAAGCCCTCGATAAAGCTAAAAAATACAATCAGCCGTTTTACCTCTACATGTCGCATTATGCCATTCATGTTCCCATAGACAAAGATGTCCGTTTCTACGACAAATACAAAAAGAAAGGATTGTCGGACAAAGAAGCGGCTTATGCTTCGCTCATCGAAGGAATGGACAAAAGTCTAGGAGATATTATGGATTGGCTGGAAAAGAATGGTGAAGCCGACAATACCATCGTTATATTCATGAGTGACAATGGAGGATATGCGACAGGAAGCGGTTGGAGGGACGAACCTCTGTATACCCAAAATTTCCCGTTAAAATGTGGAAAGGGCTCTGCATACGAAGGAGGAATACGCGAACCTATGATCGTCCGTTGGCCCGGCACGGTACAACCCGGCACACGGTGCAACGACTATCTGATTATAGAAGATTTCTATCCTTCTATTCTCGAAATGGCCGGTATCGACGATTACGATGTTCCACAAGAAATCGATGGTATCAGTTTTGTTCCTCTGCTAAAACAGACCAAAAATCATTCGCAGGGACGCAGCCTTTATTGGAATTGTCCGAATATATGGGGAGAAAAAGGACCGGGAATAGGACCGTCCTGTACCATTCGAAAAGACAATTGGAAAATGATTTACTTCTACGAAACCGGAGAAAAAGAACTATACGACATACCGAACGATATAGAGGAGAATAACAACGTGGCAGCTTTATATCCTCAAATAATAAACAAGTTATCCAAAGAGCTCGGCAAATTCTTACGACAAACGAACGGACAACGCCCCTCTTTTAAAAAAACAGGGAAACCTTGTCCCTGGCCGGACGAAATTTAAGACATAATTACAGGACTATTAACAAGGGCAATAGATAGATGTCTATTGCCCTTCATGTTTTCTAACGGAAATATTATTCTATCTTGATTTCAAAAGGTGTAGCCGGAAGTCCTACCGAATTATATAAATTGGCATCATCGGGATTATCGCCCCATGCATACCGCACCGACACCGGGTCTATCACATCGGGACATGAAAGAACAACCCGATCTTTCCCTGCCACCTTAGCCTGCACCCATTTATATACTCCGTCGGTTCCGGCAACGGCGAAACTCATTAAATATCCATATTTGTTTTTTACAATCAGCCCATCGGCTACATTGTCGAATTGTACGACAATTTTGTCTTGCACCCGACGAACGGTCTTAGGCATAGGACTTTCACAAACCACATCGGAAAATCCATAATCATTATGAAGGGCATGCAAAGCCAATCTACGTCCTACCTCCTGTTTATTTTTAGGGTGAATGTCTTTTGCTTCTCCTATATCGATAATTACAGCCTGACCGGTATGAGGTAAAGAAAGTGTTTGCGTTTGGGCTTCACGAACTTGCGCCCACAAACTTTCCGAAGGGACTTCAACCGCATCCATATAATTAGCAAGTTGAACCCAATAAAATGGAAAGTCTTTCCCCCATTTTTTCCTCCAATCATTAATCATAGCAGGGAACAGGTCGTAATACTCTTTGGCTCGATTGGTATTATTTTCACCCTGATACCATATAACTCCTCGCATACTCAATCCCACCAAAGGATTAACCATAGCATTATAGAGTAATGAGGGATAAGCATTAGGTCCATATTCTACAAAATCGAAATCGGAATTTGAAGCCGAAACTTTATATTTCCATTTCCCGGATAAAGGAATAGTCTTATCCCCGACCTTCAAATAAATTTCATTCGCCGGGCCATACAAACCTCCACCGCCTCTATAATCCGATATTTTTAAAGTAATCTCATTCGATTCTTTCAAGACACCGGCAGGAACACTGTATAAGCGTCGCACGTCGTAACCGACGGTCTCTCCTATTTTTTGTCCATTAATCCATGTAATATCATCATCGTCAATCACATGCAAACTCAAAACCGCCTCTTTCCCTATATAATTCTCCGACAATGTAAAACGACAGGTTTGCCACACCACTCCATCGAGAGAGACCAGTCCTTCTTCGGACCATAGTCCGGGAACACTTACTTCTTTCCAATCGTCTTTGGAATACGAAGGCAAATACCACTTTTCAGAAATACCCGGTTCGGCTTTCATCGATTCGACAAATTTAGCTCGATTCTCATCGCTACGGCGAACGTATTCCTCGAATTGCGAAGAACGCATACGATCTTGCAATCGTTTGTACTTGGGGAACTTGTCGATAGCGTCCATACTCATCCAGCTTTCTATATCGGTTCCACCCCACGAAGTATTGATAAAACCGATAGGAACACCCAATTCCCGGTATAACTCACGGGCGAAGAAATAACCTACTGCCGAAAAATCACCGGCACTCCCCGAATCACATACTCTCCACTCACCCTGCAAATCGGAAAGCGGACGATGCGACATCTCTTGTTTCACATTAAACGAGCGCAAAAAAGAATAATTCTCGGCGTCTGCAATCTCTTTTTCGGCATTCATCGCAGCATGCAAACGGAACTCCATATTGGATTGCCCGCTACATATCCAAACTTCGCCCAGCAAAACATCGTCGAAAGCGAGGCGTTCTTTTTTCCCTTTCACGATTAACGTATAAGGGCCACCGGCCTCCATAGGACGTAAAGTTGCGTACCATTTACCCGATGCATCGGCACGGACACTCGTCTTCTGCCCATTCAGTTCGACAGTAACTTTTTCTTTCGGGCTCGCACTCCCCCATAAATTGATTGCCTCGTTTCGCTGTAAAACCATGTGGTCGGCAAAGATGTGAGGCATGGAAAGTTCGGCCGAAAGCCTTGCAGAAAACGTTCCACATAGGAAAACCAATATCAAAAACGAGAAAGCCTTTTTCATATAAATATCGATTAAAGATTAATGTGTTGCAGTCTCTAATTTAAGTTTATGACTCCCCGTAAAGAAGATCGTATCGCCGTTATACGTCACATTGTCTCCCAACGGGGTAAACATCGCCGACACACATTCGGGCAAATCGAACTCATAAAGAATATTACCCTCGTCGTCCCGTTTCCACGAAGTCGAAATGCAACCGTAAGGTGTCTCATGTTCGATTTCGAGATAGTCCAAATTTTCGGGGAAATACGGACGTAATGAAACATGCCGGAAAGCCGGGTTCGATTCATCGATTCTCAAACCACCCAACGTTTTATACAACCATGCCCCGATCTCACCGAACATGATATGATTCAACGAATTATCGATAACGACATCGATTCGCCAATTTTCATGTAAGGTCGTCGCCCCGTTCTTTATCCAATACCCCCAAGAAGGATATGTTTCTTGTGTAGCCACCCGATAGGCTGTTTCGGGATAACCGTTATCAGATAAGGCTCCGAGGAGAGCTTTACTACCCAGCAACCCTACATCGATATGGCACGAATCCTGTACGACTCTGCGGTTCAACTGCTCTGCCACTTTCTCCCTATATCCATCAGGAACAATATTCCAATAAAGAGGCATAGCCAACTCTGTTTGAGTACCCGATGCATAAAGACCGGTCTCTCTGTCCAAATAACGGTCGTTGATCGATTCTTTTATCCTATCGGCAAGCGCTTCGTAATAAACCGCATCATCGACATAACCGAAGAGTTTAGCAGCTTTCGCCATAATAGATACATCGGTATAATAATAAATAGAAGTAGTCAAAGTCACATCGCTTTTACTTCTCACCGGGATCCAATCGCCAAGTCCCCAATCGGTCAAGTTATCTTTGGAAATAGACTCGATATAAGCTACATATTTCTTCGCCGAAGGATACATACGCCGCATAAGAGTCTCATCACCATAAAAACGGTAAATTTCCCACGGGATAATGATCGACGCGCTTGTCCAATCCACGCCATTCGCCCAATCGAATCCCCATACCGAAGTCGGTACGATACAAGGATAAACACCGTTTTCACGTTGCTCGTCTATAAAATCGAGCAACCACTTCTCATAAACCGTAATCGCATCGAAATTATACAAAGCCGTCTCTATGGCAATGTGTGCATCGCCCGTCCAACCATTTTTCTCCCGTTGCGGACAATCCGTAGGATAACCGAACAAATTATCCAAATAGGAATTATTGGTGGCCGTCCATATTTTGTTCAACAAATCGGACGAGGAACGAAACCGTCCTATCTCCGGCACATCGCTGTGCATCTTCAATGCTACGATACTATTTTCATCGAGTGCTATCGGTTCGGACGAAGTCACCTCTACATATTGGAAACCCTTATAATTGAACTTAGGAGTAAATCGAGTCTCCCCGTCCCTCAATATGACGATATCCGTTTGAAACGGGTCACTGTCGTCGGTCGGACGATAATGGTAATCGATATTCGCTAAATTCACCGTACCGTCTTCATTCAGCATCTCCCCATGTTTCAATCGTAAAACAATGCCCGCTTTCCCCTCTACCGAAAGTTCCACCGTTCCCGCCATATTCTCAGGGAAATGATAGACAAAACAAGTATCGTTTATTTTTACAAACCGTGAAGCGTCGTGACGGACGATTTCCTTCACCGGCACAGTTAATTGAGCCTCTATTCGCTGGGTAGGAGCAGATACTTCCTTAGCATTTTTCCATTGTGAAACATCGATTCCCGATGTATTCCAACCCTCGATTTCCTGCCGTGCATCATAGTGTTCCGCCGTATAAATGCTGTTGAATATCACAGGACTGTCGGTCGTTACCCAGCTGCTATCGGTCGATATAGTTTCGATACTTCCGTCGGCATACTCGACTCGTACTTGCATAATAAATGCAGGGCGGTTACGCCACGAGGCTTTATCGAAAAACCAAACTGCCGTGGATTGATGATTATACCACCCGTTTCCCAATTGTACCCCGATGACGTTCTCTCCCTCCGACAAATTGGGCGTTATATCATACATAACCGATAATACCCTTTTGTCGAAATGAGTGTACATAGGATCCAAAAAATGGTCCCCTATGCGTGAACCATTTACAGAAAGTTCATATAAACCGGCAGCGGCGATAACCGCATAAGCATGTTTTACGTTTCTCCTCACTTCGAAATCCTTTCGAAAATAAGGAGACGGGCGATAATCCTTATCATGGTCATCGCTAATCCATCGTGCATCGCCCCATTCTTTGGGAGACATCATACCTGTGGTGAACGACGACAGCGGTGAGCAAACAAAGCGATCCTCTCTTTTCGTTTTATATCCGACTTTCCAATAATATTTAGTCCAAGATTGCAGCGAATCGCCGGCGTAAACGATCCTGCGAATATCACTCGGAAGCTCGCCGCTATCCCAACATTGGCCAGAGCCGTTTATCACTGCCATACTATCGGCAGAGACCCATACCCGACAAGACTTTACCGAATCTGTCTTCACGACGGGGATTTTCCACGACAATCTCGGCGAAGACATATCGATTCCCAACGGTTCCGACAAATATTCACACATTAAGGAATACGGAACCTCGGGACTTGTACTGCAAGCCGCCAATATACAACCGGATAATATGCTCAATCCGTAACTAAATACCCTGTTCATCATCGCTTATATCTATATAATTAGATTTTATTTTGTTCGGCAATCTCACGGCGATTCTCCAAATCGGAAGAAATCTCGGACAATCGTTTTTCGCTCAAAGGATACCTCGAAATAAAAAGTGCCGATATTCCGGTCGCTATGGCCGGGAATATACTCATCATCAAACAAATCCCGGTCAATGCCGATTCTGATTGTATCGTATTGGCCTCGAACCCGAAATAGAACAACAGCCAACCAGTCAAAGAGCCACCCAATGTCCACCCCAATTTCTGAGACATCGACGACGATGAAAAGATAAGGCCCGTAGCCCGACGCCCGGTCTTCCATTCCGAGTAACCCGATATATCGGCATACATCGACCACAACAACGGAGAAACAATACCGGCACAAATACTAATGATGATTTGCAACGCCAATATTCCATAAATACCGTCTTTGGGTAAGAAATAGAATAGGATACTGAATATGGTAGCCCCTACCGTTGCCGTCAAAAAAGTATATTTTTTACCCATCAACCGTGTAAACGTAGGAACCAACATAATACCCAATATGTTAGCAGCTTGTCCCAAAACAAGATAAATGGTGATGAGCGTAACCGAAGCACTCATAAAGGTAAAAGAGAACGTGTCGGAGGCCTCTACATAATATTTGAAATAATAGACTGCCGAGCCGTCTCGTAAAGAATTAAACCCGATAACCATGATACCGGCCACCAAAAGAATCCACCACGGTTTGTTCGTAGCCAAATCTTTCACATCGTCTTTCAAAGATGTTTTCTCTTCTTTGATAGGCTTTACCCGTTCTTTTGTCCACGAAAAAGTAAGGAAAAACATAATAGCCGCCAATATGGCAAAAACAACGGCAGCCATTTGCCAACCGAATGC
>OESA01000372.1_pt1 | contig 12212 bp, 12 predicted proteins | sample 1540101 | NCBI WGS metagenome assembly OESA01 (sample SAMEA3891891, study PRJEB23780) | metagenome | biome: terrestrial biome; feature: animal house; material: Caecal content | place: Italy | collected 2015-05-05 | reverse complement strand
GCAACGGTGTCGCATTCCCCGCTGTCAAAATCAATGGCCTCATAGATTTCCTGCACAGCCGCCAGCGCCCGCTGCGGGAATCCCTCTGACGGCTCCATAGAATATGTTAAGCAATTCTCTATTGGAAATGATTATGTAAAAGTTGCTGTTCGTCTCAGCGGTAATCATATCCTTTATGCAAGATCGCTCTATGTGTTGAATTCGAAACGTGTTCACAACTTCATTCAAAAAGGAAGCCTGAAAAAAGTTTGACAATATTCGCAGGTATGCTATAATATAATTACAAATGAGAACTAGAGGACGGAACGGGCAGCCGTCGCCCTTGTTAGGAGATGTGGGAGTGTCGCCCCACCTAGTTCTCACAGCAGAAGCGGATCATTCGTTGATCCGCTTCTGCTTTTTTATTCGATTTTTAGGGTGGGAATACCCAGATAGCAGCCCCCTTGGCTGTGCGCCCTGGAAGCCTTGGAAATACTGGGGTTTCCAGGGCTAAAAGCGTTACATGGCACGCCAACGCCGGAGGCGCTCTCGGTTGTGGACTCTCCGCTGCTCCACGGCGCAGGCTGGGCAGTATTTGGCATTGCGCCCTTTGGGGGAATACCAAGCCCCACAGATTTGGCAGCGCTGGCCGGTCTTGCGGATTTCAGCCTCCAAGGCCGGAACGTCGGGCAGGACGGCGGCGCGGTAGTACCGGCACAGGAGGCTCAGGGTCAGGGTCTGGGGGCAGAGATCGTCCAGGGGCAGGCAGTAGCCGTTCTCCCGGTCAAAGTTGGCGCACTTTCGGCGGATCTGCCGCACCACTTTGGCGTGCTGTCCCGACGTCAGCCGGAGGATCGGCTCACTGCCCATATTTGAGGAAGTACCGCGGCACCGGCGCGGACGTGTCCAGGACGATGGTGGCGTCGTAGTAGGAACCAGTTTTTTCCGAGTAGAGATGTTCAGCAAAGACCTCCCCGTGCTGAAGCAACGCCTGGGCTTTCTCCTTGGTCAAAGAAAACTGCTTGTTTGTGAAGAAGCGGTTATCCCGCCAGAGGGCGAAGCGGCACCGGGGGTTTTCGCAAAAGAAGCCCTTGGGGCTCTCCGTGACCTCCCGGCCGCAGCGGGGACAAGTCCCCACCACCGGGCGGTTGGAGGGGAAGAGATACTCCGCATCCTCCACCGGCGCAAACCCAGAAACGAGTCCCGTCACCATCTTCTGCACCTCCGAGAGAAAGGCTTCCGGTTCCAGCAGCCCGTCCTCAATCTTTTGGAGCGACCACTCCCACTGGGCGGTCAGCTGGGGAGAGCGCAGAGGTTCGGGCAGGATGGCAGCCAAGGCACTGCCGCTCTGGGCAGGGATCAAAGTGGCGGCCTGGCCGTCTTTCCCCTTGACCCGCTGGACAAAGCCCTGGTTTACCAAGCGCTCTAGAATCCCGGCGCGGGTAGCGGCAGTCCCAATCCCGCGCCGCTGCGTTTCTTTCGGTTGTTCGTCTCTTCCGGCCTGCTCCATGGCGGCCAGCAGCGACGCCTCGGTGTAGTGAGCAGGGGGCTTGGTCACGCCTTCTTTAACTTCCGCATGGTCTACAGCCAGCTCCTGTCCCTGGGTCAGCAGCGGCATCGTTTTTTCCTCCTGCGGCTGGTATTTTCGCCAGCCCGGCTGCGTGGTGACGGCACCCTTGGTCGTGAAGCGAGCGCCGCCGCAGGAGAGGGTGACTTCCGTCTCCTGCCGCACCCAGGGCGGAGATACCGCCAGCAGCACCTGGTGTGCCACTAGCTGCAGGAGCTTCAGCTCTGGCGTGGGCAGCACCGACAGGTCGGCTGTACCGGCGCTGCGGGTGGGCAGCAGCGCCGTGTGGTCGGTGACTTTCCCATTGCAGCAGACCTGCTTCTCCAGGATGGCCTCGGGCGAGTCTTCTTCGGCAATGGCCGCACAGAGCTGCGCCAGTTCTGGAACACCGTCTGCCATATCCTCGGTCAGATACCGGCTGTCCGTCCGGGGATAAGTGAGGAGCTTCTTTTCATATAGACTCTGGGCGTAGTCCAATGTCTGCTGGGCAGTGTAGCCCAGCTGCTTGTTGGCCAGCCGCTGCAACGCGGTGAGATCCAACAGCGCCGGGGCGGTGCGCACCTGCTCCGTCTCCCGCAGTTCCTCCACCACCGCCGTCTGTCCGGCGCACTGGGCGGCAAGAGCTTCCGCCTGCGCCTTGTCCATTTTCTCAGTCACAGCGGTCAATCCAGCACACTGGATTGCAACTTTATAAAAGGTCTCCGGCTTGTGGCCTGCAATCTCCTGCTCCCGGCTGACCACCATGGAGAGGGTGGGCGAGATCACCCGGCCAATGACCAGCGTCCGGTGATAAGCGGTGGAGAAGAGCCGGGTGGCGTTGATGCCCACCAGCCAGTCGGCCTGGGCGCGGCAGAGGGCGGCTTCATAGACGCCGTTGAAGGCCAGGCCGGGACGAAGGTGGGCAAAGCCCTCCCGGATGGCCTCGTCCTCCATGCTGGAGACCCAGAGCCGCAGCATGGGCTTGGTACACTGCGCCAGATTGTAGACATTGCGGAAGATGAGTTCACCCTCCCGTCCGGGGTCGCAGGCATTGACGATCTCGGTCACATCTGCCCGATCCATGAGGCGGCGCAGCAGCGCCATTTGCTTCTGGCTGCCCGGCAGCAGCTGGTACTGCCAGGTAGTGGGCAGAATGGGCAGGTCAGCCTGGTTCCATTTCTTGTACTTGGGGTCGTAGGCGACGGCGTCAGCCAGTCCCCAGAGGTGGCCGAAGCACCAGGAAATCAGATAGCCCCGCCCCTCCAGGTAGCCGTCCTGACGGCCTTTCACCCCCAGCACAGCAGCATAGCGCATGGCAACCGACGGTTTCTCAGTGATAATTAGTCTCGTAAGCATTCCTCCATATTTATTTTGATTGATATTGACCTTGTTTTTCGGGCGGCCATACAGGCCGCCCCTACGGTTGGATTACGGTCCTTCCTCTTCCACATTCTCCACCACATAGTCCTCATCATCGTCCTCCGGCGGACGGGACGGGGCTTTTTCCTTGCGGCGCAGCAGCTTCACCACGAAGGCCGCGCCACCGGCCAGGATAACCAGCAGCAGGATCACGGCGGCGACGGCGCTGGAGGAACGTTCCTCCGGCTCCTTCACAGGCTGCTGCACCTCCGGCTCGGGTTCTGGTTCCGGCTCCGGCTCCGGTTCTTCTCCCAGACAGGCGGTGAGATCTGCGGTACAGACCGGACAGGTGGTGTCAATCTTGCCCACCTGGCAGCGCTCCCGGCAGCTGCACAGGGGCGGTGCTTCCTCCTCCGGTTCCGTTTCTTCTTCGCCAACCAGGGCGGACAGGTCGGCGGCGTCCACCAGGTTTAAGAAGTAGGTCTGGTATTGCTCCTCTTCCTCGTTGACCGGGGAATCGTAGTCAATGACCAGGTAGAATACCGTCCCGTCCTTGGTTTCCAGGGCCACAAACTGCTTGTTGGTGGCCTTGTCGTAGAGAAGATCTCGCGTAACAGCATTGCCCTCACTGGTGAAGCCGGTGCCGGGTTCCAGGGGTTCGACTGTCTCATTTTCCTCCGGTTCTCCCTCGGTCTCTAGCTTCGGTGTTGTCGTCACCGGAGTGGTCGTAGTGGGCTGCTTCTGCGGGATAGGCTGCTGCTCCGGCTCTTTTCCCGGCTCCGGTTCCGGTTCGGACTCCACTGGGCAGTCCAAAGGCTCCGGCTCAGACAGGCAGTCCACGGTGGCAGACGCAGTGGCCTTGGTACCGTTCTCCCGGGTGGCCTGCACTTGGACGGAGCCATTCTCGCAGACTGGCAGCGTCATGGATTTCGCATCCTCCAGCGTCCAGGTGAAGTCATACCACGGCTCGCCCGGCACCTTGACCAGAATGGAGGTGTAGACCTCGCTGCCCAGAGTGACAATAGCAACTGCACTTTCCTGCCCGGTCTGCTCGATCTCCAGTGAGATTTCCGGCTCTTTGGCAGAGACGGAACACAGCAGACTGGCCGCCAGACATAGTGCCAGCAAACAGGCCGTCAGACGTTTACCCATGCGCATTCCCTCCATTCAGGTTTTCCAGCACCTGCGCCAGGGCTTCCGGCGTCAGCTTCAGTTCCCGGACAATTCCGACGATCTCCACGTCCTCCAGCTTGACGATTTCCTCGTCCATCTGGCGGAGCCGTCCCTGGATGGTCTGGAGCTTTCCCTGGAGCTTCTCCCGTTCCTGCCGCAGCTTCTGCAATTTTTGATTCAATCTCATACCTCCTATGAAATTCTTCCGTATCCATACAGGTGACTAGCCCAGTATGGTTCCGTCACCGAGGCGTAGGATATGGGATCGCCGCAGTGGATAAAGCGATGGTTGCCCACATAGATCCCCACGTGAGACACCGGCACCCCTGCGTCATAGGTGCCGGTGAAAAAGATCAGGTCGCCAGGCTTGGCGTTGGCTGTGGATACCGGTGTGGTGGCATCATAGAGCCCCTGGGCGGTGGTGCGTCCCACGCTCCAGCCGTTGCCGCAGTTGTTGATGACCCAGCAGACATACCCCGAACAGTCAAAAGAAGTGGAGGGGTTGGAGCCGCCCCAGACATAGGGAAAACCGAGATATTTCTCCGCTTCCTCGATCATGTTGGCAAAGGCTTCATCATCCAGCGCCTCGGGGGGAATGTCATAGTCCTGGTAGCTGCCGGTGATGTATCGATCTAAATAAGGCGAGTCTGGGTAGAGTTCCGGCTTGCTGCCCAGCACAGCCATATACCCGGCGTAGGCGGCCAGCTCTTCTTCCGTCAGCAAGGTGGCCGTCAGTTGCTCCAGGGGAATTGCCTCCAGCGTCACAGTACAGGTTTCGCCCCGCACCGTCCAGAAGAGGTCGTACTGTGCTGCAAAGATCTCTTCCAGCACGTCCTCCACCTCGTCGGCTGTCCAGGCGCCCTCCACCATGGCCGAGACCATGGACAGCAGCACATAGGGGTCGTGGCCGATCTCGTCCAGCTCGTAGTCATAGTCCTCGTAGCCCGGGTAGGTTTCCTCAAACTGGTCGATCTCCGCTTGGAGCGCCTGCTCCATTTTACAGTACATGGCCTCGGCCAGCCGCAGTTCCCCGTCCTCACTGGCATAAGCCGCCGTACTAAGACCAGACACCGCGCCCTGCATAACCACGGCGCAGGAGGCAAAGGTGCTGAACAGGATACCCACCATGGCAGCCACGCCCAGGAAAATGAGGCAGGTCTTTCGGTTGCCATACACCCAGAGCGCCGCTTTCTTGACACCTTCCGCCGTCTTCTTGGCAGCAGCCTTGGCTCGGTTCGCCGCTGCGGATGCCTGCCGCCGCTTGGCCGCCGCATATCGGCGCTGGATGACCTTTTTCTGCGCAGTGGTGGAGGCGGTGCGTTCGGCTCTGACTGTCGCCCGGCGCTGTTGGAGCTTGCGGTGCGCTGTGTGGAGCAATACCTCGGCGGTTTCCTCGCCCTTGTGGGCGCTCTCCACGCCCACGTTCTCCTGCTCCACCCGCCGGATCTCCCGGTGTACTGCCTCTCCCGGCAGCGCCTCCGCCGTATGCACCAGCTTCGACGGCGGCCTGGGCTTTCGGTGGATCAGTTTTGTTTCTTTGGAAATTCAAAATTCCTCCTTCCTGGGCGCAAAAAATCGCCACTTGCGAACAAGTGACGATTGCGTGATACCTATTCTTCCGGCTCTATCATAGTTTGAAGTTCTCGAAATAACGCCGGGTAATTGCTGGCGCCATGGGCGATATGATAAACATAAACCTTATCTGCCATCAGCCGGTACACACAGACATATTTCCCAGCAATGACATACCGATATCCAGCGCTGCGCAAAACAGGATCTCTCGAGACTGCTCCGGAAAGGGGAAACCGTTCTAACCGTGACAGCGTATCCAAGATGCGTTGGGTAATCTTTCTTGCAGAGTTTGGGCCAACCAGATGCAGATGGATTTGCGCAATTTCCTCCAGCTCTCGCTGCGCGGCTTCCAGAAGTATGACCTCAGCCATTCTGATAGATCGCCTCCAGTCTCTTTCTGGCTTCCTCCAAGGTGTAGGTTGGTGCGCCGGACAGTCTGGCCTGCTCTGCCGCTTCCAGTTTTGCACGCAGCTTCAAAGTCTCTTCCCGTTGCTCAAAGGCTTCAATGCTCATGACCACCAGATCGCCTTCCCCGTTTTTGGTGATATAGATCGGCTCAGCTTCTGAATGTGCCAAATCGGATATCGTCCCATAGTCGTTTCGCAGCGCCGTAGAAGATTTAATAATCACAAGTTCCACCTCCTTGCAGCATTCTATGATAATTCTATCAGAATTATATGCGTGCTGCAAGAGGAAACTGTCAGGACAATCGCTATAGAAAATGCCTCTGGTAATTTTCGCTCTATTGTTCCGAAACACAAAACCGTTATTGCTATTATTCCGATAGATGGGTATACTGTCTTTATAGATAAGTAAGGTGGTGCCAACGCATGGAGTACAAATCTGCCGCACAAATGGCGGCGCAGTGGGGAATTTCAGACCGTCGGGTGCGGATTTTGTGCCAGGAGGGAAAAATTGAAGGCGTCCTTCGAGACGGCCGCACCTGGCGCATTCCTGCCGATGCTGAAAAGCCGGTAGATGGCCGCACGACCCGGTATCATCGGAACGATAGTGCTTATGCGGCGTGGTTCGCCGAGGTGGATGCACTAAAACAAGAATTGGATCGTCGCCGCCCCTTGACCCAGGGGGAACTGAAGCGGCTACGGGATGAATTTCTGGTGGAATACACCTATCATTCCAATGCCATCGAAGGCAATACTCTGACGCTCCAAGAAACCGCCCTGGTGCTGGAGGGTGTCACCATCGACCGCAAGCCGCTGAAAGATCATCTGGAGGCCGTGGGACACCGTGACGCATTCCTCTACGTGCAGGAGCTTGTGCAAAACCACACTCCTTTTTCGGAGCAGGTCATCCGGCATATCCACACCCTGGTGTTGATGGACAGGCCGGAAGATCGCGGCATCTACCGCAGAATTCCGGTGCGGATCATGGGGGCATTCCATACGCCGCCCGACCCCGTCTTAGTACCGGAACAGATGGAGCAGTTAGTGGCAGCCTTTACCGCCAAGTCCCGGCTACACCCCATTTTTCGGGCGGCACTATTTCATCTCCAGTTCGAGGGCATCCATCCCTTTGTGGACGGCAACGGACGCACCGGCCGCCTGATCCTCAACCTGATGCTGATGCAGGCTGGCTATCCGCCTATCAACGTGAAATACGGAGATCGAAAACGGTATTATGAAGCGTTTGATACTTATTACCGGGATCAGAATCCCGGTGCCATGCTGGAGCTGGTGGTAGCAGAGCTGAAGGAGCGGCTGCAGCTCTATGCGGCCTGCGTAGCAAATTAACGCATTTCCATTTCCTGCATCTTCGTCGTAAGCACCCGATACAGCTCTGTATCCTTGGGGAAGCGATCTACGAAAGGCACGATTACGTTGCCGTAGAACAGCAGTCCCTCGCCTTCGCCGGAGTGGGTCACGTAACTCAGCTGATGGGGCGAGATGTTCAGCTGTTTGGCCAGAATCTGCCGGTCTCCGCCCGCCTGGTTCATCATCAGGACAAAGTCGGAGTTCTCGAAAATGTTCTCAACTTCCCGAGATGAGAGCAAATCCTTGACATTTTGAGTGACCCCTGTCGGGATTCCGCCCCACTTACGAAAGCGTTTCCATATCTCTACGCTATAGGCTGCCGTCTGCTCTTCCCGCATCAAAAGGTGGAATTCGTCAACATAGACCCTGGTGTTCTTATGGGCATATCGGTTGACAGTTACGCGGTTCCAGATCTGATCCTGTACTACAAGCATCCCCAGCTTTTTGAGCTGCTTGCCCAAGTCCTTGATGTCATAGCAGACCAGGCGGCTCTTCACGTCCACGTTGGTGCGGTGGTTGAAGACGTTCAGCGAACCGTTGACGTAGATCTCCAACGCGGTGGCCAGAACCTGTGCCTCCGGCTCGGTCTGCTGGCGCAGGAGATCGTAGAGGTCGCCCAGGATGGGCATGGGCGTGTGTTCCGGGTCGATGAGATAGTCCTGGTACACCATCCGCACGCAGCGGTCAATGATGGTTTTCTCCACCGGCTTGAGTCCCTCCTTGCCGCCGACAATCAACTCACAGAGTGAGAGAATGAAGTCCGATTTTAAGGTGAGAGGGTCGTCCTCCTCGGAGTAGTTGAGATTCAAGTCCATGGGGTTGATGTAGTCTCCGCTGGTGGGAGCGATCTTCACCACCTGGCCGCCCAGCCGGGACACCAGGGGGAAGTACTCCGCCTCCGGGTCGATGATGGCGATGTCGTCGTCTGTCATCATAAAGACGTTGGCAATCTCCCGCTTGGCGGCAAAGGATTTGCCGGAGCCGGGGGTGCCGAGGATCAGCCCGTTGGGGTTCTTCAGTTGAGAGCGATCCACCAGGATGGGGTTGCCCGAGAGGGCGTTTCTGCCATAATAGAGCGCCCGGCTGCCGTCCTGAATCAGCTCTTGGGTGGTGAAGGGGACGAAAATGGCCGTGCTGGAGGTGGTCAATCCCCGCTGAATCTCGATTTGGTTCAAGCCAAGCGGGAGACTGCTCATCAGCCCTTCCTCCTGCTGGAAGTCCAGCCTCGTGAGCTGGCAGTTGTACTTCTGGGCGATACCCGAGGCTTGAAACACGTTGTTTTCCAGCTGCCGCTGGGTTGCCCCGGTGTTCAGCACCAGGAATGTCACCAGGAACATTCGCTCATTGTGGCTCTGGAGGTCTTGCAGGAGCTTTTTCGCCTCGCTGCCGTAGGTGGCCAGGTCACTGGGCAGGATATCCATGTCATAGCCTGCCCGCACAGCTTTCTTCTGCTCTTCGATCTTCGATTTGTCCAGGTCGGTAATCTTCCGTTTAATGGTCTTGATGGCCTTGACCTGATCCAGAGACTGGATGTGCAGCGACACCACCAGGGGGCTGTCCATGTCCAGGAAGTCGGCCAGCAGCCGGTCACTCATCTCCGGGGCGAGGATTTGCAGAAAGCTCACCGCCCCCTGGAGATTGCCCATGGAAAAGCGCCGTCCGGTGCGGAACACGAAGGAGCTGGGCGCGATATAATCCTTGGTGGAAGTACCGCCGGCGGGCAGCCACTTCCAGTCAAAGGCGAAGGGTCGGGGCGCGTCCATGTGGAAGAGATCGTGCATCAGTCCCAGGCGCTCCTTGCCATTTAAGGGAAAGGCCGTGACGCCCAGCCGCTTGAAGTTCCCCAGAATGTCCGTCTCGATGCGATCCAGCCGGGGCTTGGCTGTGCGGATGCTCTCTGCCTCGATGCCGAAGGTCAGATACTTGGTCTTTTGAAGTCCCCGGCTGCCCTGGGACACCTGGGCTTTCAGGATGGAGAGGTATTCCTGGCGGATCTCGTCAAACTCGTCTCCCTGTAGCGTCACCCGAAGGCTCTGGGTGACAACCTCCTGCCCAACCGGCAGATTGAGGAAGGAGAGCTGGAAATGGATGGAGCTGTCGAAGTAATTGAGGAAATCTCCCCAGCCTTCAAAGATGGCCGTCTTGTCCTCGTCTTGGTTGAGCTGATAGTTTATATCAAGGAATTGGATGGTTTTGGTGTAATACTGCGCCGCCACCCGGCAGATGCCGTCCGGCCACATCCGCTCGTAGGGGATGCTCTCCTGGGCGGATGTTTCTTTGCGGTCAGAGCGGTGGGCTCTGGCAATGGCGGTGTCGATGCGCTTTCTCTGGCTGCGGGTGAGATGGGACGGCCGGGCGTTGGTCTCCTGCCGGGGACGGGCGCGCCGGCGAACTGCGTCAGCGATCCTGGGCAATGCGCTCCACCTCCTCCCACAGCTCCGCCTGGCGAACCAAGGCGGCATAGGCGTTGTCAGTGCGGTACGGTCGGACGTGGGGACGCAGCACCATAACTTTGAGGATGCTTCCCACCACCTTCTCCAAGGGCTGGCCGTTGCGCTCATACATGGCCAACAAAAAGAAGGGCAGCATCAGGAGCATCATCACCATGGCGGCTACTGTTGTCCCCAGGGGAACCCGGAGCAAAAAGTACATCGGCACACCCACCAGGGCAGCCGCCCCAAAGCAGAGCAGCTGCCGCTTGGTGAGGTTGAATGCGATTTTGGACTTGACCTTGGTCAAGTCCTTGGGTACAGGTACGTATGCGATACAAAATCCTCCTCTCGAATCAATGCGCTCCGAACAATGCTTTGCTGAGGCTTCCCGTCTTGAAGAGCGTAAAGCACAGCAGGACGGTATAGCCCATGCACGACCACATGGCGGCGCTCACATCGGCCTGGGCGGCAATGCCCTGCACCAGCACGGCGTAGATGGCCACGCAGATGATGATGAGAAATGCCTGGAAGCCCAAGGCCAGCAGTGTTCGGAGGTAATTCTGCCCCATGCCGCCAAACTCCCGTCCCATCATGGCAGCCATGGGAATGGGCGCAATGGAGGACACGAGATAGATCTCGATCATTCTTCCGAAGGTAATGAGCATGATGAGAAGCGCCAGCACCCGGAGAGAGATACTCACGATGATGCTCTGGAGCCACAGCCCCAGGAGCGGTCCCACGTCCATGGCCTCCAGCTGTCCGGCCAGGTCGGGAATCACCGTGTCCAGGTCAATGGCGGTGTCGGCGGTGATGATACCAGCGCTCTGATTGACCACGTGCTGGGCTACGTCGAAGACGGCCATGACGATATTCCAGGTGTTGGTGACGATGAGTACCGCGCAGAAGGTCTTGAAGATCCACTTGAAGAAGATCCAAGTCTCGAAGTCGTGCAAATTGTTCTTGTCGATGATGAGCTGGATCAGCTCCATGCACATCACGAAGGTGAGGAGGATGCCCGCAATGGGGACGATGACTGTCTCAGAGAGGGTGCGGATCATGTTAAAGATGCTGCCGTTCCAATCGGCAGGCGTCTTACCTACTTGGGCGGCAATGCCCGAGACCTCCTGGTTGAGAGAGTCGAAGAGTCCGGTCAGATTGTTGGTGATGCCGCTGATGAGCAGCTCCTTGAGCCAGTTATTGATGGCGTCAAGCAGAAAGTCCATGGCTTACCTCCTCGTCGGCCTCCCGGCACAAACCGGGAGGCGAAATATGGAACATACTCACCCGAGCAAGCCGGAGAGCAGCGGGATCAGGGTGGTGCCGATGAGGGCGACACCACCGCCGGCCATGAGCTGCTTGATGCCCTGGCTTTTTGCGCCCGGATTGTCGTTTCCATATCCTTCCAGAAGGTTGATGCCGCCCCACACACCGAGGCCGGCACCCAGGGCAATCACCAGGGTCTGAAGAGTCGTAATTGCGGACTGAAAAAATGCCATATAGGGTTTTGCCGGAACAGGAATTTTCCAAGCCCGAAGAGAAGCGGCGGGTTTCGCTCCGGCAACTCCTTTTTAAGAATTGCGCCGCCCTCTTCGGGGTCTGTGTCCGGTGTCAAGGTGTCGGTTGTCGTGAAAATCATAAAAGCGCAGCCGAGGCTGCGCCTTTAGAGGGGGTTATTAAACAAAGACCTTAGATTGAAGGAAAAACCGGAGAGAGATCAGCCGCATGGTCAGCGAGGTGGCCAAGTATGGCACCAGGAACAGTGCCAGCGCCAGGAGCAGCTGCGGTACCTGGTCAGCCCAGGGGAAGAGCCCCAGCAGTGCCGAGGCCACGCAGATCAGGGCAATCAGCCATCCCTGGGTATGGATCGCGGTCAGTCCGCCGCGCACCGCAGGCGAGATCAGCTCCTGAATCAGATATTCCATGCCGTCGCCCAGCCACGAGCCGAGCGGCCCAAAGGTGGTCCAGAACATCAGGAACATGAAAAACGCGAAAATGGGCAGCGCCCACACGCGGTGCAGCACGATCGCATCAATGCGCTCGGTAACGGTGAGCTTATGCTCCTTGGGGCGCTTGTAAGAGGCGCTCACAATTTCCTCTATGTAGTCGTACAGCGCGTCCGCAAGCACCATTTCATTATCGGTGGAATTGGCGTGGCTGTGCATGCCCTCGGCGAGCGCGTCCATCTGCTCGCGCATCTCGCGCGGCATATCGCCGCCGTATTTCGCCCACAGCGCCTTATCGCCCTCGAGCAGCTTGGCGGCGTAAAACGGCAGGCTGCACTCCCGCAGCGGCAGAGGCCGCAGCAGATCGCCCGCGCGGCGGATAGCCGCACCCACACCGTGCAGATACGTGGGCTGCTGCGCGGGCGCGCGCATACCG
>OESA01000370.1_pt1 | contig 12278 bp, 9 predicted proteins | sample 1540101 | NCBI WGS metagenome assembly OESA01 (sample SAMEA3891891, study PRJEB23780) | metagenome | biome: terrestrial biome; feature: animal house; material: Caecal content | place: Italy | collected 2015-05-05 | reverse complement strand
GCCCCCCGCCCCGCCCCAGCAGCTGCGCTGGGACGACAGGGCCTGAACCTCCTTTTTGCCCCGATGCTGTGGTTTCTCTTGCCAAGACGCCGGAATTTTAGTATACTCTGTACAATAGTTGTTCGGAACAATCCAGCCTTTTTATACAACTGCATCCCGCAGGGAAACCATACCAACAAAGGAGGATCTCCATGTCCTACGTCATGGCCCTGGATGCCGGCACCACCTCCAACCGGTGCATCCTGTTCAACGAAGCGGGGGAAATGTGCAGCGTCGCCCAGAAAGAGTTCACCCAGTATTTCCCCAAGCCGGGCTGGGTGGAGCACGACGCCAACGAGATCTGGACCACCCAGCTGGGGGTGGCCCTGTCGGCGATGAACAAGATCGGCGCCACCGCCGGGGACATCGCCGCCATCGGCATCACCAACCAGCGCGAGACCACCATCGTCTGGGACCGGGACACCGGCGAGCCGGTCTATCACGCCATCGTCTGGCAGTGCCGGCGCACCAGCGCCTTCTGCGACGAGCTGAAGGCCCGGGGCTACACCGAGACCTTCCGGCAGAAAACGGGCCTGGTCATCGACGCCTATTTTTCGGCCACCAAGCTGAAGTGGATCCTGGACAACGTCCCCGGCGCGCGGGAAAAGGCCCGGGCCGGGCAGCTGCTGTTCGGCACGGTGGAGACCTGGCTGATCTGGAAGCTGACCTGCGGCAAGATCCACGTCACCGACTATTCCAACGCCAGCCGCACCATGCTGTTCAACATCCACACCCTGGACTGGGACGACGAGATCCTCTCGGTGCTGGACATCCCCCGGTGCATGCTGCCCAAACCCATGCCCTCCAGCTGCTTTTACGAGTACGCCGACCCCATGCACTTTGGGGACGGCATCAAGATCGCCGGGGCTGCGGGCGACCAGCAGGCCGCCCTGTTCGGCCAGACCTGCTGGACCCCCGGCGAGGCCAAAAACACCTTCGGCACCGGCGGGTTCATGCTGATGAACACCGGCGAGACCCCGGTCTTTTCCAAAAACGGCCTGGTCACCACCATCGCCTGGGGGCTGGACGGCAAGGTGAACTACGCCCTGGAGGGCTCCATCTTTGTGGCCGGGGCGGCCATCCAGTGGCTGCGGGACGAGCTGCGCCTGCTGGAAGAAGCCCGCGACTCGGAGTACATGGCCGGCAAGGTCCAGGACACCAACGGCTGCTACGTGGTGCCCGCCTTCACCGGCCTGGGCGCCCCCCATTGGGACCAGTACGCCCGGGGCACCATCGTGGGGCTGACCCGCGGGTGCAACAAATACCACATCATCCGGGCCACCCTGGACAGCCTGTGCTACCAGGTCAACGACGTCCTGCGGGCCATGGAGGCCGACTCGGGCATCAAGATGACCAGCCTGCGGGTGGACGGGGGCGCTTCGGCCAACAACTACCTGCTGCAGACCATGGCCGATATTTCCAACCTGCCGGTGCTGCGGCCCAAGTGCCTCGAGACCACCGCCCTGGGCGCGGCCTACCTGGCCGGGCTGGCGGTCGGCTACTGGAGCTCCACCGCCGGCGTGGCCAAGAACTGGGCGGTGGACAGCACCTTCCGGCCCAACATCCCCGCCGGGGAGCGGGCCAAACGCCTCCGCGGCTGGAAAAAGGCGGTCCGGTGCGCCTACCACTGGGCCCTGGACGAAGAATGAGCCAAACAAAAGGAGAAGCTTCTTTATGATCGACGTCATCATCATCGGGGCGGGGGTGTCCGGCTGCGCCATCGCCCGGGAGCTGGCCCGCTATCAGGCCGGCATCCTGGTCCTGGACAAGGAAGAGGATGTCTGCTGCGGCACCAGCAAAGCCAACAGCGCCATCGTCCACGCGGGGTTCGACGCAGCCCACGGCACCCTGATGGCCAGGCTGAACGTGGAGGGCAGCAGGCGGATGCCCGCCCTGGCCAAAGAGCTGGACTTTGCCTACGACCCCTGCGGCAGCCTGGTGGTCTGCCTGTCCGAGGCGGACCGGCCCCGGCTGCAGGCTTTGTACGAGAACGGCGTGGCCAACGGGGTCGAGGGGCTGCGGATCATCGGGCGGGACGAGCTCCTTGCCATGGAGCCCCACATCGCGGACGAGGCCGTCGCCGCCCTCTGGGCCCCCACGGGGGCCATCGTCTGCCCCTTTGGGCTGACCTACGCCCTGGCCGAAAACGCCGCCCACAACGGCGTCCGCTTCCAGTTCGACACCGCCGTCCGGGCGGTCCGGCCCATCGAGGGCGGCTGGCGGGTGGAGACCGGCCGGGGCAGCCTGGACGCCCGGCTGGTGGTCAACGCCGCCGGCGTCCACGCCGACGAGCTGCACAACATGGCCGCCCCCGGCGACCCCATGCAGATCATCCCCCGGCGCGGGGACTACTTCCTGCTGGACCACACCGCCGGGGACCATGTCCGCCACACCATCTTCCAGCTGCCGGGGCCTGCCGGCAAGGGGGTCCTGGTCACCCCCACCGTCCACGGCAACCTGCTGGTGGGGCCCACCAGCATCGACATCCAGGACAAAGAGTCCACCGCCACCACCGCCGCCGGCCTGGAGGAGATCCGCGCCAAGGCCGGGCTGGCGGTCAAGGACCTGCCCCTGCGGCAGACCATCACCAGCTTTGCGGGCCTGCGGGCCCACGAGCCCCGGCACGACTTCTTCATCGGGGAGGCGGCCCCCGGCTTTGTGGACTGCGCCGCCATCGAGTCCCCCGGCCTGTCCAGCGCGCCGGCCATCGGGGCCATGGTGGCCGGCATCGCGGCCGGCCGCCTGCACCTGGAAGCAAAACCCGACTTCGATCCCGTCCGCAAGGGCATCCTGGACCCCAAGACCCTCCCGCTGGAAGAGCGGGCCGCCCTGATCCGGCAAAACCCCGCCTACGGGCAGATCATCTGCCGGTGCGAGAGCGTCACCGAGGGCGAGATCCTCGACGCCATCCACCGGGTGCCCGGGGCCCGCAGCCTGGACGGGGTCAAACGGCGGACCCGCGCCGGGATGGGCCGCTGCCAGGCGGGTTTCTGCAGCCCGCGGGTCATGGAGATCCTGGCACGGGAGCTGGGGGTCCCCCTGTCCCAGGTGACCAAATCGGGCGGGGCGTCCAGGATCATCCTGGGCGTCAACAAAGACGCACTGTGAGGGGGGAACCACGATGAAAAACGTAGACCTTGTCATCATCGGCGGCGGGCCCGCCGGCCTGGCCGCCGCCATCGAAGCGCGCCGGCACGGGGTGGAGGACCTGCTGATCCTGGAGCGGGACAGCGAACTGGGCGGCATCCTGAACCAGTGCATCCACAACGGCTTTGGCCTGCACACCTTCCGGGAGGAGCTGACCGGCCCCGAGTACGCCGCCCGCTACATCGCCCAGGCCCGGGAGCTGGGCATCCCCTATAAGCTCGACACCATGGTGCTGGACCTGGCCGCCGACAAGACCGTCACCGCCATGAACCGCACCGACGGCCTGTTCCAGCTGCACCCCAAAGCCGTGGTGCTGGCCATGGGCTGCCGGGAGCGCCCCCGCGGCGCTTTGAACATCCCGGGCTGCCGGCCCGCCGGCATCTTCACCGCGGGCACCGCCCAGCGGCTGGTGAACATGGAGGGCTACCTGCCCGGCCGCAAGGTGGTCATCCTGGGCTCGGGCGACATCGGCCTCATCATGGCCCGCCGCATGACCCTGGAAGGGGCGCAAGTGCAGGTGGTGGCCGAGCTGATGCCCTACTCCGGCGGGCTGAAGCGGAACATCGTCCAGTGCCTGGACGACTACGGCATCCCCCTCAAGCTCAGCCACACGGTGGTGGACATCCAGGGCAAAGAGCGGGTCGAGGGCGTCACCCTGGCCCGGGTGGAAAACGGCCGGCCCGTCCCCGGCACCGAGGAGCACTACGACTGCGACACCCTGCTGCTGTCCTGCGGGCTGCTGCCCGAAAACGAGCTCAGCCGGGCCGCCGGGGTCCAGCTCAGCCCGGTGACCGGCGGCCCCGCCGTCAACGAAAGCCTGGAGACCAGCATCCCCGGCGTGTTTGCCGCCGGCAACGTGCTCCACGTCCACGACCTGGTGGACTACGTCTCGGAGGAGGCCGGCGCCGCCGGGGCCCATGCCGCCGCCTTCATCCGGCAGGGGGGCCAGGGGCAGGACGCCCCCGCCCTCCCCGTCCGGTGCGCCAACGGCGTCCGCTACACGGTGCCCAGCACCGTCCGGCCCGCCTGCGCGGGGGACAAGCTGACCCTCCGGTTCCGGGTGGGCAACGTCTACCGGAACAAAAAGATCGCCGTCTATCTGGGCGATACCTGCATTTTCACCCGCCGCCGCCCGGTGCTGGCCCCCGGCGAGATGGAGACCATCCAGCTGAAAGGGGACCTGCTGCGGCAGGACCCCGCCGCCGGCAGCATCACCGTCACATTGGAGGAGGCGTGAGCGATGGAAACAAGACAACTGATCTGCATCGGCTGCCCCATGGGCTGCCCCCTGACGGTGGAGCTGGAGGGCGGCGCCGTCACCCGGGTGACCGGCAACACCTGCCCCCGGGGCGAGGCCTACGGCCGCAAGGAGGTCACCGACCCCACCCGCATCGTCACCACCACCGTCCGGGTCCGGGGCGGCGTCCTGCCGGCGGTCTCCTGCAAGACCCGCAGCGACGTGCCCAAGGGCCGGATCTTTGACGTGGTCCGGGCCCTGAAGGACCTGGAGGTCCCCGCGCCGGTGGCCATCGGCCAGGTCCTGCTGGAGGACGCCGCCGGCACCGGGGTGGCCGTCGTCGCCACCAAAAACGTGGCCGCCCAACCGTAAACGCAGCAACGCGCCCCTCCCCTCTGCCTGTGCAGAGAGAAAGGGCGCGTTCCAGCGTGTCGCAAAAGCGCCACGCTCCAGGGGGAACCCATTTCTGCGCGCAGTCGCGCGACAGAAATTCTTTCCCCCTGGTATCCCCCTGGGGACAAAATTTAGCGCCGAACCATGCACTCGCCGCAAGGCGGCTCGCACACTCTCGGCGCCAAATTTCCCTGTATGTGTCCCGTCCATCCGCACATGTCGGCTGGACGGGACTTTTTTGACAGTCTTGTATGCTTTTACCGGTAATCCTCGTTGAGGAACAGGGCCTTGACGGCCACCACCTCGTCGTACTCCTGCTGGTCCACCTCGACCTCCGCGTTCAGGGCCTTCAGGTCCTGCTTGACCGTTTCCAGCGCGTCGGGGATGCGGGCCGCCCGGCCCTCCTCGATCACCCGCTGCATCCGCCGGAGGACGATGGGGTGGGCGTAGCGGGCCGGCAGGGGGAACTCGCCCCGGTAGCCCTTCAGATAGCCGGCCATGTCCTGCTGGGCCTTTTCGTTCCGGGCCATGATGGCGTTCTTGTTGTTGCGGGCGGTGGGCAGGACGCTGACCCCCGAGAACATGAAGATGGCGGCCAGCCCAAACAGGGCGAAGTAGACCCCAAAACTGCCGGTGCCCTGCAGGATGGTGGCGACGCCGAACAGCAGCGACACCAGCCCCAGCACCGTGATGGCCAGCGCCACCCAGCGGTAGCTGGGCTTGCTGCAAAGGTAGGCCCGCTTGCGGCGGGCGGCCTTGCTCAGCTCCTGGGCCAGCTCGGGCTTTTGGTCCAGATAGACGGCGGCGTCCTCCAGGGCGCGGAGGGAGCGCTGGGCCTCGTGGGTCAGTTCGGGCTTTTTGCGGGCGGCCCGCTCCTGCTCCCGCCGGGCCAGGCGGGCCTCGGCGGCGGCGCTGACCAGCTTGATCTCCGGGTGGGCCCGGCCGATGCAGTCCAGCATCTGGTCCACCTGCTCTTCGTATTTGAAGTTGCACTGTTTCTGCCGGCCGCCGTCGTACTCCACCACCAGGTAGGGGATGGAGGCAAAGATCCCTTTTTGGGAAAAGCCGCCCTGGCTCATGGCCACCCGCTTGAACACCCGGGTGACGGCAGGATAGGTGATGTAATAGCGCCGGTCGATGTAAAAGCTGTTGAGATACAGCGCCTTTTCTCCGACGCCGCAGGGGCCGAACTTTTTGCAGTTTTTCTTGTCGGCGGCCAGGGCGTCGGGGTCCAGGGCCGCGCCGCCCAGGCGGGCAGGTTTGAATAACATAGGCTGCAACCTCTTTCCAAAAAAGATACGCGGGGAATGCAAGGGCCCGCCAACCGCTGTTGCTGGGCAGCGGCTGGCGGGCCGTTGTGGTTCACACGGGGCCAGGCCGGCCGGTGTGGAAATTACTTTTTATTGCTCGCAGGCTGTTTGCGGGTGGCGTAGATAAAGATGCCCAGCAGCAGCACGGCAAAGAGGATGCCCACAGGGTAAGCCACCGCCGTATTGTAGATGGTCGCGCCGGAGGCGTCCTTGCTGTTGATGAGCTGGCCCAGGCACTCGTCGCCCAGCAGGAAGTAAGTAGCCGAAACGGCGCTCATGAAGGTGGCGGGCACCGCGGTGATCCAGTAGTTCTTCTTCTGCTGGTAGAGGTACATGCTGGCGGTCCACAGGACGATCATGGCCAGGGTCTGGTTGGTCCAGCTGAAGTAACGCCAGACGATGGAGTAATCCAGATGCCCGACGAAGGCGCCCACCAGAAGCAGGGGCACGCAGAGGGCCAGGCGCTTCTTGAAGTCCTCCTGGTCGATCTTGAACCAGTCGGCCAGGGTCAGACGGGCCGAACGGAACGCGGTGTCGCCCGAGGTGATGGGGCAGGCGATGACGCCCAGCATGGCCAGGGCAACGCCCACGCCGCCCATGGTCTTGGAGCAGACGTCGTAAATGGCGGCGGACTGGCCGTTGGCGAGGATCGCCTGCAGGCCGGTGTTCAACCCGTTGGTCACTTCGTAGATGGAGCAGCCGGCGGCGGCCCAGATCAGGGCGATGACGCCCTCACAGACCATAGCGCCGTAGAACACCATGTGGCCCTGACGCTCGGACTTCATGCAGCGGGCCATCAGGGGCGACTGGGTGGCGTGGAAGCCCGAGATCGCGCCGCAGGCCACGGTGATGAACATGAAGCTCCAGACCGGCTTGCCGGTGGGCTCCATGTTATAGAAGTGGGTCCACAGCTCGGGGATCTCGTAGGCAGGGTTGGTCATGATGCCAAAACCCACACCCACGGCCATGATGATGAGGCAGATGCCAAAGACGGGGTAGATCTTGCCGATGATCTTGTCGATGGACAGGAAGGTGGCGATGAAGTAGTAGGCCAGGACGATCCACAGCCAGAACTCGGTGTTGGTGACGATGCCGCTGAAGCCGCCGTTCTGGAACAGGGTGACGATCAGGCCGGCGGGGCCGACGGCAAAGACGGTGCCCACCATGACCAGCAGCACCACGCTGAACACGCGCATGACGTTCTTCATGCCGTTGCCAAGGTAGATGCCGCACACCTCCGAGATGGAAGCGCCGTCATTGCGCTCGGACAGCATGCCGGAAAAATAGTCGTGCACGCCGCCGGCAAAGATGGTGCCGAAGGTGATCCACAGGAACACCACAGGCCCCCACAGCGCGCCCTGCATGGCGCCGAAGATGGGGCCCAGGCCTGCAATGTTCAGCAGCTGGACCAGGAACAGTTTCCACTGAGGCATCACGACGTAGTCGACACCGTCGTTGATGCGGATCGCGGGCGTTTCCCGGTCATCCGGCCCGAAGGTGTTGTCGACCACTTTACCATAGGTGAGGTAGCCAATAACAAGGAGAGCCAGGCAGATCAGAAAACTAATCATAAAATAACCTCCTCCAAGTATTTTTCCCGGCCGGGCTATAGGTTACCGCTGTCCGGCCGTCCACCTCTATTTTAGTACGTTTTTGCAAAAATGCAAGGGTTTTTCTTGAAATTTTTCATTTACTATTTATAATTCAGACATATAAATCACGCGGATTTGCATAGCAGGGACGTTTTATCGGGGTTTTCAGTCCAAAAGCTCCTGGATCTCGCTGCGGATCAGCCGGCCCGCCGCGCCGGCCAGCTGGTCCATGCTGCGGATGCGGGCACAGCTGCGCCCGTAGATCTCCCCGGCGTCGCTGGCGGTGCAATCCTCCCCGGTGAACACCGCCGCCACCCGCACCTGGCTTTGCCGCAAAGCCCGCACCTCCCGGGCGGCGTCCTCCACGGCGGGGCGGCCGGCGTAGTCCCGGCCCAGGGGATACGCGCCGCCGGGCGGGATGCGGTGGCTGTCGTTGGGGGAAGCATCGGTCAGCAGCAGCACCAGGTGCCGGCTCAGCGGCGCGGAGCGGAGCAGCTCCCCCATGGCCCGCAGGGCCAGGCCGTCCCGGTTCCACCCCGAGGCGAAATAGCCGAAGATCTTCCGGTCCCCGTTCCGGTCCTCAAAGCCCTTGAGCACCCGCAGGACGGTGTAGCCCCGCAGGCTGCAAAAGCTGGTGACCCGCACCGGCACCCCGCACCGGTTCAGGCTCTCGGCCAGGATGTAGCCCTGGGCCGCGATCACCTCCTGGCAGTGCATCCGGGAGGAGGAGGCGTCCAGCAGCAGGTCCACCGAAAAGCCGGGCCGGTGGACGTCCGCGTCCCGCAGAAAGACCCGGCCGTCCTCCACCACCGCCGCCCGCCAGACCCGGGGGCTGTCCAGCCGGCCGCTGCGGGCGGTCTCGGTCTCCCGCTGGCTGTGGACCTGGATGCAGTTGCGGATCTGCTCGGTCAGGCGGAGGATGGCGTTCCGGTACAGGCTGCTGTCTTTGGCGTAGGCCGCGCGGTTGCGCTCCGCCTGCAGGGCGGCCTCCCCGGTCAGGCGCTGGCTGTCGCCGCTGCGGGCCCGGGCGGGGTCGGGCGCCCCCGCCGTGAACCACAGATGGCACCCGGCGTGGACCCCGGTGCACAGCTGCCCTTCGATGGCGGCCAGCTCCCGGGGCGGGTAAAGAGACCGGCCAAAGCAGCTTTCGATGTACTGGCGGTCGGTCTCGGCGTTCTCGTTCAGTTTCAGGCGGGCCCGGCGCAGGTCCAGCTTCTGCCCTGCCCCGCCGCCGCTGGCATGATGGCCCGCGGTCAGCACGTCGGTGTGGACGATCTCGGTGGGCATGAATTTGGTCATGGCCGAAGCCCACTTGCCGTCGAAGTGGAGGCGGAGGGGGGCCCGGGCGCGGGCCGTCCCGTCGAACAGCATCGCCCCGGCCAGGGCCGCCCGGACGGCTTCGGCCAGGGCTTCGGCGTCCAGGCTGCCGCTGCACGCCAGGGCGGCGGACAGCTTTTTCTCGTAGGGGGTCAGGACCGGCGGCCGCCGCCCCAGGACCTGCCGCCAGCGGGCGGCCTGCATGGTGTACACCAGCTGGTTTTTGGCCATCCACTCCTGGCGGGAGAGCTTGTATTCCTGGGCAAAAAAGTCCCGGGCGTGGGCCTGGCGCAAACCGGCCAGGGCCGGCCGCACCGGCAGCTCCCGCTCAAAGGCGGCGTTTTCCAGGGCCAGCCAGGCCAGGTCGTCCAGCATGGGCTGGCGGCGGTCCTCCGCCCAGGCCCCGAACAGGCGGCGGGGCATCTCCGCCCCGTACCACCGGCGGACGCAGCCCACGATGGTGTTCATGTACAGGTCGGGCGCGCCATCGCTGCGCAGGGCCAGGAACAGCGGGTCGAAGCCGTATTCCCCTGCCGCGTTCCAGATCTGGTTCAGGGCGCGGCGCTGCTGGGCGCTGTAATGCTGGGTCAGCATCGCCGTCACCCCTCAAACAGGCTGGCGCCGTCCAGCCGGGCCGGGATGCGGGCCGCCACCACGTCCCTGATCAGGCCCTGTTCGTACCCGTCGAAGGCCTTGTTGGTGATGCCCATATCCAGGGCCGCCCCCACCGGCACCCCCTTGCGCATCAGGTCCAGCGCGTCCAGCAGGCCCCGCAGATCCAGGGCCTTGGTGGAGATCTCTGCGCTCTCGCACTTTTTTTGCAGCTCGAAAAAGAGCTGGGCGAACTGGCTGCGGTATTTCTTTTTCAGCCCGGGGAACTGGCGTGCCAGCAGCCGGTCCAGATTTTCGGGGGAGATGGTGGGCATCTGGATCACCGCAAAGCGGGAGGCCAGGGCCTCGTTCAGCTCCCGCGTGCCGGCATAGCCGTAGTTCATGGTGGCGATGAAGCGGGTGGGCTCCGCCATGTCGATCCGCTCGTAGCCGGGCACGTCGATGGCCCGCCGGAAGTCCAGGGCCGAGTGCAGCACGGCCAGGGCCTCGTTTTTGGCCATGTTGATCTCGTCCAGGATGCCGAACCCGCCGCAGCGGGCGCACTGATAGACCGGCCCCGGGCGGAACCGCACCTCCCCGCCCTCGAAGGTGTCCATCCCGATCAGGCTGGCCGCGTCCATGCTGACATGGAACGACACGTTCCAGGCGGGGCGGCCGAAGGCGGCGGCCAGGTTTTCAGCCAGGACGTTTTTGCCGGTGGCCTTGCCGCCGGTCAGCAGCAGGTTTTTGCCGCAGAGCAGGGCCGCAATGGCCTGCTCCCAGATCTCCCGGCCGTAGTAGTGGTAGCGCGGCCTGGGGATGCGCGGGCGCAGCGCATCCGCAAGGGGGTTGGCCTCCCGGTACGCCCGCAGCTCCCGCAGCAAGGCGGGGCTGACGGCTTCTTCTTTTTCCAAAAAATCAAGCATAGTCTCACTCCCTGTTTCAGTAAACGGAAAGGGCGGGAAGGACGCGCCGCTGCATCCTTCCCGCCCTTCGGCGCTCTCCTGCCGCCAGTATAGCACAATCGCTCAAAAATGGAAAGTATTTTTCAAAATATTTGACGCCTGTTACAATTCCGCGCCGGTCACTCCAGGATGTCCGCGCACTTGCGCAGCCACTCGATCACCGGCAGGTGCTGCGGGCAGGCGGCCTCGCACTGGCCGCAGCCAATGCAGTCCGACGCCCTGCCCCGGCCGTCGATGGCGCGGGCATAGGCCTCTTTGGCCCCTGCGGGGTCGTCCTGGGCCAGCTGCTTGTTGGCGGCCGCAAACACCTTGGGGATGAAGATCTGCCGGGGGCAGCCCTCGACGCAGTAGCCGCAGCCGGTGCAGGGGATGGCCGCCGAGCGGGCCAGGATCTGCTGGGCCTGGGCAATGATGGCCCGGTCCCCCTGGTCCATGGGGGCAAAGTGCGCAAAGGTGGCCAGGTTGTCCTGCATCTGGGCGGTGTCGGACATGCCGGACAGCACCGCCAGCACCCCGTCCAGGCTGGCGGCAAACCGCAGCGCCCAGGACGCGCAGGACGCCCCGGGCCGGGCGGCTTCGAACAGCTCCCGGACCTGCGGGGGCGGGGCGGCCAGGGCCCCGCCCTTGACCGGCTCCATGATGACCACCGGCTTGCCGTGCCGGCGGGCGATCTCGTAGTTGGCGCCGGAGGTCACCTCGGGGTTGTCCCAGTCGGCATAGTTGATCTGGAGCTGGACGAAGTCCACGTCGGGGTGCTCGGTCAGCAGGCGGTCCAGCAGGGCCGGGGTGCCGTGGAACGAAAATCCATACCGGCGGATGCGGCCGGCCGCCTTCTGCTCCCGGACAAAGTCCCACAGGCCCCACGCATCGTACTGCCGGACGTTGGAGTCCTGCAGGGCGTGGAGCAGGTAATAGTCAAAGTACCCGGCGCCGGTGCGGGCCAGGCTCTGTTCCAGCTGGCTGCGGGCGTCCTGGGCGTCCCGGGCCACGCGGGCATTCAGCTTGGTGGCCAGGGTGTAGCGGTCCCGGGGATGGCGCTCGACCAGGGCCCTGCGGGCGGCGTCCTCGCTGCCGTTGTAGACGTAGGCGGTGTCAAAGTAGGTAAAGCCCGCCTCCAAAAAGGCGTCCACCATCCGGCTGGTCTGCTCGATGTCGATCTGCTCCCCCGCCTGCGGCAGGCGCATCAGACCAAAGCCCAGGGGGGCGTGCTGTACGGCTGTGCTCATGTTTCTCATCCTTTCTGGTCGTGCATCCGTCTGTGCCGGGCGGCGCCGGCACGGGGCGTTTGGCTCCAGTATAGCACCCCTGCCCGCAAAAAGCCAGAGGGCCGGGCGCTTGTGTCCGGGAACGTTTTTTGCTATGATGGTAAAAAACACAAAGGAGAACCCCTATGAAAAAATTCATCCAGGAATTCAAAGCCTTCGCCCTGCGGGGCAACGTGATGGACATGGCGGTGGGCGTCATGATCGGCAGCGCCTTTTCGGGCATCGTCACTTCCCTCACCGACAATTTCATCACACCGGTCATCAGCCTGCTGACCGGCGCAGCCCGGTACAGCCTGCAGGACGCGGCAGCCTTCGGCGCCAGCTTTGCGTCCTCCGTCGTCAATTTCCTGATCCAGGCCCTGATCCTCTTTTGTATGATGAAGGCGGTCAACAAGCTGCTGGCCCTGGGCCGCAAGCCCGCC
>OESA01000364.1_pt1 | contig 12522 bp, 11 predicted proteins | sample 1540101 | NCBI WGS metagenome assembly OESA01 (sample SAMEA3891891, study PRJEB23780) | metagenome | biome: terrestrial biome; feature: animal house; material: Caecal content | place: Italy | collected 2015-05-05 | reverse complement strand
CTTACCGGGCAGTCGGTTGATGACGCTATGCGTCAGTGGCAATATGACCGCAACTACAATGAACCCGCATTCGGATTTAATAAGCGTGTTCTCGCATACTTTGCCTGCGATCTCTACAATGTATATATGACTACCCAGCTGAAAGGCCCGGAGACAACGTTCCTTCCTTTCAATCAAGGCAGTGCCGGTGCAGGCAAGGATGGCGGTGCAGGTAATCCAAAGAGCACCGATGGCAGCTATGTAACTTCATACTTCTGGGAGAAAGTCCTCCAGAAGGATAGCTTGTTGGATATTCTGCAAAAGTTCATTAACTACGAAAGAACAGAAAAAAAAGAGACTTTGCCGGACGGTTCCACAAAGAAAACCGTCAGCAGCAAAGTCATTTTCCCACGGTATCACCAGTTGGATGTCGTGCGTCAACTGGTCAATCATGTTAGAACTAATGGCGCTGGACATAACTATCTCATCCAACACAGTGCCGGTTCCGGCAAGTCCAATTCTATCGCTTGGACGGCTTACCGTATGGCCAGCCTCCACAACGAAAACAACGATGCAATTTTTAACAGCGTAATCATTATTACAGACCGCCGTATTCTCGATCAACAGTTGCAGGCCACCGTTTCCAGCTTTGACCATACTTTGGGAAGTGTGGTTACCATTGATGAAAAGAAAAATTCTGGTGCTCTGCGTGATGCCATTAACGATGGAAAGCGCATCATTGTCACCACTTTGCAGAAGTTTCCAGTGATTTACAATGAAGTCGAGTCCGCTGTTGGTAAGCATTATGCGGTTATTGTAGATGAAGCACACAGCAGCCAGACCGGACAGAGCGCATTAAAACTCAAGGCGGCTCTTGCTGATGTGAGCGATGCTCTTGCAGAATATGCTGAACTGGAAGAAAAGGCTATCGAAGAAGTCGAGGCAAACGATATTCTTGTGCAAGAAATGCTCAGCCAAGGTAAACACAGCAACATGAGTTTCTTTGCCTTTACTGCAACGCCCAAAGGCAAAACCCTGGAAATTTTCGGCGAACCTCAACCGGATGGTTCTTTCCATCCCTTCCACATCTATTCGATGCGACAGGCTATCGAAGAAGGATTTATCCTGGATGTTTTAGCGAACTATACCACATACAAAATGTGTTATCAAATCGCAAAGAATGTCCAGGACAATCCGGAAGTCCCTACCTCCAAGGCTGTTAGAACGATTCGACGCTATGAGGAATTACATCCACACAACCTTCAGCAGAAAGCAGCTATTATTGTAGAGACTTTCCGTGAGGTCACAAAAAAGAAAATCGGTGGCCGTGGAAAGATGATGGTAGTTACTGCGTCCAGGCTGGCGGCAGTCCGTTACTATCATGAAATTAAGCGTTATCTTGAAAGCAACAATTACGACGATGTAGAAATCATGATTGCTTTTAGCGGGAGCCTGAAAGACCCGGATGACCCGACAGGTACCGAATACACTGAAAGCGGTATGAATGTAGATCGCAACGGCAATCGGGTGAAGGAAAGTCAGACAAAGGCTGTATTCCACGAGGAAGGCAATATTCTCATTGTTGCGGAAAAATATCAGACAGGCTTTGATGAGCCGCTTCTTCACACGATGATTGTTGACAAAGAGCTTCGTGATGTGAAGGCTGTTCAGACTTTGAGCCGTGTCAACCGTATCTACCCTGGCAAAGAGGACACCTATATTCTCGATTTTGTAAATCCGATTGAACGCATCCGTGAGGCTTTCCAGCAGTTCTATCAGGAAACCAGTCTGGATGAAGAAATCAACTTCGATTTGATTTACACAACACAGAAAACGCTTCGTGGTTTTGGCATCTATACAGATGAGGATATTGAAGAAGTTTCCAGTATTTATTTTGACCCGGATGTGCGCAAGGCAAATCTGACTCAGGGAAAGATATCCAATGCGCTAAAGCCTGTGGCTGATAAGTACAACGGACTCAATCAAGAGCAACGCTATCAGTTTCGTAGAGAAGTCCGTGCGCTCGTTAAGTGGTATAACTACATTTCTCAAATTACCCGTATGTTCGATAAGGAACTGCACAAAGAGTACGTTTTCTGCTCTTACTTGGCAAAGTTGCTTCCCTCCGATCCCGTACAGCCATTTGACCTTGATAATAGAGTCAAGCTGGAATATTATCGTCTGGAAAAGACATATGAAGGTGCAATCGAACTTGAAAGCAAGCCTGGCTCTTGGAAACCGACTCAGCCAAAACGAGCTGGCGGTCAGAAAGATCGTACCAGTCCATTGGACGAGATCATTCAGCGCATCAATGAAGAATTCTATGGTGAATTCACAGATGCAGACCGTGTAATGGTTGATACGCTGTATCAAAAAATGCGCAAGGATTCTAAAGCAAAAAAAGCCGCAAAGACCGAGGATCGCCAAGTATATGAGAGAAGTCTTTTCCCGGGTATTTTTGATACAACCGCACAGGAAGCTTATATGGAGAACACCGCAGCATATGAGCAACTCTTCTTGGATGCAGATAAGTATCAGGCTGTGATGAGAGCTTTGGCGGATCGTCTGTATAAAGAACTGCACGACGACAAATAAGGTGGAAGATATTCAGCCTTAAAATATGGGAATCATATTTCAAATATCATTATCCCATCTTTGGGCAGATTATGATTTGGAGAAGTTTGCAAATGATAGATTGCCTGTTTTGCAAATTTCTTGCTTACCGTCGTATCCCACTCTGCCAAGCGGATAATCTCCGCTGTTCCAGCCTCAAAATCAAACGAAATCTCACCCCATTCGCCGTCGTTGTCCACCTGATACAGGTAGACAGCGGCGGCGATTTTCTTTTTGCGTTTGGTCTGGGATTTGCGTTTCAGGCGAATTATGTGAAGCACTCCGGCTTCTGTCAGCAGACAGGCCAAATGCTCCACGGCTTTGCGGTAGGCTCGTTCTGCACCGCTGGCCGTGCTGCCCTCAAAGAGGACTGCCAGTTCTTCAAAGGTCAACCGGGTGCTGATGGGACTGACCCGTCCACAGGTCATACAGATGGCGTTTCTCTTTTCCAAAAGGGTTTGTTCCCGGTAATTCAGCTTTTCAAACGCTTCTCGGACAGCTTCAGCCCGGATACCGTTCCATAGAATCTCCGCATAGTCCCAATGGTCATCCCGGCTGACATCCTCGCCGGTTTCTTCGCTGTCCTCATCCTGAATGGTCTGATAAAACGGAACACGGCTTCGATTTTGCTTGGCCAATGCCAAAAACTTTGCTGCGGTTTCCTCGGTACAACCGTTTTTCTGGGCATATTTCTGGATTGCCGCCTGTTCAGACTGACCGGATTGATTATAGAGCCAAGCAATCCCACGCACAGCTTTGTACTCATCCACATTTTCAAAGGAACCAGCCTCCTCCTGCATCCGGCAGGTCAAAAGGGCGTTCCCGATAAAATGATGGGCATAGGTCAGAAAATCTGCTCCTTGTGCGGGATCGTATTCCCGGAGACAATCCAGCATGGCAAGCACACAGCCCATTTTGTAGTCCAAAAAGCGTTCCGGGTCATAGCGATCCAGCCCCTCCCGCAGCAGGAAACGGCGAACACGGCCATTAAGCCGATTTTCATAGCAGTGCAGGAAAAAGGAGAACCAGCGCAATTCACGGCTCCGCACAGCCTCAATGATGTAGTCGTTCATATTTTCCAGAGCAGGCGGTTCCGGGTCAAGCTGAAAGATGCGTTCCACTTCCCGCATGGTCAAGCCCTTGGGTTCCGTCAGAAAGCTGTATTTGGCACAGTAGCCGGACAGCTCCCATGTCCACGCTGTATCCATTTTCCCTCACCACCTTTCAAATATTTCGCTGCTTATTTCTTTTGTACGGCCTTCAAAAGTGCATCTTGGGTCATTTCCTGCTCATAGACAGTGCTGGCATAACGCTGATCTGAAAGCGCACGGAGCATCTTATCTTTTGCCAGCTTTTTCATAGTTGCTGCCGTTTCTTTATCCAGCTTTCCACGGCGGGTGCTTTGTAAAATGGTGTTCATACGGCGGGTATAAATGGCCTTGATGGGGTGATCGTCTGCAAGCTCCCGCTGCTCCCGGCCTCTCAGATTGCCGATTTGTCGGCAAGTCCGTCCCCGCTGGTCGCCGGGGGCCAGACCACCGCAGTATTTGGTATGCCGTGCATCAATGGTAAGAAACCATCTACCGCAGATGGGGCATTTCTTAGGTGCATGGCCCACACAAAGCCCCTCAAATAAGTCAGAACGGAACATCCCCACAAAGGAGACATAGTGCATCCGTTTGACCAGCTGTGGCTCCGTCTTTCCGGGCCGAACGGCGGCTACATACTGCACCGAAGCATTGGTCAGGGTCATCCAGGCCGGGTTATCCAGCGACAGAGTTGGCTCACCTTTGAAGAACTGTCCGAACATTGCCGCATAACCGTCCGAGGTACGGTCATGGCCGGGTTCATTCAACCGCTCTGCAAATTTCGTCAGGGCCTCCTTGTATTGCCCCAGAGAATAACTCAAATGCCCCAGCACCTGCGCTATTCGGACGAGCATGGTTGCCTTGCTATGCTGACCAGTCAATGCACAGATCAACTGCTCCTGCTGCGTAAGCTGCAAATAGGCTTTTGCGTCCTCCATATATTCTTCGGAAAAGATGGCTGCAAGTTTTTGCTCAAAATAGCTTCGATTCAGTCGGGAGAAGGGTGGTGTAACCTGCAAAAAGGAGATGATCTCGCCAGCGGCCTGCTGCACCTGCGGCAGCAGCTCCATATCCACGGAACCGGTGTTCATCCCCTGAAGCAGCTGGTTCAGCACATTGCAGGGAGTATCCAGCTTCTCAATGGTGCTGTCCGGGATGTTCAGCACCTCGCAGCCAATGGTTCCCGTGGGCATGGTACTTCCCTCATAGGTCACGGTGTCCTGCCAGAAATCCAGCGACAAAACTGCATGGTTGATGATCTGATCCATCTTCTCCCTCCTGTCATGTTTTTCTATTTTCATAATAGCACACAATTAAATTCTTGTCATGTTTTTTGAAAACGGCTTGTCATGCCATTAGCCTGTTTTTTTCGATTTTCCCCATAACCTATACAGAGGGGTGAGAAAACTGCCCCATCAAAAAGGAAATGGAGGGAATCTGTATGAATCTGTTTGAAGTGGTGAAAGCCAGTATCAACACACAGGAAGCAGCGCAGGCGTATGGAATTGACGTCAACCACTATGGCATGGCACTGTGTCCGTTCCATAATGACCGTCGCCCGAGCTTGTATGTATCGGATGACCACTACCACTGTTTCGCCTGCGGGGAACACGGGGATGTGATCGACCTGACTGCCAAGCTGTTTGACCTTCGGCTATATGATGCGGCCCGAAAACTGGCGTCGGACTTTCACCTTGCACTGGACAAGCCCTTGCCGGAAGCAATTCGCCAAAAATTAAAGCACAAAACCAAAGCACAGCAGCTTCGTGAGAACGAGCAGCTGTGCTTTTCTGTTTTGAACCAGTATCGGCGGTTGCTCCTGGATTGGGAAAGGCAATATGCACCGCAAGCGCCGGAAGATGTGTTGGACGAGCGGTTTGTGGAAGCCTGCCACCGTCTGCCCTGGGCAGAGTATCAGCTGGACATTCTGCTGCAAGGCGATTCCTATGAACGAGGCGAAGTCGTGAGTGAACTAACGGCAAACGGATACATCTGCAAATTACAGACCCGCCTGAGAGAGGAGCGATACCATGAATAACCCTGTTTGGATTGATGATAAGGGGAAAATCGTCGAACCGGAATACTGCCGGGATTTCCTGTCCCAGCATCCCATGCGCTGTATCAACGACCGCTTTTATACTGTGGATGGCCCATTGCCCGATGAGAGCAAATTGAAGCGCACGATTTATGAGGAAATCTCGCCCTGGCTTCATGCCAAGGTTGCACAGACGGTGGAGCAGATAATCAAAGCGTTGAAGCTGGCGGCATACGCAGACCCTTTGCCCCTGCAATGTGACCGCATCCATGTGGCGAACGGCACTTATTTTCTGGACGGTACATTCACAGAGGAAAAAGAATACTGCAACAACCGCCTGTCGGTGCCTTATCGGGCAGATGCTCCTGCACCGGAACACTGGCTGCACTTCCTTTCAGAACTGTTGGAACCGGAGGATATTCCCGCCTTGCAGGAGTATCTGGGCTATTGTCTAATCCCCTCCACCAAGGGCCAGAAAATGCTCATGCTGATTGGCAAGGGCGGCGAGGGCAAAAGCCGGATCGGTGTGGTGATGAACGCCATTTTCGGGCTCAACATGAACACCACTTCCATCCAGAAAGTAGAAAACAGTCGTTTTGCCAGAGCCGACCTGGAGGGCAAGCTGCTCATGCTGGACGATGATTTGGACATGAATGCCTTGACCAAGACCAACTATGTAAAATCCATCGTGACAGCAGAACTGCGGATGGATTTGGAACGGAAGAAAGAACAGAGCTATCAGGGGCTGCTTTATGTGCGTTTCCTCTGCTTTGGCAACGGGGCATTGACTGCACTTCACGACCGCAGCGACGGTTTCTTTCGCCGCCAAATCATTCTGACCACCAAGGACAAGCCTGCGGATCGGTTCGATGACCCGTTTCTTGCCGAGAAACTGATTGCCGAAAAAGAGGGAATCTTCCTCTGGATGCTGGAGGGATTGCGGCGGCTGATCGCCAATCACTATCACTTTACCATTAGCCAGAGAGCCAAGGACAATATCTCTTCCGCTGTTCGGGATGCCAATAACATTCTGGACTTTCTCGATTCTGAGGGTTATGTGGCATTCAAGGCCGATTATGAAGCCAGCACCAAAAATCTGTATGCAGCCTATAAGCGGTGGTGTGAGGACAACGCAGAAAACCCACTGTCCCCAAAGAGCTTTGCAAACCAGCTTAGCCAGAACGCAGAACGCTACCATTTAGAGCCAGTCAATAACCTGCACATCGGCGGTGGAAAACGGTGCCGGGGATATATGGGCATTTATGTTCTGCTCTCGCCTATGGAGTTGTAATGAAACTTCAAAACCTTCTGTTCGTGCGTTCATGCGTTCCTGATCGGGTGCAGCCTGTGGAACGAAGGAACGCACGAACGCAAAAAATCGAAGTTCATTTTTTATTGTTCGGCTCAGAGGGCGCTCTAAAATCCGCACTTCCCAATCAATGGTTGTGCAAACAGTGAAAAACACTACCGTAAACAGAACGCAAATCATCATTCGGTGATTTACAGAACGGTGATGGTGGTATGCGGAAAGGTGGCTATTTTCACGGTTTCGCTTGCAAGCCCACCTAATGGCAAAGTCGATGGGGTGCTGTTGCGGACAGTTCTTCATGGACGCAATCCTGAGCGCTTTTCAAGAAGCAATAAAGATTTACTGTACCGTGCAGCGTGTATGCTCCACGGTAAAACCATTTCATGAAAGAATGAGGTATTTTCTATGAAATCCAATTTGAGAAATGAAATCAAGTCGTACATCGTGCGTTCCGGCTACACGATGCAGGAAGTCGTTGACCGGCTTTCCGAGGATTACGGCTGGAGCGACAGCGTTTCAAACCTGTCCAACAAGCTCCAGCGGGAGTCTCTGCGGTATGTAGAGGCGGTACAGCTTGCCGATGCCCTTGGCTATGACCTCGTATGGCAGAAGCGGAGGGACAAATGATGCCTGTCGTTCCTGCGGCCCGTCTCTCTCGTCCCCATAGCAATAACGCAGTATTGCTATGGACAGGCGGCGAAAACATTCGATTTTTCGCTGCCGCCGGATGGCTGATGTTTCGCAAAACATCGGCTGTCCGGGCTGAACAACAGGAAGCGATGCAGACGGTTTCCGGGCAGTTCAGCAGCGGTCATCGCAATGACCGCAATTCCCCCTCGGAGAGCCCACGGCACTTTGCAGCCCTTCGGGATGAAAGTGTCATAGTGGGTTATTACACTTCCCGCAGGAAGTGCATCCCCGTCCCCCAGCCGTCTGCCGCACAACAGAAAGGAGCTGATTTTTATGGCCAGAAACGACGGAATCGACCGCACCTTTGCCCGTAACCAGGACTTGCCCACCCTTGATGATGTGGCGAAGGTGCAGGAGCATAACGAACGAGAAAAGGACAGCTACTCCAACCAGGATATTGATACCACCCAGACCTACCGGAATATCCACTTCAAGGCTCCCACCGACAGCTATGCCGCTATGTTCGATCAGATGATTGCCGATGGTGTCATCTCCACTCGTGGTCTGAAAGCCGATGCGGTGAAATACGGGGAACTGATTTTTGATGTGAACTCCGCTTACTTTCACAATCACGGCGGATATGAATATGCCAAGCAATTCTACACCGACGCATACAAAGCTGCCGTAGAGATCGTGGGCGGTGAGCAGTATATCCTCTCTGCCGTCATGCACGCCGATGAACGCAACCGGGCTATGTCGGAAGCTCTGGGGCAGGATGTGTACCACTACCACCTTCATGTGGTCTATATCCCGGTGGTGGAAAAACAGATTCTCTGGTCAAAGCGGTGCAAGGATAAGTCCCTTGTGGGTACAGTCAAGGAAACGATCATGCAGGTCAGTCGTAGCAAAAAGTGGGAGTCAAAAGTTGCTCTGGATGAGCAGGGCAATCCGATTTTGACCTCCAAGGGCAAGAAAGTCCTGCGGACATCGTACAGTGTCCTGCAAGACGATTTCTTCAACTATATGAAAGCTGCCGGATATACCGATGTGGAGCGTGGAGAGCGTGGCAGCACCGAGGAACATCTGACGGTGACCCAGTTCAAGGTGGCACAGGAGCAGCAGCGGCTGGAAGATGTGACCGCCCAAATCGCTCAGACAGAACAGGCGCTGGACACCGCACAGGCTGCCGTAGAGAAAAAGCAAAAAGAGCTGCAATCCCTGCAAAAGCAGACCAAAGAACAGCGCACTGCCGCCCTGACCGTACAGGAAATCCGCTCCATGGGGAAAAAGACGATCACCGGCAATATCACTCTGACCCCATCCGAGTGCAGCACACTCAAGGATTATGCGGTCAATGGGATTCTTGCCAAGGCAGAAAACAGCCGCTTGGAAGATAAGTTGCAACAAGCGCAAAAGAGTGCCGCTGTCTGGAAACAGCGGTATGAAAAGATTTATGACAAGTACCAAGAACTGAAAAAGGAAGTCCAGCCATATCTGGACGCTGTCAAGCTCGCACCCGAAAAGGTGCGGGCTTTTCTTGATGCCATTTTGACCCGGACCCGGCAAACAAGGCAGCACGATCAACCTTCCCGCCGCAAGTCGCAGGATATGGAACTTTAATTGATGGAGGAAACTGCATGAGAAAACACAAAGATTTTATGAGCGAACCCGACTATGGTTATATCGACATTGAATCCTGCTTTGAACCGATTTTTGAGCCGCCGTTGGAAACTCTGGAAGAATGGCGCAGCTGGAAGGATGAACCCGAACCGACACTGGAGAACACCTCGGTCTATGTCACAGAGCCGGATGGCATCCAATATTTTTACTGCGGCAATACCCGGATTCGGGTATCCGAGCATTTCTCCCAGGCAGGCAAACCCATGGACAAGCTGATTGAAAATGTGATCCAGTATGCTGCCCGCAACGCTGGATAAACCCATTCCACAACAAAATGTCGTTGAACCACACCCACGCTTACGGTATAATAAAAACAGAAGTATTGTAAGCGTGGGTTGTTTCGATTAGAAGGAGGATTTTTACCGTGAAACAACCTTACAATACCGCACTCTATATGCGTCTCAGCCGTGACGACGAAAACTATGGCGACAGCGTGAGCATCGAGACCCAGCGCACCATTTTGCAGCAGTACGCAAAGGAACATGGCCTTTCGGTGTATGGCGAATATGTCGATGACGGATGGAGCGGAACGAACTTCGAGCGTCCCAGTTTTCAGCGGATGATGGATGATGTGGAGGCCGGAAAGGTCAACTGCATCATTACCAAAGACCTCAGTCGCTTTGGCCGTGAACACGTAATGATGGACTACTATCTGGAATTTGTGTTCCCGGAAAAGCAGATTCGATACATCGCTGTGGCCGAAAATGAGGACACCGAAAAAGGACTTTCGGATTTTGTGCCGTTCAAGAACCTTTTCAACGAATGGTTTGCAAAGGATACCAGCCGCAAGGTGAAAACGGCGCTCCGTGCCAAATTTGCTGCCGGAGAACGCACTTTTGCCTATGCGCCGCTGGGATACATCCGCCATCCCGAAGTCAAAAACACTTTGGCCATAGACGAAGAAACCCGCTGGATCATCGAGAAAATCTTTGACCTTGCGTTTCATGGAGCAGATGCGGCGACGAACACCAAGACCCTGATTGCAGAGAAAGTCCCGACTGCGGGCTGGCTCAATTATCAGCGGTATGGAACTTTCGCCAATATCTATGCCAATGCGCCGGAAGAAAAATCCTATGCCTGGACGATCGCTCAGGTCAAAAGTATTCTGCAAGATGAAACCTACATCGGCAACAGTGTACACAATAAGCAGACCAATATCTCTTATAAAAACAAGAAAAAGGTGCGCAAGCCGAAAGAAGAATGGATTCGGGTGGAAAATACCCATGAGGCGATCATCAGCCGGGATGTGTTTGAGCAGGTGCAAAAGCAGATTGCCAGCCGCAGACGGCAGCAGAAGGATGCCACAACGCAGATTTTCGCCGGTCTTGTAAAATGTGCAGATTGTGGCTGGTCTATGCGCTTCGGCACGAACCGGCAGAACAAAACGCCGTACAGCCATTTCACTTGCAGCCAGTACGGACAGATGGGGACACAATGCTCGGCGCATTATATCCGCTATGACACGCTCTATGTCTATGTGCTGTCCAGAATCCAGTATTGGTCCCATCGGGCGCAGCTGAGCGAAGAAAAACTCTTGCAGCAGATTTTGAAAAACGGTGACCGGGAACGCATGACCGGCGCTAAGCGTCAGGAATCCGAACTGAAACGGGCGGAAAAGCGCAAGGCAGAAGTGGATGGAAAGTTTGTCCGAATGTATGAGGACTGGTCCGCCGGACGCATCACCGAGTATAACTTCAATCTGCTGACGAAAAAGTACCAGGCAGAACAGCTGGAGCTGGAGGAAAAGATCAGCCGCTTGCAAGCGGAGCTGTCCGCAGAGCAGCAAACTGCCCTGGATGCCGAAAAGTGGGTCGCTCTCATCAAGCAGTACGCCAATCCCACAGAACTGACCGCTGAACTTCTCAATACCCTGATTGAAAAAATCGTCATTCACGAGGCCACTAAAAGTGCGGATGGGATGCGAGATCAGGAGATTGAGATTTACTACCGATTTATCGGCAAAATTGATTAACTTGCATCCATATCCTTAACTATGGGAAACAGACCTGTCTCTGCCCGACATCGACAAGCTGGTGGCTCTGAGCCGCCTCTTTCAGGTGCCCGTGGGCTGGCTGCTGGGGGTGGAGGAGCCGGAGCCCCAGAGCGTGGACTTCTCCCCGGAGCAGCTGAAGCTGCTGGAGGAGATTTTGGGCCGCTATCCGCGCGCCGAGCCGGAGGAGCTCACCGAGGGTCAGCGGAAGCAGGTGGAGGAGCTGGTGGGACAGCCGCCCAAGAAGCGTCGCCGGTGGCCCTGGGTGCTGGCGGTGCTGGTGATTGCCGTGGGCGGCTGGACGCTCTTTCAGCGCTTGGACCAGATGGAACAGCAGTATTACGACCTGGCCAATTCGGTGGGCAATATCACCTACTCGGTGAACCGCCAGATCGGCTCCATCACCGACCGGGTGGAAGAGGTGCTGAAGGCCCAGAACGACCTCACCGCCGACTACGGCACCCAGCTGCGCTCCACCGACCTTGCCTCCAACACAGTCACCTTCTCCCTGCGGGCGGTGCCCAAGACCTACACCCCCGGCATGTCGGTGATTTCTCTGGCGGACAACGGGGAGGAGACCCTGGAATTTCCCGCCCAGGAGGAGGAGAGCGGTGCGTTTACCGGGGAGGTCACCTGTCCTCTCACGGATGTGATTGCCCTCTCCGCTGTCTTTATCGCCGGGGATACCCGGCAGACCCAGCTGCTGGATCAGTACGAAAATCTATACCAGAACAGCTTCCCCTCGGTGGGGATCCGCTACCTGGAGTTCGCGCTGATGACCCTTCCTCAGTCCCTGGAGGGGACGGTGGAGATACCAGAGAGCTTTGGGCTGGTGGTGGAGGAAAACAGTTCGGAGACTTCTGAAGTCAACAATACGGTGGGACGGAGCTGGGTCAAGACAGTACGTATGGGGCTGTTCCAAAACCAAAAACTGGTGGCGTGGATGGAGCGCTGCGAGAAGCCGGAGAGCTGGGACGCTGAGGAGGGAGGCCGGTGTTTCCGTCTGGACCCTCAGGAGGTGGAACTGGAGGAGGGGGATACCCTGTGTTTTGCCGCTCAGGTCACCGACCAGTACGGCCGGAGCTTTATGGTGGTGTCCTACCCGGATCTGCATGTGGTGGATGGGAAATGGAGCACAGGCGGTTCCTACTCCTCCGACCCGGCGCACTGGGACTTTACCACCTAAACCAGATAGAGT
>OESA01000359.1_pt1 | contig 12690 bp, 14 predicted proteins | sample 1540101 | NCBI WGS metagenome assembly OESA01 (sample SAMEA3891891, study PRJEB23780) | metagenome | biome: terrestrial biome; feature: animal house; material: Caecal content | place: Italy | collected 2015-05-05 | reverse complement strand
AATAAATCCCATATAAGATTTTTGCTGTTGACTGAACTTTAGGAACAAGACGACTGACCGATGGCCCCGGACTTTCTGCTTTCATTAAATTCATATGAGAGCCGCCTGCCAAAGGAAGCAGCGACAACAGTAGAACTAAAACTCCCATACCTCCAATCCAATGCGTAAAACTTCTCCAAAAGATAATACTGCGAGGTAATGATTCCACATCTGCTAAAATACTTGCTCCTGTTGTAGTAAAACCAGAAACTGTTTCAAATAACGCATCTACTGGATTTGCAATACTTCCACTAATTAAAAATGGAACTGCTCCCATACAGCTTAACACAATCCAGCTAAATGCCGCCGTTACAAATCCTTCTTTTACATAGAATATTTTATTTTTTGGTTTTTTCCATGTCAGCAGCATTCCAATTCCAAAACAAATCAAAATTGTAATAACAAAACTCCAGATTGCTGTCTCTTTATAAATGATTGCAGTTAATGCTGGAAGAACCAGCAATGCAGCTTCTGCTTTTAAAATCCATCCAATAATGTATACAATAATGGAATAATTCATTGTTCTTCCCTCTATTTCTTCAAAATATCTCGAATGTCACGCAGCCCTTTTTGTATTGTAACAACGATAACCGTATCCCCAATTTGAATACAATCATTTCCTCTTGCAATATGTATTTTTCCTCTGCGATTAATACATCCAATTAGTAAATTATCTTTTAGATGAAGCTGTGACAATGGCACATCCGTTACTGGAGATTTTTCATGCACCGCAAATTCGCAGTGTACAGCCCCTTTTGCGGGTAGTAGTCAATGGCCGTTTCGCCCAAACCGGCGTACACTGCCGCCGTAACTTCAATGTTTTTCAGGTCGTACCCGGTCTCGTCGTTCTGGAAAATGGAGATACCCGCCAGCTGCCCGGCTTTTGTCTGTACGCTGTCAAGGAAGTCGCCGTACCCGGCCACCGTGTCGTACTCGCTGGCCAATTGGGAGAGCAGTGCATAATCCAGAGACAGGCTGTCGGTGTACAGCGTGTAGGTTTTGTCGAGGTAGGTCTGTTCCCAGGCGTCGAACAAATCGGCGTTTTGTTCACGGTAATATTGCAAGGTCACGCTGTTGCCGTAGGCGAGGTCACGGTAGTAGTTTTCGAGCCGCAGCAGCGATTCGGTTTCGTCGAGCTTTCCATGAAGAAAGTCGCCCTTGGCCGCCATGTCCGAACCCCGGGCAGCCAAATCAGCCCCCACGGCGCGGTAGGCCACGGCGGGGGGCTGGTTGGCGGTTGGGCGGGTACCCATCCAGAGTAATAACAAATTGGCGGCCACAAGCACAGCCAGCAGCATCGGGAACACCCGGTTGCCCCAGACCTTGCGCAGTTCGGCGGTGAGCAGGCTCATTTTCCGTCTCCCTCCCCGAATACCGCGAGGTACACATCCTCCAGCCCCTGGCCGGGGGCGTACTTGGCGATGAGGTCCGGCACCGGCGCGGCGTCCACGATTTTTCCGGCGCGCAGCAAAATCACCTCGGTGGCGACGGTCTCGACGTCGCTGACGACGTGGGTGGCTACCAGAATGACGCGGTCGGCGGCCATCTGGGCGAGCAGGGTGCGCAGGCGCACGCGCTCCTTGGGGTCAAGACCGGCGGTGGGTTCGTCCAGAATCAGCAGCTTGGGATCGCCGAGCAGCGCCGAGGCCAGCAGCAGGCGCTGCTTCATGCCGCCGGAGTAGGCGGACAGGCGCTTGTCCAGCTCGGCTGAAAGGTTGACCGCTGCGGCCACCCGGTCGACCTCGGCCGGGACGGCCTTGCGCGGCAGTTCTTTAAGCGCGGCCATATACGCCAAAAAGCGGCGGCCGGTGTAGCTGTCGTACAGCCCCTGCTGCTGGGGCATATACCCGAGCACACGGCGGAAAGCGATGCCCCGCGCGGGCTTGCCGCACCAGAGCACCTCGCCCGAATCCGCCGCCAGCGTGCCGGTGATGATGCCGATCAGCGTGCTCTTGCCCGCGCCGTTCGGGCCAAGAAGGCCGTAGAGGCCGGGGGTGAGGGTGAGGGTGACGCCGGCGAGGGCTTGCTTTTTGCGGGGGTGCGAGTTGACCTTTTTACTGAACGTCGCCCAACCGGACGTAGTCTGTGCGTAAGCTTTTTCGAGGCTGTCGATGGTTAGTTTTTCATCCATAATATGGATCCTTGGGGTTTGTACGCGGGGGATCAGAAGGCAAACTGAATCGGCTTCAGTGCTGCAGCGTTAGAGTTGAGATAATCTTCCTGCGAAATCAGTGAGTAAATGTATCCGTAATGATACGCTGTCTCCTGCACTTCACTATCGGTAATCAACAGGACATCGTTTTCTGTTTTTCCAAGCATAGTCGCCATCCGACGATCAGCGCTGACCTCTTGGCGAATAGTAAGCGGCCGCAATTCGCCGGTTTGCACATTGACGGCATAGCAACAGTCTATTGCAACCGGGTAGGATACACCGGGTTGATTTTCATAATACCGCTGCGAAAGAAGGAACCAATCTCCCATTTTGCCATCCAGATAAGCAGATACCGCACCCTCGTCGGGTAACGTGGCAAGCTCAGTCGCTGTACCATCCGGCAGCGAAAGCCTCATCACTTTGCGACTGTCGCAGTCAAAGTAGTAAAGCCCATCATCACATAGCAAATCATAAATCCGCCCACTGTAGGTGAGGGTTCCAACAGGTTGTGCGCCTCCTACGGGGATTATCGTACATGTATACTGCGTGGAACGCTCAACCTCATCAGCGATATCGGCCCATTCCTGTCCTGGGAAATCCGCCTCTGACTTTTCGGTATACTGTTCACGCAAAACACAATAGCCGTTTTCTGTGACCCCCATAAAAACTGGTTCTGTCCCGCCAATTTGTACAGCACGCTCATAAAAATCGGATCGTTCACCAGTATCCAGGTCAATCAATACAAGTTTGAGGGTTGCGTTGCTGTCCTCGATGTCGTTCGGATTGACAACGTTCAGCGCGCAAACAAGCTGATTCCCGTTGACCGCAAATACATTTTTCAAACGCTCGTTGGTGGCAAACTCCACCAGTGTATGCCGATCGCTTCCGTCCAGGTTGGCAGCATCAATGTGGGGAGTTGCACGTTCCGGAGCTTCTGCTCCATAGGTAATGTGAACAAGAAGCAGGTGATCACCACTTACTAAGGGAAAATAGCTGCCTTCGTCAGGATCAATCCAAGCAGTGCAGCCTTCATGGTCATGTGTACAGTTTGGTGCGGCGCACAGGTAAACCTCCTGTTGTGTGGCATAGTCAATGTAAAAAATGTTTGTACCAATTGATTCATCAGTGAAGGTTTCATAATACCCCTGTTCACTGCCACAGCCGAGAATAGAGTAGAGTTCGCGTGTTAAGGTTGTGAACCCTGTAGCAATAGGTTCGGTCACACTTTCTGGAACGGATGGAGAAGCCTCCGATGTGGGCATTTCGCTTGTGACGGAGGCAGAAGAATCTGACTCTTTAACATCATCTTGAGGCGAACATGAAGTAAAAACACATAAAAGCCCGGCCATTAGAACTGAAACCAAAGCACTAGGCTTGCTGGGTCTTGTCATGAATTATATCCTCCCTGTAGAAATAGCGATCAAGCGGTTGGAGCCAGTGTATAGCTGACTCCAACCGCTTGATCATGAACATAGTCAGCGTAGATCGGAGATGAACGTAAGCGGCTGTTTAAATCGATGCACTTCTTAAGACAACCGAAGAGGTATTGTATGGCTTTGCAGCTTTTCGATCACGACTGGCAATACCTATATGGTTGGGATGGTGAAGTTACGGATTAAACCGTCACATAACTCCAATACCACACAGAGTTGGGCGCGTTGTCACTCTGATAGAAGAAGACATCACTCCAACTGCCAGGGTTGCTCTTGTCAGTGTAGAGGCGATAGCCCGCAAATGTGCCTTGCTGCAACCACATACGGCAGGTGTTCCCCTCATAATTGGAAAAGTGGAACAGCGTGTCGTCAAGATTACCGCTCGTGGTCGCAATGGTTACGGGGTAGACGCCAGGACTGACGGCGGTGCGGTACAGGTTAACTGCATATTGCTGGCTGCCCTGCATCGTATAGATCTGTCCTTCGTTGCCGGAGCCGATTACATGCCATTTTTGGCTGGTGTTTGCTGAGCTGTAAGTGCTGCTGTCGACCGGTGCCTGGTTATAATTGCCGTTTGCACGGAGTGCAGGGCCAGCACTCGTCCCACAGGAATTAAACTTGACGATATGTCCAACAGGAGAATTGATTGCCCTCGTCTCCGCAGCCATTGCGGGTGCAGCTGCTGCCAATGCCATCGTCAGGGCGAGACATGCAGTCAAGATTCGTTTACACAGGGTTTTCATCACGCAAATCCTCCTTTTACGAGATTTGTGATTTAGGTTGGTCTCGGGGCGAAGACCATCACCTGCGCGCCGGTGATGGCTTTTACAAGTCGTGGTCAGTTCCCGGGTTCGCTGACCCTTTCCTGTGGCTATACGATACCACACCGTGCACGAGTTCGCCACTAATCGTGCCTAACTGCAAGAAATCGTCGCTAAATGCAAAATCGGATGCGAATCTTCGCATCCGATCAGGTTCCTATTTCATGAATTGTGAGATCAATCTAAATAGAACATCTTGTTCTTCCGATGTAGGGGTTGGGGACGGAGAAACACTCGAGTGGTTGTGCTGGCGCAGCAAAGCCGCCAACTCTGTCAACAGCTTGATTTGCTCCTCGCTTAAATCCTGAAGCGTCAATGTCTTAGACTTTGATCCCATTGCAAGGTAGTCTAGCGAAACATCGAATATGTCTGCCAAGGCCGCAGCCGTTTCCAAGTTGGGATAGGTTCGGCCTGCTTCATATTTTCCCAGCGCAGATTGTCCAATCGACACATTCTTTTGCGCAAGGCGGTCTTCCACCATGCCCATTGTATAGTTCTTATCGTGTCGTAACTGCCGAAGCCGCTCACCGAATGCAAACAGCATGCAAATGTCTCCCCTCCCGCTTATATACTTCTATATTACAAGTTGACACCGGACAAAAAGAACGATAGTATTATTCAAATAAGTACATTTGTCCGATTTGGCTAAAGACGTCTTGACAGAAAAAGGAGGGTACGCTATTTTGATAAAAAAACGAATGGAAGCGGAACGCTGTCCGCAGGAAGGGCTGTCCATGTTACATATCCTGATTTGTGACGATGAACCGGAATTTGCATCGCTGTTAAAATCAAAGATAACCGGGTTGCCCACCTACTCGCGGCGACGGATGAGCATCGAGTGTGTTACGGATCCACGAGACATTACGGTGCAGATGGCGCGCGATATGGACCTGATTTTCCTCGACATTGATATGGGAAGCGTAAACGGAATCCAGTTGGCTGCCAAGTTTCGCGACGTACGCAAAGACAGTATTCTGATTTTTGTCACCAATTATGGCGAGTATGCGGCGGAAGGATACGAAGTGAACGCTTTCCGTTTTCTGCCGAAGCTGCGCCTGGACGAAAAGCTGCCGGACTATTTTGAAAAGGCAGTGGCTGCATGCCAGGCACACGCGAGAACGCTGAATCTGATCTGTGATGGCGAAGAAACCTCTTTAGCCATTGATACGATCATTTATGTGGAAACAAAGTCTGGCCTACTGATTTTTCACATGGATGAAACAGACCGGCCGGAACGAAAAAGCAGAATGACAATGAGAAAATTGGAAGAAATGCTGGCCAATGAAGGATTCTTGCGTATCCACAGCAGCTATTTGGTAAATATGGCGTACATTGAGCGTTTGCTGTCTAGCGGTGTTACTCTACTTGACGGCAAGTTCCTGATGGTCAGCCAGCACAATTACCCCGAGATTAAGAAAAAGTATCTGGAATGGAAGGGGCTCGGATGAAATGGGTTACGCTTTGAGTGTTATATTGACGAGCCTACAGATATGGGCGTGTTCGCTGTTATTCGATGTGTTCTTTGAGAGAAGGTACACGGGCAAGAAGTTTTATGCTTTGCTGGTACTGTGGATGGCGGTTATGATTGTGGTTGCCAACATACTCCAAAACCGCATCGGCGCTCTGTTGTTTTTATGTGAGATTGCTGCCTTTTATTTGATGAATGTAACGCTGTACAAGGGTTCCTGGGACCGGCGAATCTTTGTGACAGTCACACAGTATGCAGGCGCTTTTTCAATCTCTTACCTCACACAGCTGCTTTTTGCATTTGCTCTGTCCATTTCATGGGAAGAATTGGTGAATCAAAGAGCTTTGTACACTGGCGTGCTGTTCATAAACCTCATTGAGTTTTTCAGCCTTCCTCTCATCCTTCGCCGCTTCCATTCACCGCTTACAGAACGCGCCAAGCCGCATGCCTGGGTAACACTTGGCGTATTTTTCCCTGGATGCACGCTTTTTATCCTTTTCATGAGTAAAGTCGGAGACCCGACCAATACTGCCTGGCTTGTTTGCCTCGCTGCCATGTGCATCGTTGATATTTCGCTGCTGTTCCTGTTGGATCAGTTAGAAAGCGGGATTCAGTCGAGGGAGATGTTGGCCGTCACTCGGCAGCGTGCCGAAACACAAGCGTCGAACATCAAGGCGCTAACAGACTCTTACTCGGCCCAGCGCCGTCTGACCCATGATTTTCGCAAATATCTTTTTACGCTGTCCAATATGCTTGCGCAGGGCAAAGTAGAAGATGCGAGCAAGTACTTGGAACAATTGAAAGTACAACAAACCGAGCGAATCTTGCTCGTCAATTCTCATCATCCGACGATCGACGCTATCCTCAACCAAGCAGGTTATGAGGCACAGTCAAACGACATTGATATTCAGTTTGTTTTGAACGATCTATCAAAGGTGGGTATCCCTGTGGTGGATCTTACCGTTGTTATGTGCAATCTGTTGGATAACGCGATAGAAGGCTGTCAGAGACTTCCGGCAGATCAAAAGCGCCGGATTCTGGTCAAAGCAATCTACACGGAGGCGCAGCCAAATTCACTGTTCTTCTCAGTAATGAATTCAAGCTTGCCGCTTACGATCGTAGGAGATCATCTCCCAAGTACTAAGCATCCGCCTGAATTACATGGCTACGGCTTGCCGAATGTTCTATCCATCCTGAAATCGTATAATGCCGAATATGTGATGACCTGCGAGGATGGACATTTTTTGTTTGCTGTTGAATGGCCGGATGTCGCACTTGAAAATGATGAAAACCGCAAGATGCCGGTAGCTCTTCAGAATCCCTAAAAGTTTGCAGTTACAGAGCAAATCTTGCACTTAGCGCGACTTTTTGGGCATTTTTACTCGGATAATGATATACTCTACATAGCATAAAGAGCAAGGCAGGTGGGCGGCAGATGGAGCAGGTGGTCAAACACATGACCCATTGGTTACTGAAAAAGCATTTAATCGTACCGGAACAGTCGGAATGGTGCCATTATATGCTGATGCAATCCACGATGAGCATTCTTTCGCTTTGCCTGTTACTCCCGGTAAGCGCCGCCATTGTTGGCGTATGGGGGTCTGTGTTTTATACAGCAACCTTCCGTATCTTGCGTCAACGCACAGGCGGTTATCATGCTCGTACACCGCATGGATGCCTTTTGGTTTCATTCGTGTTGCAGGTTCTGTTTTCGTTACTTGCAGCAGCAACAAAGGATCTCTACGTTTTGACAACGGTTATTCTTTTGTCCGAAGTAGCAATTTTTCTATTGGGACCCGCAAACCATCCCGAGTTACATTTAAGCGCCAAAGAATTGAAAGCGGTAAAACCCAGAATGTATGTGCGTCAAGCCATTGCGTTTTTGGCTTATGTTGTAGCGCTACTGACGCATCAGGGAATGGTTGCCAGCTGCATTGCAATGGCCACCTTTGCGGTAGCAGTGCTTTTGGCGGTTGCGCATGTTGATGACGGTGAGATACACCGTTTCAAAAAAGAACACGTCAACCAAAAGGAGGTTATCCAAACCATGAATGAGAAGGAATCCATGATGCACAAAGCAACCCGGAAGGCCCTTGATGTTATGATCCGCCGTACCTATGACGGCTGGCCGCCGAATTCTTGTTGGGGCGTCTACCAGCCCCACCGGCCCGAAAAACTCCTGCCCAAGCCGCAGGAAAAGAAGTAAACAGTGACCGCAAGGTCCCCCCCATCGCGCCCGTCGCATCCCGTATGCGGCGGGCGCATTTTTATTTTATGGTCATTGCGTACAGCCGCCATACATTCAGATGGATAAACTGCGTACACAAAAAATTAACATTTTAATGTAAAGGGTTATTTGACATATAGCTGATACGATGGTTTCAGAACCAAAAATCAAGGTGGTGAAGGGAGGTGGACGCGAACTGGCGGAGAGATGCGATCATCGAATTTCTTCGCCAGCAAGGAAAAGTGAGCACGAAGGCGCTGGCTGAACACTTCCATGTCACGCGGCAGACAATCCATCAGGACATTACAGTCTTATCGTCCCGTTGTGATATTTGTACCGAACGAGGGCGAAATGGTGGCGTCTATCTGCTTGATAGAAGCAGACCGGCCCCAAAGTCCCTGAGTTCAACGCAAACGGAAGTTCTGCTACAGCTTTTGCCCACTTTATCCGAAGAAAAGCGTCTGGTCATTCAATCGATCCTCCACGATTTTGGCTCGTAAGAGGCTATGTCTCTTAACCTTGACAACTTCATACCCAGCACGGCAGGTACGTTCCTGCCCCAGCGAGCAACGCGGGAGGATGCGCCAGGACGTGCGGAGGCAACTTCGCACCGAGCGATTCCATCCGTCCCCCAAGCGGCCCCGGCGGGCTGCCTTGCCACGACCTGGGGTGGCCCACAATGATACGCCTGCAAGCCCCGCGCGTCAGACGGGGTGGCCGAGCCCCGGTTGCAATCCTTAGACCCCGGCAGAGCCAGTGAGCGGCCGTTTGCCAGCGGCCCGCCTGCCGTGTTCCCGATGCCAGGGACGCGAGCGGCAAATTTGGCATGCACGTTATTACTCCTTTTCATTTTTATTCCGATCTCAACAACCCCATGTGTTGATGTCGAACCCGTGCGGCGCAGCGCAGCAAGCCGCTGCGCCGTATCATTTTGCCATCAACCGAAGAAAGGGGGGTGATTGCTTGAACGAAACCGAACCCATTGGCTATGTCATAGCCCACCAGATGGTGGAAACCATCTTTCGCCAGCAGCTGCCCGCCCACGGTATGGCCGTGCGGGAAGGACAAATCAAGCTTTGCCACGCCATGCTGAACGCTTTATATAATAAGGAAGTTGCCCTTTGCGATGCGGGCGTTGGCCTCGGCAAAACCTATGCCTACCTGCTGGCCTGCATCCTGTGGCAGCTGCAACGCCCGCGCCCGCTGCGTTCCCCAGTGGTGATCTCCACCGCCAGCGTGGCGCTGCAAGACGCGATTCTGCAAGAATACATTCCGTTTCTTTCCTGCGCTTTAATACAAAACGGATATATTGACGCACCCATACGCGCTGTACTGCGCAAAGGCAAAGAACGGTTCGCCTGCGACCTGCGTTTGCAGGAGCGGCGGCTGCAAATCGCCCAACGTGGCGAGCAGTTTGCCCACCAGGCTGCGCTGCTGCGCGAAGTCGGCCGCTGCCTGGACCTTGACCATGTGGCGGGGCTGTCCCGCTATGACCGCCGGCACATCTGCGTGCCAACGCACTGTGACCGCCGCTGCGCCGAGCGGGAAAGCTGCCGCTACCAGCAATACCTGCGCGAATCCAACGGGCCAACGATCACGATCCAGGTCTGCAACCATAACTATCTGCTGGCCGATGCCCTCCACCGCCAAAACGGATGGAAACCATTGCTGCGGGACTACCAGGCGCTGGTCGTCGACGAAGCCCACCGCCTGCCCGAAGCCGCGCAGCAGATGGCAACCTGCCGCCTGTCTACCCAGGGGCTGGCCCAGTTGGCCCACCAGCTCAGCGGCCTGCACCTGACCCGTGCGGCGCAGCAGGTGACGGCCTGCGCGCGGGCGCTGGCGGGTGTATACGCGCCGCAGCAAAACGAAGCGAATGCCGGGCATGGCGACTTGCCGCCCGTGCAGGTGCCATTCACCGTGACCACAGATGGGACCCTCGCGTTAGCGGCGCTGCAAAAGACGCTTGCCGAAATACAAGATACATACCGTGCACGGTTGCCGCTGCCCCTACTGCATCAATTGCAGGAAATGCGCATCCGTGCCGCCGCTTTCGCCCAGCCGGATGACGCTACGGTCTGTTATGTAGAGTACAGCGGCATAAAATCAGGACCCGGTCTTTCGCATCTGTCGCTTTGCGCTGTGCCGCGCGACCTGCCCCGCCAGATCTACGATCTGCTGTGGCGGCAGGAAAAACCGGCCGTCTTGACTTCCGGCACATTGGCGGCCGGCGGCTTCGCCCCGGCGCGACGTCAGCTGGGGCTGGAGGGCGGCACGCCTGTGCGAACTTTGCAGGTGCCTTCGCCGTTTGACTACCCGCACAACAGCCTGCTGGTATTCCCGCCGCCATCGCCGGGCGGGAAAAAGAAACAGACATCCCACGAACGTGTGGCCCGCCAGATCGGGCAGCTCATCCGCACTGCCCACGGGCACACGCTGGTGCTGTTCACCTCGTATGACCAGATGGGCCATGTGTACGAGCAGTTGCAAGGCAGGCTGCCGGTGCCGCTGTTCAAAGCCCCGCGCGGCGGGCAGTGGTTTGTGGAGCAGTTCAAGCAGTGCCCCAACGCCGTACTGCTGGCGGGCGGCCCCTGTTGGGAAGGCGTGGATTTCCCCGGCGATGGGGTCTCGCTGCTCGTGATCGTGCGGCTGCCGTTTCCTGTACCCGACCCGGTACGGGAAGCCCGGCGGCAGCAATACCCGGATTTACACAGCTACATCCAGGCCGAGATCGTGCCCGAGATGCAGCACAAACTGCGGCAGGGCTTCGGCCGCGCCATCCGCACCGAGACCGACAGCTGCGCGGTGGCCATCCTGGACCCGCGGGCAGCGCCCGGCGGGCGGTACCACAGGGCTGTGCTGGACGCGTTGCCATCCGGCATACCCGTCACGACCAACATAGAAGATATACAAACCTTTCTCCGGGCTCGCAAAAGCCCGGATTTCTTTTTGCCCGAATTTGAAAATGATTCAAAGTAGACAGATTCTAAGGCGAACACAAAATAGCCAATACAGGAGGAAAAACAATGCGCGCCATCTGCTTTATCCAGGAAACCAAGGATTCCGACTTAACCCTGCGCCAGCAGCAACTGATCTGCCACCGTGCTCTGCGCAAACTGCTCTGGCCCTGCGAGCTTGAGCTGTTCGCCCAGGCTGGCACTGAGGAACAGCCGCTCTCGCTGCGCCCCGGTATGGTGGACCTGCTGCGGGCTGCCGCGGCGGGTGAGGTGGACGTGCTGGTCGTCACCGACATCCCGCACCTGCACTGCGGCCGCGCCGAGCTGGACGGCCTGCTCATGTCGCTGCTGCAATACGGCGTCCACACGTTTGGGGCCAACAACGGGCAATGGATCGAACCCGGCGGGCGACACTGGATGATTCTGCCGGGGTATGACTGCGAGGAATGAGACGGAGGTGCCAGGATGAAATCCATAACTTCCGAGAAGACGCTGTATCATCCCCGCGCCTGGGTCTATATACGGGCAGCTGAATATGGCCCTGCACTGTCAGAGTTGTGCGAATCGGCCCAGTGTGCCGGGTATGTGCTGGCAGGCCAGAGCTATGATCTGCCACAGCGGTTGTTGGGGCGCCATTCGGGACGAAATGCCCTGCTGCGTGCTGTCCGTCGAGGACTTGTAGACGACGTGTTCGTTACACGGCTTTCCCAGCTCTCCAGAAAACGTGGTCGGCTGCGCCGCATTTTGCTGCTGTTTCAGCGCAAAAGCGTCCGTGTACATACAACTGAGATCGACCTTCGGTATGACCTGTATCGCCATAACCTGGACAACGTTCTGGCGGGAGCGCCATCTCTCCGAACTAACTGATTAGAAAAGCCGCACAATAAAAGGAGTACCCTCTCATGGCAACATCGTATCAGGATTTGCCCCTGACCCTGGACGTCCACGACCTGGGCCGGGCGCTGCATCTCTCGCGCAGCAGCGCCTACCGGCTGCTGCATGAACCCGGGTTTCCGACCTTGCGTGTCGGGCATCGGCTGCTGGTGCCGCGGGAGCATTTGATTCGCTGGATCGATGAAAATACCGCCCAGCAAACCGTCGAAAATACCCCAGGGCCGAACCCGAAGATTGTTGGTTCTTGTGAATAGCTTTGTGCCCCACCTTGTGATATGATTTGGTTAGCACAGCGAAAGGAGCGTAGCAACGTGAAAGATTCTAATCTGAAAACCAACAAATCCTCGCGCCGCGGCCACCACGAAGGCAACATCCGCCAGCGCAGCGACGGCCGGTGGGAAGTGCGCCTGTCTGCCGGGATGGACTACAAAACCGGCAAAGCCAAGCGCACCTCCACCTGCTGCAACACCCGGCAGGAAGCCATCGCCATCCTGCAGGAACAGGCCTACAATGTGCGGGTGAACGGCTGGCGCGACCCGCTCTCGCTGAACCTCGACCAATGGTACAACCACTGGCTGGACGCCTACATGCGGGACCGGGTCAAGCAGAGCACCTTCGTCAGCTACAAGGGCTACTACACGCGCCACTACTGGGTGCTGGGCAAGACCACACTGAAGAAGCTCGAACCCGCTCTGTTGC
>OESA01000355.1_pt1 | contig 12772 bp, 10 predicted proteins | sample 1540101 | NCBI WGS metagenome assembly OESA01 (sample SAMEA3891891, study PRJEB23780) | metagenome | biome: terrestrial biome; feature: animal house; material: Caecal content | place: Italy | collected 2015-05-05 | reverse complement strand
ACCTGCACATTGTGCTGTCCAACCTTCCCTCCATGGACTTCCGCCAGCATCCTGAGCTGCTCAAGGATCTGATGCCCTGGAGCGACTACATGCGCAGTTGTTTTGAACAGGAATAACCTAGGGGACTGGCTTTAGCCGGTCCTTTTTTCTGTTGTCAAGTACACTGTTTTGTGAGGCGCTTACACTTCCGCCAGCATCCTGAACTGTGCTCAAGGACTTAATGCCCTGGAGTGACTACATTCGCAATTGTTTTGAATTACAACAACCGGGGACTGTTGCAAAACGAAAGAAGCTGTTGCACAACTTCCGTTTTGCAACAGCTTCTTTATAGCTTGTAGAAATCCGATCCGGGACAATCACCGCTTAGAGAACCAATGAACACGATGGAGCAATTTAACTCACTTGATCCCTATACTCTTTCTGAATTCTTTTACAATCTTCAATGAGCTTTCCACGGTAATTCCAGATCGTTCCCCTGATACATTTAAATTGCTCAGAAATATCCCCTTCTTTCAAAATCTCTAGAATTCTAACTAACTCCGGAGATTCTGCGGGGCTTTTATGGCATAGGCTAAGATACTGTCGAATCTGTTTGAGAATATAAAGCAAAAACACATCATCTTCTGGGACTTGCTTTTTCCAAACTCCATCGGGCTTTACCACACTCAAAACGGCATCATGGCGCAGAATCTTTTGGTAGTTATTATCCACATCTACCTGAAGGAACATATCTGTATAATCATGGATCGAGAATTTGTCGCCAATTAGTTCGATCATCCTTAGATCCGCATATGCTTCGCTAAACGCTTGTATCATATTCTCGCACAAATTAGCGTATTGATTCTTCAATAGTTTCGGATCAAAGGTGATTACATACTGTGCAACAATCTCGGAAAAAGCGTCATACACATATGATCCATTTGGATCTTTCTCAAAGATACTTGTCAGACACATGGTATGTAATGTTGTTTGGATTGCATCTAACCCTTTGACGAAAAGGGGTTTAAATATATCAGGACAGTTCGTCACATTATTCCGCAGGACTTTACTCCATCTCGCGCAGATCTCGTTTCGATCAAAAGGAGATCTAAATACTCCGGCTCCATAATTACTATCGAGAAGGAACTTACTGATATCTTCAAGATGATATTGAATATTTCGCGTAAAATGCAGATATGTGTTATCTAATTTTTCAAGCAAAAAATCGGCCAAAACCTCTGCCATTAGATTTAGAAAATCAGTCCCATGCTCCTCGTATGCAATGGATGTCATCGGAGTATTACCGAGAAGCACAAAAGATGTTGCACGAAAGATATATCTTGCTCTCTCCTGGCGCTTTCTATCAGACAAGTAGTGGGCAGCCTCGTGACAAAAAAGTTTAATTGTCAGAATTGGATTGTAGAAATAGGACTCATGTAAATGCGCAACTGCAAGGTGATAAGGGAGGTTTTGACGCATTTCCAGTTCCAGCGGTCTGACATTAATATCCTTTTGATAATTAGGGACAAAAAGAAAATAATATTCCGCATCCGTTTCAGATTTAAGTACCTCCAGGATTTCTCGCGCGACAGCGCTGTAGAAAGCCAAAAGCTTCGGCGGAACATCAAAATACATCGCATTGAAAGCCGGTGCCTGAATAAACTGCCGCTCTCCGTGCATTGTGCAAAAAGCCAAAATATTCAGAGCATTGAAATAATGCCTCGTCATCTTTTCCTGGCTTTCCTTCAAACGATGCTTCTCATCGCTCTCCAACCGTTTCTCCTTACGGTACGCCTCGAGAGCAATTGTAATCTCCAAAAAAGCCAAAAAGGTAGACAGCACACTAATCACAAACTCTTCAGAAAAGCCATTTTTGAGTAGCGCTTTCAAAGAGCGCTGCGTTTCATCCACATAATCGGCAGAATCAGGCCACGCCTCGCCACACTGGCTGCAAAGTAAATCCATTGCTTGGCTAGCTTCTACCTCAAGCTCACGATCCTGCTTTGGATCTTTGGGCTCCTGTGAAATTGCATGCTCCGAGGACGTTTCTATTGAAATTTTGTATCCCCCAAAAACATTGTCTTTCGAATTTTCTGCCATTTTATCCAGCCAGTACAGAAATCTGAGAATCTGATCTCCCGACAAATTCTCGGTGACCAACCGAATATCGTAACGCCCAAAGGTATATGTCGTTTTGTAGAAAATATTCTGTGTTTTCAAGATGTTTTCAAAGGATTCCCAAACCTTATAGGACTGAATGCTCAACTGAATTGACAGGAATGCCTGTTCTTTCCACTGGAGGCACTGCCCCTGATCTAGCTTCTGAAAAGCCGTCTTAAGGAACTCCTTCCGGAAGCCGCAAATCGTAAACGAATCCCTCAAAATATCTAGTTCTGCCTCCCGGACCACAGCTATATCCCACATAATTCTGTTACATTGGTCATAGGTTACATTCTTGGTAAACAAAACCAGATCACAGAAATCCAAAGAATAATATAATGCCCAGGAGGCATTGGATGCATATCTTTCAATGATAGGTTTAATCTTCTCTTGGAGCGTATCGATGTTAGGGACAATACTATTTGTTAGCTGAAGAAAAGAAATATATAAAACATCTCCTGGTGCATGCCAAAAATCATTTTTTCTTCCTAACAGCGTCATGTTTTGGGCCATATGGACGTCAGAAACTCTTGTCCTGCGCTGTTCTTTACGAAGACTCTCCATTGTGAGGTAAACGCGTTGGATTGGCTGCTCAAGCTCCGATTTGCCCTCTTCGATATGAATAAAGTGGTGACTGCTATAAGAAATATAATCTTCCCCAGCAACGGAACTCTCTTCCTCTGCACCAAAAAGCGGAGTTGTTTGGGGAAAATTCCATCGTTCCAGTGTCAAACACCTCACATCGACTGATGAGTTTTTCAAATTATTTTCTTCCACGATTTCTTCTCCTCATCTAATTCTTCGTCCTAAAAAGAAAGACACAACCATCTACAGATCCCCCTTGAGGACAAGCTGCAAACCGATTGTGCCTTCTTTATACATATATCTTGGAGAACAGCTCACCACGCTGACATATTCCGCATTTTTTTAACCAGCGCCATGGCCTGCTCGTATTGTTCTTTTGTCAGGCAGCCCTTGCCGCCAAAACTAGTCTCAGTTCGATCAATCCTTGCATCTTTTTCATATAAGGTAATCTCTTCACTCAGACGCTCATTTTGGGCATCAATTCGTGCCTGTATTGCTTTATAAATCATTTTAATCACACCTTTATATACTCATAATTAGAGAGAACGCCATGGCGAGCTTGTTTCAAGTTTTAATAGTGCATTATATTTTAACACATATCAGTTACATTGTCAACCCCTTTTTTTGATTTTTCACATCATTCCCCGTGGATAAACCATGCCGCTCACAGCAGACTCGATTCCATCAAAAAAGATCCACCATTCCGTCTTCAGACTTTACTACTCCTAAAATAGTAGTACCGGGATATCGCTCCTCTCGAATCCATTCTATATACGTCTTTGTGGAATTATACCGGGAGCCCCTTGAATTATTTCCGCGATGTCTGACAACGCCGTCTAAAATCACTCCAAAAGCGTGGCACATTCCATTAAAATCCAGAAAAATCGCCCCGTCTACGGCCGCGAACTGTTTCAAAGCTGATTTGTTTGAAAGCTGCCCCTCCTGAATCAAAGAGACCGACGAGTTCAGGCAAACCCCTCGACCGTTTAATCCGAGGCGAGATGCTTCTCCTTCGATCACCGTCTCTTCTCCAATGATCAAAATTGCTCCATGTTTGCATTCCTGAATCCCGCCAAGGATACATTGAACCATGTTCCTCTTGGTTTCTTGGATATTTAGGTTAAGCAACTTGGTTTTATAGATCTTTTCCAAGTTTAAAACCGGCAATGTAAAAATGCCCTTTGTATATCTTACGCGTGTTCCATCTTCTCCGTCGGAATCAGGCACAGCAAAATACCACTCTGCACATTTTTTAAATTCAAAGCGGGGCAACTCGTCGGCTGTCTCTGCAGAAATTATTCCTAAAGTCTTATAAGCTTTATCTTTTTCATCTTTCCAGACCGCTAAAGCGCCATCGCCACAAGTACGAAGCTGTTTGCGAAGGGCTCGCAAATTAGACTGTTCCATCACTACGCTATTCGAAGGGCCAAATTCTATCACAGACTTATTATTAACCCACGCTAGAGAAGGCACGATCGCAATTCTTTCTTTCTGAGGACTTTCACTTTCATATTCCTCTGTGCTGAGAGCAGTTATCAGCTCCACACTCAACCCCACTGTATAGCAGTTCAGTCTCTGAAAAATTCGCTCAGTATATTTTTGAGTAATTTTAGCAATACAGAATGCTTGTTCATTTGCCTTCAAATCTTTTCCAAAAAGCTGTTTGTGATTTCTCACAAACATGCGGAAGCTATCGCGAAATACCTGAAGAATAAACTGAGTACAGGGATATTCTCTGAACAGAGCGACCTCTGAGGAATTCTGATCAGGTGACAGGACATAGCTCTGAATATCATCAGCCAGCAAACTTAAATCTTGAGCAGAAATGATCGACAAACATTTATGTAGTAGAGTAATAAAAGGCTCCTTGTTATAATCATATTCTTTCGCATCAGAACATTCCACGGAATTCTCACAAGATAAAACAGCCATATCCGTCAAAACCTCCCAACACCTCTCTGTGAGGTTATTATACTACCGTCCTTTAAAAAATACAATATTCCTATCAACCTATTTTCAATGATTTCTGCTTTCATATACAGAACACGGTGTGTAATCCGCATCATCGCCCATTATCTATTATGAGCAAAAATCGTAAACAGGCCTCATTTGCCCAAAGGGCCGTATTTCCTATCAACATGCTCTGTTGAATATAACAAAAAGCGCTAAAAACGGCAGCGGATAAATAGAAGTGCCCCTATGATTAACATATAACCATCAAACTGCTTTTTCATCTTTCTCTGGGGTGTATTCCCATACAATCAACTTTTTTCAACTTTCGAAAACGCAACAAAATCATCAACATCCATGTCATTCAATTATTTTTACGCTCCTACCATCTTATTCTCTTTTATTAAATTCGGAGTTACGCTTTCTTTTGCCTTAATTATCTTCTTATTAGAAAGACACCTCCTATTCCAAATTGATGCGGTAGGCCCCTTTGTGCCCCAGCTATGGAGCCCTTAGGTGTGTCATCATCATTAAGTTCAATCGCCACATGGTTGACAGCACTACTCACCGCATTGCGTACGCAAGGTATACGACTTGAGACTCTAAAGCTCTACTGAAATATGTACCAAAGTGAAAGCGGCAGGGCTTGATCCATATTACTTGTCCGAGTTTGAAATAATATTGTAATAATAGCGTATGTATGGGCGGCATTTCCGCCCTTTTTGATTGCTGTTATACGTCCTCGTAGCCGTCGCTGGTCTGGTATGCCTTCCGGTCAGCTTCCTCGTCCTGCGCTGCATCCGGTTCGGGTTCGCCGTCGGGAAGAACGATTTCTTCTTCATCTTCCCGGTAGTCGGCATCCGGGTCCACGCTTTCCTTGGCCGCCTGTTCCTTCTTCTTTTTCTGAATGAAGAAGTAGAACCCGCCGCCAGCAGCCAGACCAACCAGGGCGATCACGCCCAGAAATTTGCTGGCAATGCCGGTGATATCAAAGTCTTTTTCCTCGGCTTCGGCCTCCGCTTCAGCTTCTTCGGCTGCCTTTTTAGCTTCTTCCTCGGCCTGCTGCTTTTCCAGCTCCGCCTGAATTGCCGCTTCCTTTTCGGCATTGTAGGCATCCGCCTGTTCTTCTTCCATCAGGGCCAGCAGGTCCGCCTCGTCCACCAGATTCATGAAGTGGACGGTCTGGTCCCCGTCAGCGGCCCGGTCGATCACCAGGTAAAAATAGGCCCCGGACTTGCTCACCATCGTAATGAACTGCTGCCCAGAGCCATCCGAATAGGTGGTGTGGTAGTCATCCACCAGGGACAGGTTGCCCTCCGGCGTCAGGGGACCGGATACTTCTTCCTGCACCGTCACCGGGGCTTCTTCCGCAGGCTCCGCAGCAGGAACCGTGACGGGAGTCGGGGCCGGATCGGGGGCGGGTTCCGTTTCAGTCCCATAGGCAAAAGCCGGGGCGGCCAGACTGCCCATCAGCAGCACCATCGACGCCAGGGCGCAGCAGAACTTATTCCATGCTTTCATCCATGTCCTCCTTGTTGTCAAAAGTTACCCCAGCGGCAGCCAGGGCCGCAGGGTTCGGTACTGCATTGGCTGCCTGCTTCAAGAGCATGGCCAGCTGCTCCGGCGTGACGTTGGCGGTGCGCACCATCTCGGCCACCTCCACTTTCTCAGCCTCTGCAATCCGGCGTTCCAGCAGCTCAATGCGGTTATTCAGCTGAATGCGGCGCTCCTTGGCTTTTGCCAGGTCTGCCCGCATCTTATCAAGTTTTTCGCTCATATTGCCTCCTTGTTTGTTATTTCGGGATTCTACCGAATCCCAGCAGGTGACCATCCCAGTAACTGGAATGGATGTTGGAATACTTGATGGGGTCGCCGGCAGAGATCATCATGCCGTCCCCCACATAAATGCCCACATGGCTCGCGCCGGGGGTGTCATAGGTGCCCTCGAAAAACACCAGGTCGCCGGGTTTTGCCTCTGCCTCAGAGATTTTCGTGGCCTGCTGCCACAGGCCGTTGGCTGTGGTGCGGCCCACGTCCCAGCCGGATTCATTGAGCACCCAACAGACATAGCCGGAACAGTCAAAGCCGGTTTCCGGGGTGGAACCGCCCCAGACATAGGGGGTGCCCAGGTATTTCTCGGCTTCTTGCAGCATGGCGGCAAATTCCGGGTCCGTCAGGGCCTCGGCGGGCACCTGGTAGTCGATGCCAGCCTCCCCGGAACCATCTGAGCTGCCCCAGGACAGACTTCCGTTGAACAGATAGGGCCGGCCACCCTTGGTGTCCTGGAGAATCTCATACCGCTTCCATTGGTCATCGTCCAGTTCTTCCCGGATGACCGTTTCCAGCCCCCGGTTTTCCAGCTCTACATGGAGAATCAGGTACACATAAGGTTCCAGCGTGGTCGTAAAATAAGGCGGCACCGGGCTTGGAATGACAACCACCCTATAACGGATTTGCAGTTCAACCCAGGTTTTCAGCTTGTACTGCTTTTCAAAGGTATCCTTCAAGGTTCTCTGCACTTCGCTCCGGGTGTAGTCATCGTGCAGGGTTGTCAGGTAGGAAGTCAGCTCCCAGGGGTCATGCTCAATCGGATCAAGGTCGTACTGGTACTCGTCCATGCCGGGATGGGTGATCTCCATCATGTCGATTTCCAGCTGCAGCTGCTGTTCCAGCTGCTTGTAGTCCTCCTCTGCCCCCCGGATGTCCTCATCTTCTGCGGTATAGGTGGTTTGACCCATCACATGGGTGGTGCCCCCGAACAGGATGGAGCACGACGAGAACGCCGACAACATAAGGAGCAGCAGCATCGCCAGCACACCTCCGATCACCAGCAAATGTGCATGGCTCTTTGCAAAGGCGGCTGCACCCTTGGCCACGCCGCCTACTACCTCTTTGCCCTTCGTGACTACACCGTTCACACCTGATTTCACTTTTGTCGTACCAGATGCGGCTGCTTTCTGGCTTCCGGCAGCTTTGCCGGCCTGGGCAGCCTGCGCTGCGGTTCGCGCCTGCTGCTGGTATGCCTGACGCTGTTTGGCCTTGGAAATGGGGTTGGAGCCGGCTTCGCCAGCCTTTTCTGCCGGCTGCTTTCCGGCGGCAGCCTTCTGCTTTGCGGCTTTGCTCTCCAGCTTTTTCTTCCGCTTCTTCAGCTTTTTGGCATACCGGGAATCGGATACCCGTCCGGCCAGCTCGGCCCCCTTTTCGACCTCGTGGGCACTCTTAATGCCCACATTGTCGTCCTCGTACTCCTCGATCTTGCGATGAACCGCCGTCAGGAGGGCCGCCGAAGCGTACATCTCCCGCTTCTGTTCCTTGGTCATCCGGGAGGCTTCATCCACCGTGATGTCTGCCTTGCCAAACCGCAGCTGTTCTGCCCGCTCTTTGGCTTTCTGTGCATCGCTTTTCAGCTTCCGGGGCTTACGCTTTTTCTCTCCGCCCCGGCTTCCGGGAGGGGCGCGGCCTTTGGTTTGACTGCCCTCATCCACGAAGTTCAGCCGGGAAGGCTTGGACTTGTCCTGCCGCTGCTGTACTTTACCCATTCTGCGGTGCAACCTCCCCCAGCTTGGTGGTCATAATCCGGTAGAGTTCCAGATCCTGCGGGAAGCGATCCACAAAGGGCAGAATTACATTGCCAAAGAAAAGCAGCCCTTCGCCCTCGCCCGAGTGCGTCACATAGGACAGCTGGTGGGGCGAGATGTTGAGCTGCTTGGCGAGAATCTGCCGGTCGCCTGCGGCCTGGTTTAGCATGATAATCATGTCGCTGTTCTCGAAGATGTTTTCGACTTCACGCGAAGCAAGGAGGTCTTTGACGTTTTGGGTCAGCCCTGTCGGAATACCGCCCCACTTCCGGAACCGCTTCCAGATTTCCACCGAGTAAGCGGCGGTCTGCTCTTCTTTTAAGAGAAGGTGCATCTCGTCCATATAATACCGGGTGGATTTTTTCAGATTTCGGTTGGCGGTCACGCGGCCCCATACTTGGTCCTGAATCACCAGCATCCCGATCTTCTTCATCTGCTTGCCCAGTTCCTTGATGTCATAGCAGACCAGCCGGTTTTCCACATTCACATTGGTTCGATGATTGAACAGATTCAGGCTGCCCTTGACGTAGATTTCAAGGGCGGTGGCAACATGGTGGGCTTCCTTTTCCTCCTGCTGAAGCAGGGCGTTGTACAGGTCCTCCAGAAGCGGCATATTCTCAGGCCGGGGATCGTTGAAATAGCGGTTGTAGATCTGGTGGACGCAGCGGTCGATGACCGTTTTCTCCACCGGCTGCAAGCCCTCCTTGCCGCCCACCACCAGCTCGCACAAAGAGAGGATGAAGTCTGCTTTCAGGGCAATGGGGTTATCTTCCTCCGAGTAGTTGGCGTTGATGTCCATAGGGTTGACATACTGGTCGCTGTTGGGAGAAATTTTAATAACCTGACCTTTCAGGCGATTTACCAGCGGAGAGTATTCTCCTTCGGGATCGTTCACGATGATATCATCATCTGTTACCAGAAAGGCGTTTGCGATTTCCCGCTTGGCGCTGAAGGATTTGCCGGAACCGGGAGTACCCAGAATCAGGCCATTGGGGTTCTTGAGCTTCTTCCGGTCCACCATGATGAGGTTCTGGGACAGGGCGTTCAGGCCATAATAGAGGGACTCTTTACCGCTCTGGAACAGTTCCTGGGTGGTGAACGGGATGAAGATGGCGGTGGAACTGGTGGTCAGGCCACGCTGAATCTCAATCTGGTTCTCAGCCAGGGGCAGGCTGGACATGAGGCCCTGCTCCTGCTGATAGTCCAGCCGGCAGAGATTGCAGTTGTGCTTCTGGGCGATGCTGGATGCCTGGAAGATGTTGGTTTCCAGTTCCTGCTCGGTGCGGCCCGTGTTCAGGATCAGGAACGTGACCAGGAACATACGCTCGTTCTGGCTCTGCAGCTCCTTCAGGAGAGCTTTTGCATCCCGGCCATAAGTGGCCAAATCCGACGGAATTATGTCCATATCATATCCGGCGCGGACTGCTTTTTTCTGTTCCTCGATCTTCGATCTATCGAGTTCGGTGATGGTGCGCTTGACCGTCTTGATGGCCTTGTTCTGATCCACGGACTGGATGTGCATGGTCACAATCTGGCTGGAATCCATCTCCAGAAAGTCCTTCAGGAGCTGGTCGCTGAGGTCAGAGGCCGTGATGGAGAGAAAACTCATGGCCCCATACAGCCCGCCCATCTGGAAGCAGCGGCTGTTCTTGAAAGCGAACACGGTGGGAGCGATGGCATCTTTCACCGAGAGGCCGCTCCGGGTGAAGGTGTTCCAGTCAAACTCAAACTTTTCCCCGCCGTCCATGTGGAAGATGTGGTGCATCAGCTTGAGCCGTTCCTTGCCGTTGAGGGGCTTTGCAGTCACGCCCAGCCGGTGGAAGTTGTTGAGCAGGTCATTCTGGACGTGTTCCAGCCTGGGCTTGGCCAGCTTCATGCTGTCAGCCTCGATGCCGAAGGTAATGAACTTGGTCTTGGTCAAGCCGTTGTTGCCTTTGGCCAGCTGCTGACGCAGCATCTGGCTGTACTCGGCCCGCACGTCATCAAAGCCGTCCTGCTGGAACGGGATACGGATACTGCGCTCGAAGTCGGCGGCGTCGGTGGCGACGTTCACAAAAGACAGCTCAAAATGGATAGAGCTGTCAAAAAAGTTGAGGAAGGAGCACCATTCTTCAAAAATGGCCGTCTTGTCCTCCTGCTGGGCCAGCTGGTAGTTGATGTCCTGAAACTGGATGGTGCGGGTGTAGTAGTTGGAGCGCACCCGACAGGTCCCGTCCTCAAACATCCGCTGGAACGGGATGGACTGCTGGGCCGTCCTGGGCGGCCCAGTCGGCTTGCGCTTGTGGATCGCCGCCTGAATCTGCTTGTTCTGCTGGGGCGTCAGAGTATTAGCCTTTTTCTTTCGAGGAAAGGGAAACAATCGCATCGACCTCCTGTTCCAGCTCCGCCTGCTGCTGGAGCAGGGCGAAGTAGTTTGCGGTGCGGTAAGGCCGCACCTTGGGACGGATAAAACGTGCCTGGATATAGTGGTTCAGAAACTTCTCCAGGGGCTGGCCATTTTTTTCATACATGGCCAAAAAGAACAGCGGCAGCATCAGGATCATCATGCCGAGGGTGGCGAGGGTATTGCCGCCGTATTCCCGGAGCAAAAAGAAAGACGGTACTCCGATGAGCACCGCCGTTCCAAAGCAGATAACCTGCCGCTTGGTGAGATTCATGAAAACCTTGGATTTGACCCGTGTGAGGTCACGGGGAACCGAAATATAAGCTGCCATAATAAAACTCCTTTCTTTAGTGCGCGTTCAGGACGCTTTTGGCAATCGAGCTGGTCTTGAACAGGGTGAAACAGAGTAAAACCGTGTAGCCGACAATGCCCCAAATAGAGGCAATCGCATCGTCAGAGACAGCAACCGACTGGATGAGCACAGCATAAATGCCCACACAGATCAGGATGAGGAAGCCCTGAAAGCCCAGGGCAAAGAGGCTGCGCAGGTAGTTCTGGCCCATCTGGCTCTGTTCATGGCTACCGAAGGTGGAAAACGGGATGGGTGCCAGACTGACTGCCATATAAATTTCGATCATACGGCCATAGACAATGACGAAAATCACGATGGACAGGATGCGCAGGGTGATCCCGATAAAAAAGGACTGCAAAAACAGTCCAAACAGCGGCCCCACATCCATCTCCATCAGGCTGGCTTCCAGGTTCGCCAGTCCAGCCTCATTGACTGCCGTGTTTCCTGCGACGATGCCGCTGGATTCAGCGATGACTCCCTGCGCCAGATCAAAAACACCCATGACGATGTCAAAGGTGTTGGAGATCAGGTAGACGGCGCAGCCGGTCTTGATGATCCATTTGGTAATCAGGGCAGGCTCAAAGCTGGCCAGGTTGTTGTGCTCGGTGACCATTTGAACCAGCTCATAGCAGGCCACCAGGGTCAGGAAAACACCTGCAATGGGAAGAATTGCAGAATTGGATACCCCGCGGATCATCTCGAACACACGGGGTTCAAAGTCCGCAGGACTTGTGCCCACTTGCGTGGCAATCTCTCCCACCTGCTCGTTCACCGAATCGAACAGGCCAGAGAGATTGGACATGATTGCGCCGGCCAAAATACCTTTGATCCAGTCCGCAATCGCGTTGAGTACGGTTTCCAAAGGGTGTCACCTCCCCTTAGAAGAAATGGTTGATAAGGGTCTTGAGCATATTCAGCAGGAAGATAATGTTGGTGAGAATTTCCATAGCGTTCGTCCTTTCTTTTATAATAAGGTAAGATGGGAGCCGTATCGCAATCGCCCGGGGCATCTGTTTCTTGGATACCGCTTGCCGCGGCGTGGCTGATGCTGGGTCGAAAGGCAGCACGGCCTGCTCCAGATAGGAGCGATGTAAATGGGCGGAAGCCCGCCCAAGCCGGATTTAGACTGCCCGGAAACAGTTGTTCGGACTCAGCCGAACAGACCACTCAGCAGCGGGATCAGGGTAGTGCCGATCAGAGCGACACCGCCGCCGGCCATCAGCTGCTTCATCCCCTGGCTCTTTGCGCCGGGGTTATCGTTGCCATAGCCTTCCAGCAGGTTGATGACACCCCAAACACCGAGACCGGCACCCAGAGCGATGACCAGAGTCTGAAGCACTTCGACAGCAGAGTTAAAGAAATCCATAGTCATTTCCTCCTGAGAAAAAGAGCTTGCGGCCGGTCGGCACACACCTGAAACCATTATTCTTTTGGCTGCAAACCGCAGCAGGGTTGATTTGCTGGTGTGCCTGGGGCCTGGAAAAGAAAAATCCTCCCGGATTGGGAGGATTTAAGGATGTACCGCTCTCATAAAGGAAAAGATTATGTAAACTCCCCCTTAGTTGGGGGAGCTTTTTCATTCTTCGTCTGCCTCTACTACATCGTAGGTATCCGAAGGTTTGAGTTTCAGTCGATGATCGAGAAACTTCTCAATATCGAACATATTTTTCTTGTCGTAGTCGCCGGTCAGCTTGTAATTGGGGTGTTGGGTCAGGTCATACTTGTTGGACAAAAAGGGCCGGACGCCGCGCAGCTGCAGGATACACTTGCCGCCATCCATAACAG
>OESA01000351.1_pt1 | contig 12820 bp, 12 predicted proteins | sample 1540101 | NCBI WGS metagenome assembly OESA01 (sample SAMEA3891891, study PRJEB23780) | metagenome | biome: terrestrial biome; feature: animal house; material: Caecal content | place: Italy | collected 2015-05-05 | reverse complement strand
TACTTAATAGTGTCCCATGATCCTGCACAGGTTTTTCCCACATAGGCTTCTCCTATGGCCTGACATTCCCAGATGGGAATAACCCATGCAGGGATTTCCTATGGTCTGATGTATCCAGATTGTAAAACCTGTATGGCATATTTTCATATCTGCTCATTCATTTTCCTTCCCCAAAGGTACTTCACGGACAATATATTCCGTATCCCCATAACAGCCGTCACAATACCTGATCCTGTGTCTCTCCACATATCCATGATGTTCTAATTCTTTTATCGCTGATCTTACAGAATCAATCCCATCCCTGCTTAAAGATGCCAGCCCCTTCATGTTATAATTCCAGTCGTCCGGCAAACTCAGCATCAGAGAAAGAAGACCTTTTGCTTTTAAGGAGAGTTTCTTATTCTTGAAATGATGATTGCTCATAACCGTAAAATCCTTTGTCTTCTCTACGCGAAATACAGTCATACGTTTCCCCTCCCTTCCCTTCAAGGTAGGGTCAAATCTACCATCTTTTTTTATTGTAAAAGTTATGTTTTACCTTGATTTTTCGGAGGTTTGCAAATTAAAAGAGCATTGACCTCCCTTTTCGTGTATAATGTCATCGACCAAAACAACCTTATACGAAAGGAGCCAATGCTCATGGACATTATACTTTATCTTCTCACCATCATTCAATACCTTTATCAGATGAATTGCTGGTTATTAAATTTTATCTGCAGATACATCCCACTCAAACAGTGGGCTTTTGATGATTCCCATTCCCCGAAATACCAGAAATACAAGATTGATGAACTCCCTTTGATCACCGATTTCCGTCAGGACTGGACTTATAAGGAACTGATCCCTTACTTTGAAAAACGTTACAAAAAGAAGATCCGTCCCATCAAACGGCGGTCCGAATGTGACATCCCCGATGACTGTTCCTGTCCCCGTTGTCAGGCTCCAAAGCAATATCTTTACAAGAACAACGGCTGCAAGGGACAGCTCTCCTGTAAGATCTGTGACGCGAAGTTCTCCCAGCAGGATAACCGCTTCTCTACGATAAAGCTGCGCTGCCCTCACTGCGGGAATACTCTCGTCCCCAAAAAGGACCGGAAGTTTTTTGTCCTGCATAAGTGTGTGAACCCGAAATGCCCTTACTATCTCCACAACCTTAAAAAAGTGGAGCCAGAACATCTCAATGAGGCTTATGGAAAGAATAAATACAAGCTCCATTACATCTACCGTGAATTCACCGTAGATTTCTTCCGCATGGATTTAAACTCCCTTCCGAAAAACGCCTCTTCCCTGAAGTTCAGCCGGCATAACGCCCATGTCATGGGGCTCTGCCTGACTTTCCATGTCAACCTTGGTCTCTCCCTGCGCAAGACCTCTGAGGCTCTCAAAGACCTTTACAACATCCGGATTTCCCACCAGCAGGTTGCCAACTACGCCAGGACTGCCGCCCTCGTCATCAAACCTTTCGTTGCCAACTACGATTACAAAACCAGATCCACCTTTGTTGCCGACGAAACCTATATCAAAGTCCGCGGGATCAAAGGATACATCTGGTTCATCATGGATGCGGTATCCCGTTCCATCCTTGGCTATCAGGTCTCTGACAACCGCAGTGTCGGTCCCTGCATCCTTGCCATGCGCATGGCTTTCCGTAAGTTGAAGCAGCTTCCGGAAAACTTCCGCTTTATCGCCGATGGATACAGCGCCTATCCACTTGCGGCACAGCAGTTCTTCCACCAATTCGGTGAGAAGTTCCGTTTTGATATCACTCAGGTCATCGGGCTTACGAACGAGGACGAAGTCTCCAAAGAGTTCCGGCCTTTCAAACAGATGATCGAGCGTCTCAACCGTACGTTTAAAGCCTCCTACCGCATAACCTGCGGCTATGACAACTATGAGGGTGCCAACTACAATGTCGCCCTCTGGGTCGCCTATTATAACTTCCTCAGACCGCATCAGCACAACAACTACCGTGTCCTCAATAAAGTAGAGCATCTGGAAAATGCCGACAACATGCCGGGCAAGTGGCAACTGCTCATCTTCCTGGGCCAACAGACGATCCTGCAGATGCAGAAGACTCAAGCAGGAGGAGAAGTCTGTTCCTAGATTCAGAGCCGGAGATAACAACTCAGCCATCCCGGAGGGATTTACCCTTGATGGCACACAAAAGCAATGCTACAATGCTGTGACCCAGACGGAGAAACCAGCCTGTTCCTGAGTTCTTCGCCGTCGATAAGGTGTTCAGAGCATTGCTTTTGTGTGCTGTCAAGGGTGGCGTAAGCTGCCATCAAACATCATATCTGCGATTTTCAAGGTTCAATCTGAGCCTATTTCTTAGGCTCCATTTTTTCATAACTCATTTGACACTACCTTGACAGGTAAAGTAAATAGCTGTATAATAAACATACATTATGGATTTAAATCTGCAGAGAGAGGGGCGTGCACAGGGTGGATAATGCTGCTAAAAAGGAATATCAGTTTGTTGGTGAATTCTCGGATGAGGCTAAGAAGGATTTTCTTAAGTTTTTGGACGAGTTGCATGAGAAAGAACACAATTGTGGAGTTGTATCCCATACAAACCATTCTAACCACAACAACTGGTAAAATTTAATTGAAAACGTATGAAGTCGTTGTAATAGTCCAATTATCATGTAAGCTGAAGAGCTTCTTGTGGATTTATTTCAACGGCTTTTTCCTTAAATCTAGATTCTATGTGGGAAAAGCTAAGTTTCTTTTTTGGGATAATTCAGATATGAAATTAGAGAGGGGAATAGCATGGAAATATTAGTAAACAATGCGTATGCAAATAACCTTAAAAATATTGATGCAAGGTTGCCAATTGGTAAAGTGATAGGCATTGCTGGTGTATCTGGATCGGGAAAGAGTACACTTGTTAAGGATGTAATTTCAGCATATGGTGCCCAGAACTATGCCCTTTCGCTTCCGATATCTGAAAGAGGATTCATTGCAAGTAATACAGTTGTGCCAGTAGATTCCATTGATAATCTTCCTGCCACATTGATGATAGATGTTGTGAATAGTGTGAATAATCCAAATTCTACATTGTCAACAATTACAGGTATCCATTCATTGCTTAGAAAATTATATTTTTTTTATGGAGATTATCACTGCCCAACTTGCAATAATGAAGTTGAAAATAACGTATTTGACATCATTTCACGCATACCACATTCTGCTTTTGCTGAGGTAAAGTGTGATGCTCGTTATAATGAAAGGGTAAATGCGATTAAAGAGAATTTTATCATTCAAAAAACTGAGTATTATGATAAAGATAATAAGCGTCAAACAAAAAAGGTTGTAGATGGATATGTTCGGCTGTTTTTTAAGGTTGAACCTAATAAACTTGGTACAGCTGCTCAAACATTAAAAAGTTGCGCAAATATGTCGCTGCGGATAATGCTTTCGGAGAATAACTCTATAGTTGATACACGAATTCATACTATATGTGAGCATTGTCATACTGTTCTTTCGAAGAAAAGTATGGGACTATTTTCATTCAACGTTTCAGCACAAGATGGTGGTGGGGCATGTACACGTTGTTCTGGGTCTGGGCGAGTTTTGACTTGTAATGTTCAGTCTTTCGTTTGCTGGGATGTACCAATGAATAGCGGAGGTATACCGACAATAACTGATAAAGGAATTCAGTATACAACTGTTACAGAGAAATTCTTGGATGCTGTTGCTTTAAAATATGGCTTTTCTTGGAATAGCACATTTGGAGAACTGAATGAACTACAGCAGAATATCATATTGGATGGTTCTGAAGAGTTGATTACATTTACTGATCGCCGTGGAGCCAACGGAGGAAGGAAGTCAGAACGATTTTTAGGTTTTAGAGCATACACAGTGGAGAGTTACCGAACAGGAAAAGGAACTGCCACGCTCAGTAAGTATGTTCAGGATGAAGTCTGTCCTGAGTGTAAAGGTAATCGTTTAGACGGGACAACTGAGTATATTACCTACCGTGGAACAACTTTAAGGCAATTGTTATCATTGAATCTTCGTGAACTTGGAGAGAAAGTTAATTCATGGATTGCAGAGGCAGCACCTAACGAAAGAGTCATACTTGAGCAGATAAAAGCAAGGGTTAGTGTATATGAGGATGTAGGTTGTGACTATCTTGAGTTGAACAGACAGTCAACAACACTAAGTGGTGGAGAACTCCAACGTTTAAGATTGTGTTCATACCTTTCTAGTAATGTTACAAATACTTGTATTCTGTTGGATGAACCTACTACTGGGTTACATCAAAAGGATATTGAGAAACTAGTGGCATTACTACACAGACTTAAAACAATGAACCATACAGTAATACTCATTGAACACAATAAACAAATATTAGCTACATGTGATTATATCTTGGAGTTAGGACCTGGTGGAGGAACTGAGGGGGGTGAAATACTGATTGGTGATTGGCTGGAAGGTACCGATACGGATTGTAAGAAATTTGATGTATTGAGTAATATCACTACAAACAATAATCCAGCGGTTATAATTCCTCCAGATTCCAAAACAAAAATCATTCGTATGGATGATTTTTCGGCATTGTATATAAAGCACCAATCAGTAGCATTTCCAATGAATAATTTGATTGCTGTTTGTGGTGTATCTGGTAGCGGAAAATCTACTTTTGTTAACCACTGTTTAATGCCATACCTCAACGACAATGGCAAGAAACTTGGGATAAAACATATTGAGAACCTTGGGCAAAAAAATGCTACAAGAACTGCAATATCTAATGTTGGTAGTTTACTTGGAATTAATGACAAGATTGCACAGCTTTATGCTAAAGCGAGTGGAATTCGCAAAGGAAACTTTATGATTAATTCTAACGAAGGAAAGTGCCCAGTGTGCGGTGGAAAAGGCCGCATTCCAATAGAAGAAGGTGTGGTTGAGACTTGTCCTAATTGCGAGGGCAGAATGTTTAGCAAAGAAGTTCTACAGAACAAGTATCAAGGATTAAACATATTGGAGTTTTTGCAAACTTCTTTGAAAGAAATAATTCCTTTGGTGCAGGATGACAAAAAACTGAGCAAGCTATTCAGCCTATGTGAACAAATAGGAGTCGGCTATCTTTCTTTGTCCAGATCCTCAAAGACATTGTCCAAAGGTGAAATTCAGAGAATTAAGCTTGTTAATGTCCTCTCTAATGCTGAGAAGGATAACATATATATCCTCGATGAGCCATCAAAAGGATTACATCCATTTGACATTGAAAAATTACTGAGTATCATTTCTGAAATCATCAAAAGCGGGAATACAGTAATTGCTGTTGAGCACAATGTTGATTTCATTTCTCGTTGTAATTATGCCATTGAATTTGGACCTTCATCTGGGAAAAATGGAGGAAGGGTTGTATTTTCTGGTAATGTAAATAGCCTTAAATGTGCAGACACACCTACAGGTAGAGCATTACAGGGAAGAGAAATTCAGATTGAGCATAATAAGGATTTCAACTTAGATACAATTGATGGAAATGTTGACATACAGATTCCTAACAATATTACCATTGAGAAGAATGTTATTAACTATGTTAGTGTTCGACCAATTGATATGGATAAACTCTTCGCTTATACAAATGGAGAGTACCTGAAGGCGGCATTGCCTGCAAATACATTTTTTTTGAAACAGCAAAATGATGCTAATCAACTCATTGGATGCAAGACCCCTGTTATTCGACCAGTGGGAATCGGTAATGTTTCATTTGGTAAAAAGGCGCGTATTGTTGATGCACTAGGACTTCATGCTCTCATTTCAAGATACTTTATGCCTATATCATTAAGACCTGTGATTGGTAAGCGATTTGTACCGGATGCATTTTCTCCTTCAAGCTCATTGGGAAAATGTTCTATATGTAAAGGAACTGGAGAACTTGAGCAGTTTGATTTTTCTTTAGCTTTCTCAAATGGAACGATTCATTTGTCAGTTGAAGAATTGCTAAGAAAGAGGACAAATTATACCATTGCGAAGAAGCATCTAAAAAAGGATTACGGATTAGATATTTTCAGACCATTGGGAAATTTAACAGAAGAAGAAAAAACAGTGCTCCTATTTGGAGATAGGCAACGAAAGTTCTATGATAAAAGTAAAGAGTACTATTGGGAGGGTTTGAATAGGCTTGTAATGAAAGAATTGCGTTACATGGAAGACAAAACACTGGCAGAGAAAATTCGTAAAAGTAAATGTGTTTCTCCTTGCATGGCCTGCAATGGAGCACTCCTGAGTAAAACATACAGGAACCTGGATCGCTCTGCTGTAGGATACAAGCAGTTTATGCGTTGTTCATTTATTGATTTACTCAAAGATATAAAGAATGATATTTCAGCAAATCATCAGTTGATTAGAGCATTCGAAGTGGTTGTGACTCTTGGACTTGGAAATCATAACTGTTTTACCAAGATGTCCAATTTGAGTAAAGAAGAACAATCCTTAATTCAGCTTGCAGCTTATTTGATTCATCCTATATTTGATTCTATTATTGCTATTGATGGTAGTATAATTAGCTCTTGTGCATCAGTTGAAGTCGTATTGAAGAAAATGACTCAAAATTGTACAGTAATAATTAATAAAGGTAGGGAATAATACCATATGGGTTATTTATTAAATCACAAGGAAGTTGAATCGCATATTGTAATGGGATATAAATGCAATCATTACTGCCGACATTGCGTTGTGCAAGTGAAGCGCACTCGTGCTGATGAAGAGAATGCAAGTGATTTGTCCAAAGACGAGGCGCTTAAGGCAATTCAGACAGCGATAAATAATGGTGCGACTAAAATTGTATTTACTGGTGGTGAGCCAACGTTGAGAGAGGACTTGACTGATCTCATAATATATACGTTGAATAGTGGGTGTAATGTGCAGGTTCAGACCAATGGTTCGAGGCCTGAAAAGATAAAAGAAATTTGTAGACGTTGTGACAAGCATTTAGATATGCTTGAGTTCATGATTCCACTTCATAGCGCAAATGCTGATAAACATGATTTTATTTGCAGAAGCAATAACGGTTTCAGTCAGGCAATTGAGAGCTTGAAAGTGCTTTCGCGTGCTGGAGTCCGGATAATAGGTAAAATCGTACTCACAAAATTTACGGATAGTTTAACTGATATTTGTAGAGTTTATGAAGATATTGGTGCTTCAAGTATTATTATTGCTTACCCGCATTGTGTTAGTTTTCCTGTAGATGTTATTAGGGAAGTGGATTTAGAGAAAGAGGATACGAAAAGAATTTTTTGCGAATTCTTCAAGAATGAATATTGTATGCCAATTATTCTTCAAGCATTTCCAAGATGTTTCGTGGGAGAACAGACTAAGGCCGTTATTCAAGAGGAACAAGAGGATTTTTTGGCATTGGAAATAGTTGAGCATCAATTCAGGACGAAGGAAGGTAAGCAGTGGCATACATTCAGAAAGCTTGATAAGAGGAAGTTTTCTCATTGTACGTCATGTCAGTACAACAATAACTGCGAAGGAATATGGAAGGATTATCAGAAAGCTTATGGAAATCAGTGATCATGATTTAGTATTAATTCTCAAAAATGCTGGAACAGCATGTAATATCGGATGCAAGTATTGTGCCGAGGCACGGAAGAAACTAGTTAAATTAAGTGAAGATACTATTGTTACCTTTGATGATGTAGACATGCTTATGAAGCAAACTGCTTCTGTGGAAAATGTGACAGTTTTGTTCCATGGAGGAGAACCCCTCTTACTTTCTATTGAATATTACGATAAGATAATCAAGAAATGGCGTCAACAGCGTGACGACGTTTATTTCGGCTTTCAGACAAACGCTACACTGATTGATGATGAATGGCTTGATTTCTTTGAGACAAACAGAGATATTGTAGGTATTTCAATTAGTCTTGATGGAGATGAATCTGCAAACTCTAATCGAAAAGGTAAGGATGGAAAACCCACATATCCGGATGTGATTCGTGCCTTGGAAAAACTGCAGAGCAGAAATCTGACCACAGGAATGATTGCAACATTGACACAGGAGGCGTTGGGACGAGAGCAAGAATTATTTGATATTGTATCTAAATTTAGCAATATCCGGTTTTTGAAGCTCAATCCATGCTATGACATGTGGTCTGATGGAAGCGTTCCTGAATGGGGAATTCTCCCTAATGAGTATGCTCAGTTTGTTATCAATTTTTTTAACATTATGTTTGATAACCACTACTTTGGAAAACTAAATGTGGAACCAAGTCTGAGCATAATTAAGAGTCTTGAGGGAATAGAAAACTCTTTTTGCAATTTTTGTGAAAAAAAATGCAGTCACTTCCTGAGTGTTTATCCTGCTGGTAGAGTGATTGCTTGTGATAACTTTACCTTGGAAGATGGAATGTATCCTAATTTATATGATCAAGACAGTATTGAGGAACTCTTGAAAAAGAAACCGCAGCCATTATTTGATCAACTGGATTCTCTGCTTGCAAAATGTGAAAGTTGTGGGTATCAAAGTATTTGCCATGGAGGATGTTTGGCTGTAAGACGCAGATACTTGCTTTACGGCAAAAATGGAGAAGGTCAGCTATATTGCACCGAAATGCAAAGAGTGATTGAGTTCATTAAAAGTAGAATAGAGGGTGTGCGTAAGTAATATGAATATTTTAGATATAAAACTGACATATAAGTGTAATAATCATTGCTCGCTTTGTTGCCAGGATTATAAGATAAAAAATGATGAAAGCACAGCTATTGTATCAGATATATTTGCGTATATAGAGGGAATGACCATCAATGAAATCCATGATACTAAGGTTGTACTTACTGGAGGAGAACCAACATTACACCCCGATATTCTTCGCATTATTAAAGAATTTACGAATAAAGGATTTGCGGCGATTCAACTCCAAACCAATCTTACTTTAAGATCGTTATCGATAAGTGTGAATGATTTAGTGAAAGCTGGAGTCACAAGCTTTGGAATATCATTGCATGGGTGTAACAGCGAGATGCATGAGAGTTTTACTAGAACAGAGGGATCGTTTATTAACACTGTGAATAATCTTACCAAGTTATCACACCTTGGAATACCGGTGGCGTTAAACTGTGTTATTTCAAAGTATAACTTGAACAGTTTGTCGGAGATAGTCACATTTGTGGCTGAGAATCACTTGGCAAATAGCATTCAGTTTGCTTTTATTCATATTACCGGACGTGCAGACCAGCATCACGAACTGGTTCCAACTATATCTTCGGCAGCTGAAGCGGTTCGGAATGCAATGACTATTGGAAAACAGCTCGGTATTGACGTTAAGAGCGAAGCAATTCCGTTTTGTATGATGAGAGGATTCGAAAGAAATGTAGCGGAGCTTGAACAATTGGACAATATTACTGTTTTGGATAAGATGGGGGCAATGCATTTCTCAGAACATAGAGAGAATTGTCTGAAAACAAAATCAAAAGCATGTGAGCAATGTTTGTTCTATTCTATGTGTGAGGGCCCTTGGGCAGAATATCCGAAACTATTTGGCTGGGAGGAATTTATCCCTGTTCGGAGAGTGAAACCTTATGAATAAATTGGATAATTTGCAATTGATTGGAGAAGGGAGCAATAGTAAAGTTTATTCCTGTTATATGGACGGAAAAGAATGTGCAGTTAAAGTGCCTCATGATGCTGAAAGATTTATAAGCTGTGCATTGCAGGTGGATTCATTAATGACTTGTCAAAATACTAACATATCATTTGTGACGCCACAAGTCATTCGATACGACAAACATGATGACACTTGGGGTGAAATACTTATCATGGAAAGACTTAATAGCATTTATCCAGTCAGCTTTTTGATGAGAAATGGAATGGTAGAACGGGAGCTGATTATAAACTGTGCAGCTAAAGCTATTGCTGAACTGCACAGCTTAGGTATTTCTGGGTTTGATGTGGAGTTCTATTGGTCGTTTGAGCATAAGAAGTTGGTATTGTTGGATCTCGGACCAAGATATACAATAGGCTATACTAGCGAGGAAATGGTTGGGAAACATTATGCGTATGCCGTAGAGAACCAGAATTGGATGACGTTATGGAATTTAGTATCAGAACTGCTTGACGGTAATGAGGCTAAACCACTGTTTCAAAAAATTATTCAAGGCAATGAAATACCTCAAGTCGAACAATTGCAGAATGCAGTAAGTGAAGTTGCTGAGCAGGAACATATTCAAGGTGTAGCAAGAAATCATTATCTTCAACTTATAGGTGATTGTCCTAATTATTTGAAGCAAAAAATGAAAACTCTGTTTATCAAAAAGTATCTTTCGTATTCTGGGGAGGCAAACTTTCTTTATACAGGTGCTTTCGTAAATGCATTTAGAAAAGGTATTACATCTAGTACAGTATGTCTTTACTTTTCAAGATATAATACATTATCCAAAGTGAGTAATTCTGTAAGTATCTCATAGCGCAAAGGAGGATTTGTATGGAAGTATGTTCACATAATAGATTTGATCCTAATACGATATTGTTCAAAATAAATGGTACAAAGTGTAATTTGAACTGCAGATACTGTTCAGAGACAAAGAAGGCCTATAAAGAATCCATGTGTCGTGAAGAGTGTAAGGATATAATGTCGGCGTTGCCAACTGCTTGTGACATAATATTGCATGGAGGGGAACCACTTCTGGACTGCAATGCCGTATGTGAAGCCATTTCAGCTTTCAGAGAAAGAGGGACGAAAAGTAAGCTGTCCATTCAGACCAATGGAGTCATTGATGCTGAAATGAAAGATTTATTGCTGAAAAATAGTGATATACTGAAAATTGGCATCAGTATTGATGGACCAAATAATCAGAACAAGTTAAGAGTTGACTATTACAATAATCCTGTATTCAAACGGGTAGATGAAACTATATCCTTCTTTTCACAGCATAGTATTCAGATAAAATGTATTGCAACAGTTAATTCTGCAAATGTACATGATCCAATAGGCACTTTGGAATATTTTTTGTCTCACAAGAATATTAAACAGGTTAGATTTAATCCATGCTTTGATATGGATGATGAAGGTTTAGCCGATTATGCCATCAGACCTTTACAGTTCTTGGAGTACACCATCAAGTTAGTCGATTACTGGATTCGTCATAGAACATATAGAATTGTGCGAATTGATCCTATCCAATCTGAAATTGAAGCTGTATTATCACAGACAACACAGCCATATATCAACTGTTGTAAGTTTATTTCAGTTTATCCCAATGGACAATCTACAATATGTGATGCATTAGGTGTTGAGCCGTTTGAGTACAGTTCAGTATCTGAGATCTTTACTGATGCAGAGAGCAAATACATGGATATAATGAATTATCCATGCAAAAAATGTGGAGATTTTGCAGATTGTGGAGGCGGCTGTGTAGCTATTTTCAGGAGATTTAGTGGTAGGAATGAATTGATCCAGGAGTACTGCAATTATCGGAGAAAACTCAAACAATACATTAAAAGTGTTATTTCAGAAATGGGTTAAAGGAAATGGAAAAGAAATGAGTTTTGCGTCATCTGAGAGGCTATGAAATAGTGATTGTGATGACAAGAGTGCTTTACAGCGCATTAAATATCAGTAAAAGATTTTTTACTCAGTTGAGATTTGTATAATATTAGCATGGCAACGGTCAACCAGTAAGCCCCAATAATATATGTAACAGAGATAAGATAATGGCAAGAATTATGTTAAAACTAAACAATATTTAGTGTTTTTAGTGTCTGCGATGGACTTGCCGAAAAGAAGTCTTTGCTTTTCTGTGCTCCTTTGTTATAATAATTCCATGGCAACATTCTGGCAACAGTTCTTCAGAAAGCCAGTGGAAATTATGTAATAGAAATATAAACTAGGCATATTGCAAGCAAAACCTTAATTAATTCCGTTAAGTTCTGCTATGGCAGAGCCGAGTTTGAATAAATGGATAAAGAAAAAAAGAGGAAGTTACATTTGGTGTTATATGGAATTGCTATTCCTGTTAGTTTATTCGCTCTCTATACATTTATGTTTGTTTTTGATAATGGTATTGGGTGGAAAATTGCGTTAATTATTATTGGTTTGGGGTGGCTTATATCCGCTATCTCTGGGTTCATAGAAAATTTGAAGAAATAGAACAATCCTAATTTGGAGGTATATATGAGGAAATGTATTCGATGTAATTGTAATATGATTGAAAATTATGATGTAAAGGTTGAGGGTGGTGCGTACGGTTTAAAGATAACAAAGCAGGGAATTTTCAAAGATAATCTTGGTAAGGTTCATGTTGCTGTATGTCCTGAATGTGGGTATCTTGAATTCTATCTTGAAGACACCAAAAAGATAAAAGAATAGGAAAAATTCTATGTTGTCGAAAAATAGGGTTAGGTGTTGCAATACTACTCTTTGCTCATCAGGATTGGAGCTGCTTGCTATAGGAATTGGGATTATAGGATTGATTTTCTCGCTCATCGGATTTGTGGAACATCAATAAAGAATTTCTCATTTATCGAGGGGTTAAATAGAAAAACAAATTTACATTTCTAAGAAGGTTAGTTTATTTTTGAGGATAACTTTTCTTGGCTCTATTTTGGCTCTAATTGTTTCCTGCGTAGTTATTTTCGGAATAATAGCGGAAGGCTTTCACGATATATTCGCTGCTTCCTGCACCATGTTTTGTGTTAAATACTTTGCTTAGGTAATCATTAGAATAGGTGTCCATTATAATCTTACAGTAGTTTTCCGTGCTGCCGATTAGTAGATTAGGGGCGGTCGCCAGAGCTCCTGTTATGATTTCCTCTACAATTCTTTGAACCGATTCCGAAGCCACATTTTCTCCTTTGTGAGAAGCC
>OESA01000350.1_pt1 | contig 12831 bp, 7 predicted proteins | sample 1540101 | NCBI WGS metagenome assembly OESA01 (sample SAMEA3891891, study PRJEB23780) | metagenome | biome: terrestrial biome; feature: animal house; material: Caecal content | place: Italy | collected 2015-05-05 | reverse complement strand
AGCCAGGGGCGGCCATGCGGGGCCGCCCCTTTTACATACCAAAAAAGAAAGGAGCTTTGCAGATGAGAGAACGATTTGAACAACGGCTGTTCCGCATCTTTGCCCAGGCTGGTTACTCCCCGGTGCAGCTTCTCACCGTCACCCCGGAGGAGATGGTGGAGATCCCCGGCATTACCGTTCCCAACATCCGGGCGGTGCTGTGCGTCCAGAACAAGGTGCTGGCAGACCGCAACAAAATCCGCAGCGGCAGGCTGGTGGAGGAACTGCTGAAAGAAGCCGGGGAAAGCAGGTGCGGCCATGAGTGAATTGCACCTGCTGGACATACTGGCAGCCCGGCATGGCTGCTTTATCTCCGACTTAAATCTCACTCCCTTTCTGCGCAGGGCGGCCCTGTCCGATTTATGCGGGATGGAGGAAAGCGATCATCCCCTCTATCAATGGCGGGACGCGGTGCGCTACCTTACCGGGGCTGAACGGGATTTTGCCAGCGTAAAGGAAATCAAGGACTTTATTCTGAATGAAATGGAGGTGCGATGATGGATTACAGAGAAAATGCGGGATATATCATTACGGATTCCTGCCATGTGGGTGATAGCGAATTTGTGCTGGGCGTCCACTTGACGGTGCCGCACCAATTCGTCACCTGGAAATGCACAGGCCGGACGGATTACTATTGGGGCCACTATTTCAGCGACCTGTTTGCCGCCCAAAAGGATTTGGTAGCGCGGGCGCAGGAAGAAGTGCAGTGCCTGGAAGAACAGCGGCAGAACACTATCGTGCTGGAGGCTCCGGCCTATTCCCCGTGGGGAAACATCCAGGAGTGCGAAAGGCTCTGCCCAGGTGTGTTTTCGGTTTCCACCCCAGAGCATGGCGGCATTATGGTCAGCCGGGAGCTGGCCGAAAAGGTATTCCGAAAAGAAGCGCTGGACTGCGGCTTTACCGAGGGCGCGTACCTCTGCTTTGAGGAGGACAGCGACGAGCCGGTGGCGCTGCGGGAGTTGATGGACAAAGGGATGTACCAAGCGCCCGTCAATGAGCGCTTTGCCCCCGGCGCGTATGAGGCCCTTATCAATGACAGCCTGCAAACCTTTCATTCCGAGTATTGGCAGGCGCGGGAAAAGGCAATGGCGGAAAAAAGCCAGCGGAAAAGCCGGGACGCCGCCAGATGAAAGGAAAAGCCATATTGAAAAATAAGAAAAGGAGGTGCGCCGGATGGCGATATTATATAAAGCCCTAACGGAGCTGTACCGGGAAACGCAGCGCAAAGTGACGGCTCCCGACCAGTGGCAGGCGTTTCTGGCTTCTGCCTGCCGCAATTACCGATTGACTTTCGACGAGCAGCTTTTGGTCTACGCCCAGCGCCCGGACGCCACCGCCGTCCTGGAGATCGAGCGATGGAACCGGCAATTTGGGCGCTGGGTAAACCGGGGCGCAAACGGCATTGCCGTTTTTGACGGCGAGCATACTGGCAAGCCCCGGCTTAAATACTACTTTGACATTTCCGATACCCATGAGGCCCGGTTCCCCCGGCCCGTCCCCCTTTGGACGGTGCGGGAGGAATACGCGCCGGACATCATTGAAACGCTGGAAAACAGCTTTGGAGAACTGGAGCACAAGGAGGATTTGGGCGAAGCCCTGCTCTCTGCGGCAAAGAACGCCGTGGAGGACAATATGCCCGACTATCTTTCTGAATTGAAAACCCTTACGGAAGGCAGCTTTCTGGAAGAACTGGACGAGCTGAACCTGGAGGTGGAATACCGCAGGGCGGTGCAAAACAGCATTGGATATATGCTGCTGGTGCGCTGCGGCCTTGACCCGTCTGGATATTTTGAGGACATGGATTTCCGGGATGTGACAGACTTTAACACGCCGCAGACACTGAACGCCCTGGGCGTGGCCACTGGGGACATCTCCCAGATGTGCCTTTCTGCGATTTCCCGCACAGCCCTTGCCCTGCAAAGACAGCCCCAAAAAGAAAATCGCACATTTGAAACCCAGCCGCAAATCCAGTATGCTGTAACTGAACCGAAAACCACACAGCCGGAAAGGAGTTTTGAATATGGCCGAGATCACATACACGAGACAGGGCGACTACAACCTGCCGAACCTTCTGCCGCCCCAGGAGGGGCCGGTTCCCCATGGGAAATACGCATTGCTTCGGAGGCAGTTTCTCAAGGAGCACCGCAGGATCACCTACACGAACCTGTTGACCAGCGGGAAACTCTCCAGCCACCTGGCGGAGATCCAGCAGAGCGCCCAGCGCCGGATGGAGGAAATCGTGGCGCAGATGGCGAAGGCCCAGGGCGTGACGGAGGAACTGAAAGCCAGCGACCAGATGAAATGGGTGGGGCTGATGAACAACATCCAGAACGCGGCGGAGGAAACGGTGCTGGCGGAACTGATTTACAGCTAATTGATGAACCGGAAGAAAGCGCAGGTGGCGAACAGCTCCCTGCGCTTTTGGATGAAAAGCAGATCATGGCCATCATCGCCAACAAGGATGATGACCTGAAATATAAGAAAAATCAGATCGAGCTTTTCTTCTCGGTTCACAGCGACGTTCAGGAACGGGCGGAATATCTGAAATCCGCTTATCAGGACCGGTACACTGAGATCATCGCTGACGGGCAGCGCCTGGGATATAAGCCCCAGGAGAATGGCCTGCTCATGTGGGAAGGCTCTTACCCATCCCGCACCAAGGAATCCGTTTTTTCCTGGGATATTGTGGCCCAGTGGACTGCCCAGCTCATTGACAAAAAAGAATATTTCATTCAGACGGACATCCCGCAGCTCCTTACCCAGGAGAGCCAGCAGATGTCCCTTTTTGATTTTGCGGCGTTTCAGCAGCCAGCCCAGGCCGAGGGTACGGCCCAACCATCCATTTTCCCTCACCCGGCTCTGCCTCAGCAGGTAATCGACGAGGCGCTGTGCATTGGTGCCAACGACCAGAACAGCCGCCTCATCATCTGCGCCTATTTCAAAAAGGATAAGCCGGACAATGCCAGGTTCCTGGCAGAGCACTATGGAGAGAACGGCGCTGGCTTTTATCTGGATGGCCGACAGTATGCCATCTGGTACAACGCCGAGGGAATCCGCATTGCCCAGGGCGAAAGCGCCCAGCGTTCCAGCGCCACCCTCATCCCCTGGGAACAGGCGGCGGCCCGTATCCGGGAACTGCTGGATTTGGGCCGGTATATGCCCCAGAGCGAACTTGACCAGGTGGATCACCATGAAGTCAATGTGCTGGCCGACCGGCTGCTGCTGATGTTCCGCGACATTGAGGATGAGGATAAGCGGTTTTTCCCCTCGTTGCGGGCCATCTATGATAAACCAGGCGGATTCCCGGAGGCGGCAGAAGAAACCGCAGGGCTTTTGAGCCGGGAAGATGGCTTACAGGCCATCCTCTCAGAATATGAAACCTTTGCCACCGCCTACCAGGAAAACCCGGATATTATGCGGTTCCCTTTTTACCGGCCGCTTGCGCTCCAGGCACAGCTTTCCGACCTGCAACGGGAACCGCTGTATTTTACCGCCGCCGAGGGGTATGCCCCCCAGCGGCGTTTGTATATCTCCACGGACGAGATCGACAACCTTCTGCGCGGCGGAAAACGCAGCACCGATTACCGGCTGGCCGTGTATTCCTTTTACCGCAACCACGCAGACCGCAAGGAACGGGAAGATTTCTTAAAGCACTACCACGGCGAGTACAGCGGCTATTCCGGCGGGAATGACGATGTGACCTACCAGCTCAGCAAGGGCGTTTCCTTCAGTCACGGGAGTATCGCCGCCCCTTATGCCAAGGTGGAGCTGAAATGGAGCGCCGTGGAAAAGCACGTCAGCGCCATGATTGCCCAGGGGCGGTTCTTATCTGAGGACGACCGGGCCGCCATGCCGCAGTATGAAAAACACCAGCTTGCCCGGAATATCCGCACTTTCTTTGAGAACGTGCCCCAGGAGCAGCCCCACCCCTATCCGTTTGGCTTCGATTATTGGGACGCGGTGAAGCTCATCGAGCCACAGCTTGACGACCCGGCCCGTGTGGAGGAAATCTACCAGATGATGGTTCCCATCTGGGAGGGCACCCCGCAGGATGACCGGATGTACGCCCTGCGCCAGCAGGCATTTGAAAACCTTACCGCCTTCCGGCAGGGAACCTTTACGCTTTTTGCGGAACACAAGGAGGCGGCTGCCCCCGCTGTGCCGCAGGCGAAAGCCTACGACCTGGGCTACGGCTATCTGGGGAATGGGCTTACCGTGTGGAACCGGCTGGAGGAAGAACGCGGCGACTACAAAACAGTGGCCCACATCGGCCCCGACCGCACGGTAACGATTTATGATGAAGAAATGCCCCAGGCGGTGCGGGATGAAATCAAACGGATTGCGGATACCTCGGAGATGACCATTTCCGCCACCCAGGACGCGCCGGTGTTCACCGTGCCGCCCAGGGGACAGGAACCACCCCAAAAAGAAGAAGCCGCAGACCCCTATCCTGCGGTGGCCGCCCAGGTGCTGCGCCTTATAGGCGAGTTTGACGGTTCCCGCATGGGCTACGGCGAAGATGATGCCCAGGCGATGGAGAATATTGCCCGGCAGCTCCATGGCCCCGTGCAGCGGGAGGAACTCTACGAATTGCTGCGCTCCTTTCTCGACCACGCCGACCCGGAGGAAGAAATCGCGGTGGATGTGGCCCTCTGCCTGGAGCAGATCGAGGGGCTGCCGCCTGCCCTTACCCCGGAGCAGACCCAGCGGGAAGAAATCAAAACCTATCTGGATGAAGCCGGATATGCGGCGTCTGATGAGCTGATCGAGGATGGTATTGCCGAATACCATTCCCATGGCGGCAAGGGGAACAGCCGGGATATTGCCGGATTTATCGAGCGCGAGCTTTTAGCAGAAGAACCGGCTGCGGAAACCATGCCATCCGGCCATGCGGATGAATACCGCCTGGTGGGCCGCCTCAAAGCCGACTGCGACTACTTCCTGGGCGCTGGCGGACGGGCGGAAAAACATTTGTGGGCCGGTAACGTGCGGGAGCAGATCGCAAAAATGCGGGAGCTGTACGCACTTCTCCCGGAAAAGCCGGAATGGCTCACCATGGAGGACATCGACCGTTATGCCCAGCGCATGGAGCCGCCTTTTGAGGTGGTGGTCTACCACCACTTTGAAAACGGGTTTGATGAAAAGCTGGATTATCAGACGCTGGCGGAGGCGGAACAGGCGGCGCAGCAATATGTGGCCGGCACGATGGAGGGCGAGGACGGCTTTGCCTACGACGGCGCTGCGGTCTATGACCTATATGAGCGCAAATGGCTGCGCGTTTACGGGGATTTCCCCGATGAACGGGCCATCGAACAGGCCGCGCAGGCCCTTGCCGCCGAGCAGCAGGAAAAGGACGGGCCTACCGGGACGGAAGCGGATGAACCAGCCCCCTATGAAGGATTGGTGGGGAAAGAAGTTACCCTGGACGGCCACCGTTTTATGGTGGAGCGCGTCAGCGACCTGTCCGATGACGTAACCCTGCGGGATTTGACCTTTGAGGGGAATGTCGGCTTTCCGATTAGCCGGGTTGAGAAGGCTGCCCGTGTGCGCAGGCTGCTCCAGGAACAGGAACAAGCACAGCCCCAAAAAGAAGAACCGGCCCCGCGGCCGCCCAAGCGCCCCCACCGTGCGCGCATTACCTTCACCACTCTGCACCCGGAGATCCCAAGGGAACAGCGCCGCGACTTCCACATCACCGATGACGCCCTGGGCCACGGCACCCCCAGCGAGAAATACGCGGCCAATGCTGCCGCCATCCGTACCTTGAAGCAGATCGAAGCGGAGGAACGACTGGCCACCCCCGAAGAACAGGAAATCCTATCCCGCTATGTGGGCTGGGGCGGCCTTGCGGACTGCTTTGAGGAAACCAGCCCCCACTATGAGGAGCTGAAATCCCTGCTGGATTCAGAGGAATACGCGGCGGCCAGGGCCAGCACCCTCACCGCCTTTTACACGCCGCCTGTGGTTATCCGGGGAATCTACAAGGCTCTCGCGCAGATGGGCTTTACCCAGGGGAACATTTTGGAACCGTCCTGCGGCACCGGCAATTTCCTTGGTTTGCTCCCCACAGATATGGCGGGCAGCAAAGCCTATGGCGTGGAGCTGGATTCTATTTCCGGTCGGATTGCAGGGCAGCTTTACCAAAACGCCAGCATTTCCGTAAACGGCTTTGAAACCGTGCAAATGCCCGACAGCTTTTTTGATGTAGCTGTAGGAAACGTCCCCTTTGGGGATTTTAAGGTGCTGGATAGGCGATACGACAAGCACCACTGGCTCATCCACGACTATTTCTTCGGGAAAGCGTTAGACAAGGTGCGGCCCGGAGGCGTGATTGCCTTTGTCACTTCAAAAGGCACCATGGATAAGGAAAACTCCGCCGTCCGCAGGTATCTTGCCCAGCGTGCCGACCTCATCGGGGCCATCCGCCTGCCGGACAACACCTTCAAGCGGAACGCCGGAACGGAAGTGACCAGCGACGTCATTTTCCTGCAAAAGCGCGACCACATCACCGACTTAGACCAGGATTGGGTGCATTTGGACACGGATGAAAACGGAATCCGCATGAACCGCTATTTCGTGCAGCACCCGGAGATGATTCTGGGCGACATGGTGATGGAATCCACCCGGTTCGGGCCGGACAGCGCCTGCAAAGCCCGCGAGGGCGAAGATTTGTCCGAGCAGCTTGCCAATGCCATCCAGTTTTTGCAGGCGGAAATCAAGCCCTACGAGCTGGAGGAGCTGGACGAGGAGGAAGATAAATCCATCCCCGCCGACCCCACAGTGAAGAATTTCAGCTATACGGTGGTGGATGGCCAGGTGTACTACCGGGAAAACAGCCTCATGCACCCGGTGGAAGTCTCCGTCACGGCGGAAAACCGTATCCGTGGCATGATCGAGCTGCGGGAATGTGTCCGCAGGCTCATTGAGTACCAGACCGAAGGCTACCCGGATGAGGATATTGCAGCCGAGCAGCAAAAGCTCAACGCCCTTTACGACAGCTTCACCGCCAAGTACGGCCTTATCAGTAGCCGCGGCAACAAGCTGGCCTTTTCGGAGGACTCCAGCTACTGCCTCTTGTGCTCTCTGGAGGTGCTGGATGAGCAGGGCAACCTAAAAAGAAAAGCCGATATGTTCACCCGGCGCACCATCCGGCCCCATGTGGCTGTCACCAGCGTGGACACCGCAAGCGAGGCACTGGCCGTGTCTATTTCGGAAAAAGCCCGTGTGGATATGGACTATATGGCCCAGCTTTCCGGCAAATCCCCGGAGGAACTGGAAAAAGAACTTGCCGGGGTGATCTACCGGGATATTCGCTGCGCAGAGAAACCGGAGGACATCCTGCCTTCCCTGGCGGATCTGGGCCGCTACCCCTTTGTCACGGCGGACGAGTACCTTTCCGGGAAAGTGCGCCAAAAGCTGCGGATGGCAAAAGCCTTTCTGGAGGCGGCCCCAGCCGGGCAAAAGGAAACCGCCCGCAGAAATGTGGAGGCCCTGGAGGCCGTCCAGCCCCAGGATTTGGGCGCGGGAGAGATCGGCGTCCGCATTGGCGCGAACTGGGTGCCCGTCGAGGTGTACCAGCAATTCATGGTGGAGCTGCTTACCCCTTACGGGCAGGCCAGGAGCCGCATTAGAATCCTGCGCGCCGAAGCTACCGGCCAATGGAGTATCACGGAGAAAAACTTTGACCGGGCCAACGTCAAGGCCAATACCACCTACGGAACCAAGCGGATGAGTGCCTACCACATCCTGGAACACATCTTAAATCAGCGGGATGTGCGGGTATTCGATTATATTGAGGACGAGAACGGCAAGAAAAAGCCCATCCTCAACAAGAAGGAAACCGCCATCGCCCAGGACAGGCAGGAACTGATTAAGCAGAAGTTTGCCGAGTGGGTATGGAAAGACATTGACCGCCGGGAGCTGCTGTGCCGTATTTACAATGAAACCTTCAACGGCGTCCGCCCCCGCGAGTATGACGGGCGGCACATCCGCTTTGAAGGGATGAACCCGGAGATCACCCTGCGGCCCCACCAGGTGAACGCCATTGCCCACATCCTCTATGGCGGAAATACCCTGTTGGCCCACGAGGTAGGGGCTGGCAAAACCTACGAGATGGTAGCCGCCGCCATGGAGATGAAGCGTCTGGGCCTTTGCACCAAGTCGCTGATTGTAGTGCCCAACCATATCACGGAACAGTGGGCGGCGGAATGGCTCCAGCTCTATCCTTCTGCCAATATCCTGGTAGCGACAAGGAAAGATTTTGAAACCCAGAACCGCAAGAAGTTTTGCAGCCGCATTGCCACCGGGGACTACGACGCCATCATCATCGGCCACTCGCAGTTTGAGAAAATCCCCATGAGCGCCGAGCGTCAGCGGGCCATTTTAGAGCAGCAGATCGAGGAAATCCTGGACGGAATCGAGCAGGCAAAGTCACAGAAGGCGGAACGCTACACCATCAAGCAGATGGAACGCACCCGGAAATCGCTGGAAACAAAGCTGGCGAAACTCAACGACCAGAGCCGCAAGGATGACACCGTCACCTTTGAGCAGCTCGGCGTGGACAGGCTCTTTATTGATGAGAGCCATTATTTTAAGAACTTGTTTTTGGCGACAAAAATGCGAAACGTGGGCGGCATTGCCCAGACCGAAGCCCAGAAATCCAGCGACCTGTTCATGAAAACGCAGTATCTGGACGAGTTGACCGGCGGGCGCGGCGTGATTTTTGCCACCGGCACCCCTATCTCCAACTCCATGGTAGAGCTTTACACCATCCAGAGGTATTTGCAGTACAGGCTCCTGCAGGAGATGGGCCTTGTCCATTTCGATGACTGGGCGGGGAGCTTCGGAGAAACGGTTACAGCCATCGAGTTATCGCCGGAGGGCTATACTTTAGTAGGACGATAAATAATGCGTTCCTAAATTGAAAATAGGTTATCAAAGTCGGTTTCAGAACTTCAAAAATTTTTTTGATTTTTTTGAAAAACAGTTCCGCTTTGTACCCCTATTTTCTCCTATTAGCAGAGGGAGTAATTCCTGTAATGCTAAATCAGATTACATAAAGAAAGGAGGATAAGAAAATGTCAAGGACTTCAAGAATTACAGCACTTTACGAGCGTTTGTCAAGAGATGATGACCTTACTGGCGAGAGTAATTCTATTACCAATCAAAAGAAATACCTCGAAGATTATGCCCGTAGGAATGGTTTTGAGAACATTCGCCATTTTACCGATGACGGATTTTCGGGTGTAAATTTCAATCGCCCTGGCTTTCAATCTCTGATAAAAGAAGTTGAAGCAGGAAATGTAGAAACCTTGATTGTTAAGGATATGAGCCGATTGGGGCGAAATTATCTGCAAGTAGGTTTTTATACGGAAGTTCTGTTTCCACAGAAAAATGTCCGTTTCCTTGCAATTAACAACAGTATTGACAGTAACAACGCTTCGGATAATGACTTTGCTCCGTTTTTGAATATTATGAACGAATGGTATGCCAAAGACACGAGCAACAAAATCAAGGCTATATTCGATGCCCGTATGAAAGACGGAAAGCGTTGTAGCGGTTCTATCCCTTATGGGTATAACCGACTGCCGAGCGACAAACAAACGCTTGTGGTTGACCCTGTGGCTTCGGAAGTGGTAAAGCGTATCTTTACTCTTGCCAATGATGGCAAAAGTACAAGGGCAATCGCAGAAATACTGACCGAAGAAAAAGTTTTAACCCCTGCGGCATACGCAAAGGAATACCACCCCGAACAGTACAACGGCAACAAGTTCACAAACCCTTATCTTTGGGCAATGTCAACGATAAGAAATATTTTAGACAGGCAGGAATATCTCGGTCACACCGTTTTGCGAAAGTCGGTAAGCACAAATTTCAAACTTCACAAGAGAAAAAGCACAGACGAAGAAGAACAGTATGTATTTCCGAATACACACGAGCCTATCATATCGCAGGAACTTTGGGACAGCGTTCAAAAACGCAGAAGCAGAGTAAATCGTGCCTCGGCTTGGGGAACGCACAGCAACCGTTTAAGCGGATATTTGTACTGTGCCGATTGCGGAAGAAGAATGACTTTGCAGACACATTACAGCAAAAAAGACGGTTCTGTGCAGTATTCTTACCGTTGCGGTGGGTATGCAAGCAGAGTGAACAGTTGTACCAGTCATTCGATTAGTACCGATAATGTTGAAGCCTTGATATTATCATCTGTCAAACGCTTTTCAAGGTTTGTTCTGAATGATGAACAAGCATTTGCTTTGGAACTACAATCTCTTTGGAATGAAAAACAGGAGGAAAAGCCGAAACACAATCAATCGGAACTGCAACGCTGTCAGAAACGCTATGACGAACTCTCTACCCTTGTTCGTGGCTTGTATGAAAATCTTATGTCGGGATTACTGCCCGAAAGACAGTATAAGCAACTGATGAAACAGTATGATGACGAGCAGGCAGAGTTGGAAACGAAAATGGAAACGATGAAAACAGAACTTGCCGAAGAAAAAGTAAGTTCCGTTGATATTAAGCATTTCATTTCGCTGATACGCAAGTGTAAAAATCCTACGGAAATCTCCGATACAATGTTTAATGAACTTGTTGATAAGATAGTGGTTTATGAAGCAGAGGGTGTGGGAAAAGCACGAACACAAAAGGTCGATATTTATTTTAACTATGTCGGTCAAGTGGATATTGCCTATACCGAAGAAGAACTTGCCGAGATAGAAACACAGAAAGAGCAGGAGGAACAGCAACGCTTGGCAAGACAGCGCAAGCGTGAAAAAGCCTACCGAGAAAAGCGAAAGGCACAGAAAATCGCTGAAAACGGTGGCGAAATCGTTAAGACAAAGGTTTGCCCTCATTGCAACAAAGAGTTTATCCCGACAAGCAACCGACAGGTGTTCTGTTCCAAAGAGTGCTGCTATCAAGCAAGGCAAGACAAAAAGAAAACAGACCGAGAAGCAGAACGAGGAAATCACTATTACCGACAGCGTGTATGTGCTGCGTGCGGCAATTCCTATTGGCCTACACACAGCCAACAGAAATTCTGCTCCGAAGAATGTCAAAGGGTAAATCACAATAAGAAAACCTTGGAGTTTTACCACCATAAAAGAGAAAAGGAGAAGTCGCAATGCAAAGATTTATCACAGACGAAAGAACGGGTATCCGATATGAACTTATCGGGGACTATTACTACCCCTGCTTAACCGCAGAAGAAAAACCTTTGCTTTCAAGGTACGGAAGAATGCGAGAGCGATATTTGAAAGAACACAAGCGAGTTTTATATTACACTCTGATGACAAGTGGAAAGTTATATGAACACCTTGCCGAGATTGACACTTCGGCTTGTGATATGGCTGAATATCTCATAAAGGAAATGGCAAGAAAGCAAGGCGTTACCGAGCAATTAAAGGCTGTGGATATGATGAGATGGATAGGATTGATGAACAATATCAGAGCTTGCGTAGATGAAATCGTATTAAACGATATTGTGTATTCATAACGGAATACTACCCGAAAGAGAACTGCTGTCAAGTGATGGCAGTTTTTCTTTTTCGGCAAGTGTTCAAGAAGTTATTAAGTCGGGAGTGCAGTCGAAGTGGGCAAGTTGAAAAATCCCCCGTTGAAAAATTCACAAAAATGTGGTATAATATCTTTGCTTATTAGAGCGATAAACTTGAATTTGAGAGGGAACTTAGATGGTATTTGAAAAAATTGATAAAAATAGTTGGAACAGAAAAGAGTATTTTGACCACTACTTTGCAAGTGTACCTTGTACATACAGCATGACCGTTAAAGTGGATATCACACAAATAAAGGAAAAGGGAATGAAACTATATCCTGCAATGCTTTATTATATTGCAATGATTGTAAACCGCCATTCAGAGTTTAGGACGGCAATCAATCAAGATGGTGAATTGGGGATATATGATGAGATGATACCAAGCTATACAATATTTCACAATGATACTGAAACATTTTCCAGCCTTTGGACTGAGTGTAAGTCTGACTTTAAATCATTTTTAGCAGATTATGAAAGTGATACGCAACGGTATGGAAACAATCATAGAATGGAAGGAAAGCCAAATGCTCCGGAAAACATTTTTAATGTATCTATGATACCGTGGTCAACCTTCGATGGCTTTAATCTGAATTTGCAGAAAGGATATGATTATTTGATTCCTATTTTTACTATGGGGAAATATTATAAAGAAGATAACAAAATTATACTTCCTTTGGCAATTCAAGTTCATCACGCAGTATGTGACGGATTTCACATTTGCCGTTTTGTAAACGAATTGCAGGAATTGATAAATAGTTAACTTCAGGTTTGTCTGTAACTAAAAACAAGTATTTAAGCAAAAACATCGTAGAAATACGGTGTTTTTTGTTACCCTAAAATCTACAATTTTATACATAACCACAGGTTAGTGCAAAGACCTTGTGTTTCTTTTTGAAAGGCTTAAAACAAGGATTTTTCCTTGATTTAAGCCCCGAAAAGCAACACAACCAAGGTTTTAGTATCAATCTGTGGTTTTTATATTTTCAGACGAAAAGGAGAACAAGAAATGATGAAACAGAATGAAAACGAAATGAATTTCAGCGTACCTCTTGAAATCATCAAGGCAAGTGAAATCGAGCCGAAAGAAGTAAAGTGGCTGTGGTATCCGTATATTCCGTTTGGCAAAGTTACGCTATTGCAGGGAGATCCAGGCGATGGGAAAAGCAAGTTAATGCTTTCCATCGCCGCCCTGCTCTCAAAGGGCGAACCTCTCCCCTTTACAGAAACGGAAGAAA
>OESA01000349.1_pt1 | contig 12832 bp, 10 predicted proteins | sample 1540101 | NCBI WGS metagenome assembly OESA01 (sample SAMEA3891891, study PRJEB23780) | metagenome | biome: terrestrial biome; feature: animal house; material: Caecal content | place: Italy | collected 2015-05-05 | reverse complement strand
AAAGACTCGAACGGTCTTTTAAAATACTGAAAGGTGAAGGTAAAATCACCGAAATCAACGTCGCCGAAACGCTGAAAGACGTACGACGCGCACTGCTCGATGCCGACGTCAACTACAAAGTAGCCAAACAATTTACCGACACGGTAAAAACCAAAGCATTGGGGCAAGACGTACTCACCGCCGTGAAGCCGGGACAATTGATGGTGAAGATCGTACACGACGAACTGGCGACCTTGATGGGTGGAGAAACCGCCGAAGTAAACTTGTCGCAAAATCCGTCGATTATCCTCATGTCAGGATTACAGGGTTCGGGTAAAACCACGTTCTCCGGTAAGTTGGCAAAAATGCTAAAATCGAAAAAAGGGAAACGCCCCTTGCTGGTCGCTTGCGACGTATATCGCCCTGCCGCTATCGAGCAATTAAAGGTCTTAGGTGAACAAATCGATGTACCGGTTTATACCGAGGAAGATAGCAAAGACCCTGTGAGCATTTCCGCCAATGCCGTAAAATATGCCAAAGAAAACCATTTCGATTTGGTTATCGTCGACACGGCAGGACGTTTGGCTATCGACGAGCAAATGATGAACGAAATCGAGGCTATCAAGAAAAAAATCAACCCGACCGAGACCTTGTTCGTCGTTGACTCCATGACCGGACAAGATGCGGTCAACACAGCCAAAGAATTTAACGATCGTCTCGATTTCGACGGAGTAGTTCTCACCAAATTGGACGGCGACACCCGTGGCGGTGCGGCACTCTCTATCCGCACCGTAGTCGACAAACCTATTAAATTTGTAGGAACAGGCGAAAAACTCGAAGCCATAGACTACTTCCACCCGGCTCGTATGGCCGACCGCATTTTGGGCATGGGCGATATCGTCTCTTTGGTAGAACGAGCCCAAGAACAATACGACGAGGAAGAAGCCAAACGATTACAAAAGAAGATTGCCAAAAACCAATTCGACTTTAACGACTTCCTCAGCCAGATACACCAAATCAAAAAAATGGGTAATCTCAAAGATTTGGCTTCTATGATTCCCGGTGTGGGAAAAGCGATCAAGGACATGGACATCGATGACAATGCTTTCAAAAGTATCGAAGCGATTATTTACTCGATGACCCCCAAAGAACGCAGCAACCCCGAACTGCTCAACGGTAGCCGCCGACAACGTATCGCCGCAGGTAGCGGAACTTCGATACAAGAGGTGAACCGACTTATCAAGCAGTTCGACCAAACCCGCAAAATGATGCGAATGGTTACCCAAAACAAAGGAGCCATGATGAAAGGATTCAAAAGAAGATAATTTTAATCACTCAACATGAAACTACCGGATACACTCCCGATTCTAATCGATTGCCGATAGGCAAAAAAGGGAGTGTGTCCGGTAGTTTTTTACAAAACCTCAATATTATGCAACTAATCGATGGAAAAGCGGTGGCCGACCGTATAAAACAAGAAATCGCCCAAGAGGTAGAATATATTTGCAGTGCCGGAGGCAAACGGCCTCATTTAGCAGCTGTTCTGGTGGGACACGACGGTGGGAGTGAAACATACGTGGCGCACAAAGTAAAAGCCTGCGAACAATGCGGGTTCAAATCGACTCTCGTTCGCTATGAAAGCGATGTTACCGAAGAAGAGCTCTTGAACAAAGTAAACGAACTGAACAACGACCCCGATATCGACGGATTTATCGTCCAACTACCCTTGCCCAAACACATCTCGGAACAAAAGGTGATCGAAGCTATCGACTACCGGAAAGATGTCGACGGATTTCACCCGGTCAATGTAGGGCGCATGTCCATCGGGTTGCCCTGTTTCGTATCGGCTACACCCGCCGGAATCATGGAGTTGCTTGCCCGCTACGAAATAGAGACCAAAGGAAAACATTGTGTGGTACTGGGACGAAGCAACATTGTTGGCAAACCGGTAGCTACACTCATGATGCAAAAGGCTTATCCGGGAAATGCCACGGTAACCGTATGTCATAGTGCAACCCCCAACATCAAAGAGATATGCCGTACGGCCGACATTATTATCGCCGCACTCGGTTCTCCCGAATTCGTCACTGCCGATATGGTAAAAGAGGGTGTCGTAATCATTGATGTGGGTACGACCCGAGTTCCTGATGCTACAAAAAAATCGGGATTCAAGCTCACCGGAGACGTAAAATTCGACGAAGTAGCTCCCAAGTGCTCTTTTATCACCCCCGTTCCCGGCGGAGTAGGCCCTATGACTATCGTGTCGCTCATGCGTAACACCCTGTTGGCTGGGAAAAAAGCAATCTATCCCTAAACTCGTATGATAGGGCTCATATCCTTTTTAGCACCGCTCATTTTAGGACAAGCTCCGGCAGTACCCGCTACCGAGGTTTCTCTTCTTTTCGCTGGCGATGCTATGCAACATAAAGCCCAAATACAATCTGCAAAACAAGGTGAGGCATACGATTATTCACCTTGTTTTGCAGACATTACTCACGAAATAGCTTCGGCGGATTATGCAGTCGTCAATTTAGAATCGCCCATCGGCGGACAACCTTACACCGGTTATCCCTGTTTTTCTGCGCCGGACGAATTTCCAATCGCATTACAAAACGCAGGATTCGACCTTTTCCTTACCGCCAACAATCACTGTCTCGACCGTTATACCCGAGGGGCTATACGCACATTGCATATACTCGACTCTATCGGAACAGACCATATAGGAACCTACGATTCAAAAGACTCATTCGAAAGATTCTATCCGTTCATAACCTCTATAAAAGGAATACGAATCGCCTTTCTGAATTACACGTACGGAACGAATGGATTTACGCCACACTCTCCATTAATTGTCAATTACATAGACAAAGAAAAAATAAAAAAAGACATTTTTCGTGCCAAAACGTTGAGTGCCGACCTTATCGTTGCCTGCCTACATTGGGGCGATGAATATCAACTGTTGCCGAACAAACGACAAGAAGATTTGGCAGACTTTTTGGTGAAAGAAGGAGTACAACTGATTATAGGAGCCCACCCACACGTGATACAACCTATGGAATTACGATACGACGAACAAGGGAACCCTTGTGCCCTCATCGTCTATTCACTGGGAAATTTCATCTCCAATATGAAAACCCGCGATACGGTGGGCGGAGCAATGGTAAAGGTTGTTATCCGGCGGGATATCACGGGAAAAATGCTGTTACAATCGGCACAACACACACTCGTTTATACCCGACGACCAACTATACAAAAAGAAAACTTCCGGGTAGTACCTGCGATACAAGAATTGAAAGAGCATCCCCATCGGCCTCATCTGAAAGGATTCGTGGAAAAAGCCCATGAGATATTTTCAAAATACAACAAAGGAGTGACAGAATACCAGATAGAGCCCGTGAACCCAACCTTCAAGTAAATAATACATCAGACCTATTTTAATTTCAGGTTCTTTATATATCCATTTACATAATTTCCTATAACCTCATGGCGAGTATCGTAAATATACCCGTTTGCATAGTATCCGATGATATTCTTTTCCAAATCGAGGACATGCCCATTCGAATAGTACCCGACAACTACATTATCCTTATCCATGATATAGCCATTACGATAAGTCTGTAAAGGAACAGCTGCACAGGAATATAAAACACCAATAACAGCTAGCAACATAAAATGCTTCAATATTCTCATAACTTTATAGATATAAATCTGTATCCTTTTTATAAAGATACCATTCGAGATCACGCATAAACAAACATCACATTAGTCTTTCACAAAACGGAATTCTCGTCGATATAAGCGATAATCCCGTCCTTATCATCTGGGGAGAACCACTTCATATCGAGATCTTTTTTATACCATGTGACTTGTTTTTTGGAATAGACCCGGGTATTTCTCTTGATTTTCTCGACAGCCTCTTCTAAGGTCATCTTCCCATCGAAACAAGCGAATAACTCTTTATAGCCCACTGTATTTAAAGAATTAAGATGTCGATAAGGATATACCCTCCGAGCTTCATCGACCAAGCCATCGGTAATCATCTGCTCCACTCTCTGACTTATCCGCTCGAATAACTCTTCCCGTGGACGAATCAATCCTATTTTTATAATTCGGAAAGGGCGGGATTTCACCCGACGAGTACGCAGATCACTATATCGTCCACCGGTCTGTCGACAAATCTCTATCGCATGAATCACCCGCTTGTGATTATTCAAATCAACCTCTGCATAATATACTGGATCGAGCACTTTAAGCTCTTCGCAAAGGGCGGCTAAACCCACTTTCTCGTAATGCGCCACAACCTCACGACGTATCTCGTCGGTAATGGTAGGTATCTCGTCGATACCTTTACAAACCGCATCGATATACAACATAGAGCCTCCTGTCAATAGAACATAGTCATTTGTCTTGAAAAGTTTATCGAGCAGTTTCAAGACATCTTCTTCATAACACGAAGCACTATAATAGTCAGACAACGCCAACTGCCCTACGAAATAATGTTCGACCCTCGACAGTTGCTCGATTGTAGGAGCCGCCGTTCCAATAGGTATATCGCCATAGAACTGCCGACTATCGGCCGACACAATAGGACAACCATACCGCTCCGCCAATTGAAGGCTAAGCTCGGTCTTTCCCACCCCGGTAGGCCCTGTAAGAACAATGAGTGTGCCCGCCATGAACTTTTCGCTATGAAATAAATGGGACAGATATGGAAAATAATTTCCATATCTGTCCAAACCCGACAAAGATTATTACTTCTCGGCTACCATTCTGGCAATTTGCACAATCACCTCGGTAGCTTTTTCCATAGACTGTATGGGCACGAATTCATAACGCCCGTGAAAGTTCAACCCACCGGCGAAAATATTGGGACAAGGCAATCCTTTGAACGACAATTGCGCTCCATCGGTTCCGCCACGTACAGGCTTCACCATTGGAACAACATCTACGGCCCTCATAGCCTCGGATACCAAATCGACGATATGCATCACAGGTTCGACCTTCTCACGCATATTATAGTATTGGTCGTTTATTTCGATACTGGCACAACCCGGAAACTCGTTATTTATTTTACGAGTTAAATGTTCGAGTTCCTTCTTACGGCGTTCGAAACGATCTCGATCATGGTCACGAATAATATAAGTCAATACCGTCTTCTCCACACTGCCCTCGAACGAAATCAAATGATAAAAACCTTCATAACCTTCGGTATGTTCGGGAGTTTCCCAACGCGGCAACATAATAGCATATTGATTGGCTATGCGAATCGAATTTATCATTTTATGTTTGGCATATCCCGGGTGAACGTTACGGCCTTTGAAAGTCACTCGAGCCACAGCCGCATTAAAGTTTTCATACTCCAATTCGCCTATTTCACCACCATCCATCGTATAGGCCCAATCTGCTCCAAAGGCTTTAACATCAAACTTGTGCGCTCCTTTGCCTATCTCCTCGTCAGGATTGAATGCAATGCGTATCTTGCCATGTTTAATCTCCGGGTGTTTCAAAAGATACTCCATCGCTGTCACAATTTCGGCAATACCTGCTTTATCGTCTGCCCCCAACAAAGTCTTCCCATTCGTAACAATAAGGTCTTGACCTATATAATGATGTAGTTCGGGAAACTCCGAAGGTTTCAATACGATATCTTCCTCTGCACACAATACAATATCCTTACCATCGTAATTTTTAACAATCCGCGGACTCACATGCCGTCCCGACATATCGGGACTAGTATCCAAATGGGCTATAAATCCTACCACCGGGACATCTTTATCGATATTTGAAGGCAATGAGGCCATAAGATACCCGTTATCATCGAGCGTCACCTCGGTAAGGCCTATACGCTCCAACTCCTCGGCCAGTTTTTGGGCAAACAGCATCTGTCCCGGGGTACTGGGAGTCAAGTTTGTAAGCTCGTCCGATTGAGTATCGAAGCTCACATAATGAAGGAAACGATCTACTAAATTCATCGTATATATTTTTATTGGTTTTTCTTGATCTAAACCTAAGTCGATGGATTATCCAACCGACGAACAAAGGTAAAAAAATTTTTTCTTACATTTGCACGACCACATTCAAAAGTGGAGGATATGGCTAAAAAGAGAAAAAAGAAAAAATCGAACAGTAAAAAAATAAATAATTGGGGGGCTTTATTTCTGCTGTTACTCGTTACATACAGTATATGGTGGCTAATAAAGCAAGCTCAACAACCCCAAAATCCTCAACAATCGTTTACAAACTCTCTTTGTCATGTAAAAGATGCTGAAATGGCCCATACTCCCGAAGGTACGCCGGAACAAATATTATACCGCACAGGATACACGGTCTCGTATAACTCCCATTGGAAACAACCCAACTGGGTAAGTTACGAATTACTACGAGACGAACTGCAAGGTAATGCTACACGCAACGACCGATTTACCCCCGACTACGATGTAGTGGGCACAATGATAGACACCCGTGATTACACGCATAGCGGATACGACCGAGGACATATGGCTCCGGCTGCCGATATGAAATGGAACGAAACAGCAATGGAAGAATCATTCCTGCTCTCAAATATCTGTCCGCAAATTCCCGAATTAAACCGAGGCCGCTGGAAAGAACTGGAAGAACAAATACGTGAATGGGTACAACGAGACAGTGCACTACTCATTACTTGCGGACCCATCGTTTCTACTCCGAGAAAGACAATCGGACGACACGAGATAGTCGTCCCTGCCCGCTTTTTCAAAGTAGTCGCTGTTCCGTATTCCGGCACGCCCAGAGGAATCGCATTTATATTCGACAATGAAGCGGAACAACCGTCTCTAAAAGAGTTGGCAATCACCATCGACAGTGTGGAACGAGTGACCGGAATAGATTTTTTCCACAACTTACCCGACAGTATTGAACAGAAAATAGAAAGCGACCTATCCCTTGAAATATGGAACTTAAACTAAACAAGCCAATACCCGAAGATACGATTTGCGCCATCTCTACCGCTCCCGGTATGGGAGGTATTGCCGTAATTCGCATAAGCGGAACAAACGCTATCATTATAACCGATCGTATATTTCACACCGCAAACAAGAAAAAACTATCCGAAGCAAAGCCCAATACAGCACACTACGGAACAATCGCCGATGAGAACGAAACTCCCATTGACGATGTAGTCGTTACGCTTTTCATCGCCCCCCATTCATTTACAGGAGAAGATACAGTCGAGATATCCTGCCACGGGTCGATTTACATTCAACAACAAATCATCAGCCTTCTATTGCGAGCAGGCTGCCGCCTGGCCCAACCGGGAGAATTTACCCGTAGGGCTTTTACCAATGGGAAACTTGACCTCTCACAAGCCGAAGCCGTGGCCGACCTTATCGCTTCCACCTCGGCGGCCTCGCATCGTTTAGCTATGCAACAAATGCGTGGAGGATTCAGCCGAGAACTTATCCAACTACGGGAAAAACTACTCACATTCGCCTCGCTCGTTGAACTCGAACTTGATTTCAGCGAAGAAGAAGTAGAATTTGCCGATCGGGAGAAACTAACCGACCTCGCCAGTGAAATAGAACGAGTCATTAAGCGCCTTTCCGATTCGTTCACACTCGGCAATGCCATCAAAAACGGTGTACCTACTGCCATTATAGGAGAAACCAACGCCGGGAAATCGACACTGCTCAACCGCCTTGTCAAAGAAGATAAAGCCATCGTCTCGGACATACACGGTACAACCCGCGATGTCATCGAAGATACCGTCGTATTACAAGGAATTACTTTCCGCTTTATCGACACTGCCGGTATACGGGAAACGCACGATGCCATCGAGAATATGGGGATCGAACGCACCTTCCAAAAACTAGACCAAGCCCACATCGTCATCTGGCTTATTGATGCCACTGGATCGACACAAGACATTGAAAAAATCGCTGGAAGAGTCCTCCCCCACTGCACCGATAAACGCCTCATCGTTGCCTTTAACAAAGTAGATAAGATTGAATCCGCAACCCAACAACAGCTCACAGACCTATACAAACGCCTCACTCGTGAAAAGCCCAACACTTCGTTCATCTTTCTTTCAGCTTCACATGACCAAAATATCGACGTACTCGAAAAACAGCTTACAGATACCATACAGTCAACACAAACTGGCGAAAATGACATTATCGTCACCAACGCACGTCATTACGAAGCCCTGCTAAATGCCCACGACGCAATCCTACGTACCCTCAACGGTCTACAATCCGGCCTCTCCGGAGACTTCCTCGCCCAAGACATTAGAGAATGCATGCACTACCTCGGAGAAATCACCGGTCAAATCTCTACTGACGAAATACTTGGGACCATATTTTCCAAGTTTTGTATCGGAAAGTAAATGCTTGATTATCAAATAGTTGAATTGATTATAATCGATTAATATGGCGCTCTTTACGGGCGCCTTTTTTGTTGCTCAAGTATCGTTGATAATCGTTGCTAAGTCTTTTTACGCCATTTTTTGTACCTCCTGTGTACCTCACAAGCCCAAAGTCGGGTTTACTGTCTGCCAGATGGTGGACAACCTGGAACGCCTTGGAACGCTGTGGTACGCAATGAAACAGATTTGGCGAACTAAAAAGATAATTAAAATGGCTAGTAACATTGAAATTCAAAAGAAATGCGAGTGGTGTGGCACTATTTTTACCGCCCACAAGATCACTACCGCATACTGTTCACACAGGTGCGCAAACCTCGCATACAAAGATCGAGTTAGAAAAAAACGAATTCAAGAATTCCACTTGAAACATGATGCAGAATTAAAACCTAATTCAGAAAAAGAGTTCTTAACCCCTACTGAAGTTGCCGCATTTTTAGGTGTAGGCCGTACCTCAATTTATCGGTATATCAAAAACGCGAAAATCAAAGCAGTCAGATTTGATGGGAAAACTCTTGTACGGCGTTCGGATATTGATAAGATGTTCGACTACATTATTGCTTCCAATAATGAGAATAAGCCCAAAGAGAAAACTCCAATATCAGATTTCTACACCACAGCTGAAGTCAAAGAAAAGTATGGCATAAAGGATTCCTGGATATTTCACATCGCTAAGGAACATAATATACCCCGGACATTTAACCGTGGGAAAACCTATTGGAGCAAAAAGCATATTGATGACTACTTTGCAAAGAAAGCTCCCGATCCTGAAATCAAGGAATGGTACAGCACGCAAGACATGCAGGAGAAGTTCGGCATGACACTAACGGCCATCTATTCTTTCGTATCAAAGAATGCCATTCCCAAAAAGAAAGTCGGTATTATGGTGTACTACTCCAAAAAGCATGTGGACATTGCCAAAGGTCTCATAGCTCCCGAAGAGCCCAAATACTACACCATTGCCGAAGCGATGGAGCGATTCAATCTGACACGAGACCAACTCTACCATTATGTGAAATACCATAATATTCCCCGTATCAAGGTCGGTAAATATACCAAGATCCTGCGGGCAGAGCTGGACAAGTTCTTTGAGCCTCCAAAGATAGAATGAGCCGAAAGTTATTTTCCGGTGATAAATACCACCATTAGAACACCTATTTTATTTGCAACAAAAACAAGTATTAATCAAAAAACAATATAGCTATGACACTTACATGTACCAACGTAACACTGAGACAAAAGCCATTGCGTAACGACCGCATATCTCTTTATCTGGATTATTATCCGGCCATCCGCAATCCTTACACGATGAAGATGAGTCGCCGGGAATTCCTTGGTATCTACATCTATGCCAAGCCCAAGAACGAGCAGCAAAGAATGTTCAATCAGGACATGCTGAACAAAGCAGAGGCAATCCGCTGTATCCGTGTCCAGTCGCTTATCAATGAAGAATTCGGGTTCCTGGATAAGAACAAGCAAAAGGTAGATTTTCTCGCCTACTTCCGAACAAAGGCACGGGAAAAATATGAGAAATGGGATTGTGTTTACAACCACTTCGAGAAATTTGTCGGCGGCAAATGCACCTTTGGCGATGTCACCGTGGAACTGTGCGAGAAGTTCAGGGATTACTTGCTCAAATGCAAACAGATCAATCATCCCAATGCTTACATCTCACGCAATTCGGCCGCTGGCTATTATTCTACCTTCCGTGCCCTATTGAAAATAGCCTATAAAGAAAAGATGTTGCGTGAGAACTTGAACGACTTCCTGGAAAAGATTGAATGGAAAGAGGTTAAGAAAGAGTATCTGACACTTGATGAAGTCAAGAAACTGGCAGCTACACCCTGCAAGATTCCAGTCTTGAAACAGGCCTCCCTGTTCGCTTGTATGACCGGACTCCGTATCAGTGATATTCTGAAGCTGGACTGGCGTGATTTTGAAGTCGGGCCGGATCAAGGCTACTATATTCGTATCTGTACCGAAAAGACAGAAACCGAGGCCACTCTCCCCATCAGTCAGGAGGCACTGGAGTTGTGTGGCGAATGGGGTACCGGAAAAGTCTTCAAAGGCTTAACCCGCTCCATGACTCATCATCCCTTGAAACAGTGGATTGCCGAAGCTGGAATCAGAAAGCACATAACCTTCCACTGCTTTAGGCATTCATACGCCGTCATCCAAATCTCTTTAGGCACAGACATTTACACTGTATCGAAGATGCTGACGCATAAGAATGTCACCACTACTCAAATCTATGCTGATTTGGTCAACTCAAAGAAACGAGAAACGGCGAATAAGATTTCTCTTAAATGAAAACACTACTCCAAAGATAATCTGTACTATACAACTAAAATAGTACGGATTATCTTTGATATTAGACTTTCACTGATAGACCATCATGTTCTTTGGTCAAATCATGCTCAAGACCGCGAGGATTTCGTATATATCCTTCGGGATCAAATACAAAACAATATAAAAATTTGCATTTTGGATGAGTCTTATATTTAGCAATATCAATGATTAACTGATCACCTAGCTCTTTATCTTTTAATCCATCGCGTGTCATTTTTACTTCTATTGAAATTTCTTCATTTTTCAACAAAAAGTCCATACGATTGTTACCGCCTGCATATGAAGGCGTCCATTCTTCAGGTCGGACGTCCTCAAAATGTAATCGTAAAATAGCGTTTAATAAATCTTGAACATCGTATTCATCTTTAATCTCTAACGTAGGGCGTCCTGCATGCCTACGCTTTAATTGTCTTGCACATATATGAAATTTCTCAAATATTTTATTTAGAACTTTATCATAGTCCACTTCTGCTATTTTAGGATTTATCTCATGAAAAGCTTTTAATATTGCAATAAGTTGTTCGCATTCATTTTCATCGCACATATTTCTCTTGACCCAAAAATCAAATCTTTCAGTCTGAGGATGGTTCGGATACAATGATTGCAAAAACATCAAAGACTTTGCTCCCCATTCTGCATAGCCTTTACTATCTGCGATATAATCTCCAAAAGAAGTCCTTCTCACACTCATTAGGAATGATTCACCTTCTGTTATTAATTCTTTCAAATCCATATATAATTCATATTGTTATCTACAATCTCATAAGTAATTCAAAGATACTGATTTATTTTGATTTTACCCCCTCCTATTTATACGAAACACACAATTAGAATATAATTGGGATTTTTTCGTTTGACTCTGGCTTATTAACTAGGAAATAAGCTACATATCGAGGACAAATGCTGCCACTTTCTTGGATTTATAACATGGTATCTATGAAATGACATATATTTGCGCACAAACAATTAGCAAATATCACTATGAATCAGAAAAGTATAGAACATATAGCACTCTATTCCCTTGTATTGGTAGGCACTCTTGTTGTTGGCGTTTTAGCTCGTCAGTTTGTTTTATCCAAAGGTGCTGACGATTTCAGTAGTAGTGTTGCATTTTTTGCAACAGTAATTGTCTTGATGGCGATTTATGCAAGTTTACAGACAACTTTCAATCAGTTACTATTGCCACACATAGAAGTTTTTCTATTACATCTTCCTGCTTTTCAAAAGATAAAAGATAAAAATAACACCATTTCTGTTCCGGAAGTTCCTACAAGCAAAGATTCAAATCATACTCACTATGTCATTGCTCCTGCTTCTACCGCTGAAGAAACAATCTCTGAACCTTCAGAATATGAAGTCATGCGAACCAACGCTATCGCAAAACAGGATCATGCTATTCAAGCCAAATTAGAAAAGGTCATTAGCTATACGAAGCAAACAATGGTCGCCTATATGAGTGAAGAAGATCTCAACCGTCTTTGCGCATACGTTGCAGAATATAGTACAGGCGATACCTTACAAAAGATATCGCCCGTAAAGGTTGACACACAACTTAAAAGCATTGATATTATGCATTTTGGATGGAATATCGGCAAGGCTTTTGGCAGAAAGCGTATTCATACTGCAACTTTCATCAAGAATGTCTTTTCCCATACCCTACGTGACTTGGAAATCTCAACTATTGAGCGCAAGATGTCACATACAGAATCTGGATGTAAAATCAGACTAAATCTGAATATTACATGAAACTTATTCCAATATTCCTAATCTCCTTATTTTTCTAGTTCCCTTCATTTCTTTTGAGTTTGAATCATAAATCATTAAATCTGGAATATAATTAGCAGGTGAATTATAATGAATCCTCTTCCATTCGCTATTTTTTATAGGATGATACCACTGATTAATAATATATACATCGAAAACTGGTGGATGGAAATTTATTTCATTCATCATATTCTCAAATCCTAATTCCAATTCTGCTAGCTCTGAAGTTATGATTTTCTCTACTACATTTATATCTGTTTTATTCGGTACAACATTGGAAAATTTACCAATCCATATAGAATAATCGCTATGTTCTATTTCTTTAAAATGATGATCCTTATCTTT